>Ga0307511_10007760_pt1 | contig 10785 bp, 14 predicted proteins | sample 13_EM_MG_FD_200266 | JGI IMG/M metagenome (GOLD analysis project Ga0307511, IMG submission 200266) | Populus trichocarpa ectomycorrhiza microbial communities from riparian zone in the Pacific Northwest, United States - 13_EM | ecosystem: Host-associated > Plants > Roots > Unclassified | place... | reverse complement strand
ACGTTGGACCCACACCGTCACTGAGCTCACCTCAAGCGAGAATCAAGACACCATGGCATCGACGTATGTTGCTAGCAAACGCATACATATCATCGCTGACGCACATATCAGGGGTCGTGTATATGGCCATATTCCAGGTTATCCAGTCTATTCCACATTCAAATCCAAGTGGGTCCCCACACGGTCTCAAGGTATGCCGCTGACCCGTTATGCACAGGGAAGCACTGGGAAAAGCTGGTGTCCACGTCCAGCGCCAAGCGGGCATTCATGGAGACCCGCACGACAATGGTGGCGCGTTCTCCATTTGTCTTTCTGAGGGATACGAAGACAATGTCGACACTGGCGAGACAATGTAAATTCAGTTCTCTTATCCTCATTTCGTATCTCACTGGCTGGTTGGACACACGTGAAGCACTTACGTTGGTTCAGGTCAATCCTTCATTATTGTCTTTTCTCCTGCACCTGACATCCACATCAGGAGGACAGGATAGCTTCGGAGTGAGCGCTCACCTGCTGTATCATCGCATTACACATCTAACGCCTGTCCCCAGGAACAAGTCGAAGATCAAAGTTTTGATCACCTTCCGAATAAATCCTTGCTTGTGAGTTGAGTGACACAGTCCAGGTTGAAACGCTCGACTCTTCGTAGATTTCTTCTCAGACAAAGCGCCCCGTTAGAGTAGTACGTGGCAAGAACGACAACAACTTCTACTCCCCTGAGTCCGGGTAAATGCTGGGCATTGTCTTATTCTCCAGTTGTTCTTGACCTGCTTTGTAGGTATCGCTACGATGGACTTTATGTGGTTGATGAGGTCGTGTCTTAGTTTGTTTCTCTGGTGTTATTCGGGTTTCTGACGGCCAACCTTCAGGCCTTCATGAAACTGGGCAAGAAGGGCCATCAGATGTGTGCATTCAAACTCAGAGTTCGTACTCCCATGTTCCAAAATGATATTCAACTGACAGCATACAGAGAATCCAGGAGGAGGGAGTGGGGCGCATACCAACCAGGCGCTTGCTCACCTCCAAGAGGTTAGAGAAGATGTTGAAGGGAAAGTAACACTGGCTGGTTTATTTCTCAATGCTTTCCAATTGCTTTGATGCGACTTTCTGTAATATTTTTTTCGCACGGTATTGCAGCTTCACACCCACCAGGTGCTTGAGCGCTCATCTCCAAGAAGTTGGGAAAAATGTCCAAGCACAAGTAACACCAGCTGATTTATTTTTCTATGCTTTTGCTATTTTGTGACTTTCTGTAATTTGTTTTTCGTATGCTATTACAAGCTTCAGTCACTGTATTGTTCAGATTCCATGTCGGGTATACTTTAATGCAAACTACCGTGAGCATGGGTCAGTAAACTGCGCAAGTAAAACAACTCGGTATGTATCGAGAATGTGAAGAACCTAAGATTCGTTAAACGCAAAAAGAACCAGAAGCATCGAAGACTGCATAGACAAGAATAGTAGGCTAGACAAGAGCCAAGTAACTAAATGAAAGTAGCAGTGAATGATTGTGCGAATGGCGATCCTGGACAGGAGACATTTAGCCACAGTAGATATTGATAGAAGACCACCCAACTATGCACATCAAACAACTATATGTGACATGACTTACAAGGTCGGTACCTAAGAAGCCTTTTACTTAGGCCTCGTCTGGAGTATCCACGTGCTCGTCAGGAATGGTGATCATGCTCTGTGGACGTGACTTGGGAAGCGACGTAGCCTCGAGCAAGTTCACTATGTCCTCAATGTCGTTCCCAGATGTGGGAGGCATGGGTCCAGCTGTGAAATGATCATCGCCATTGGCAAACACATCTTCCTCGTGTGACTGGGTATCATTAGCCACCAGTTGCTCTTCTTCGTGCACCTCGCCCTGTACCTCTTCTTCAACAGGGTCCTGCACACGAGAGGACCCAACGCTTGGGTCTTCTTGCGCAGGGGCAGGTAGATCTGGCAGTTCTTGTGGTGGTTCAGGTATAGCGTGTGGTTCTTCGCTGACTCCAGCATCCGGTGGAAGGGCTTGCTGAACGTCATGGACCCCTTCAGTTGATATATCGCCGTGGCTGTGTACATCTTCGACCATATCCACGTCAGAAAGAACGGCCCCCTCGCTGTGATTATTCCGGGCAGGTTCACTTGCGGAGGAGTCAGTGTCTCGGGATTGAGGCGCAGTGGTTTTGGCCACTTCCTTGGCTTTGGCATCCTTCAACTTGTCAGGGGCAAACTCGGCCTTGAGTCTCGATGGACCACGTAAGCTGCCGCCAGTGGAGGTCGACTTTACGACCCGCGGAGGGCTGAGAACAGCCGAAACGGGAGCCCGAGCTTTCGACAACGATGCAGCAGTTGGCTTGCTGAGCCTCTCGGTAGCGCTATTGCTCAATGTCGCCTTTTTCACTGGTGGTGGGAGTGGCGGTTGGGCAATTCGCGAACGCGCAAGGGAGGCTGCGGTTGGAGCGAAAAGTCCGCTAGAAGGGGTCTTGGGTCTAGAAGTTCCCAGGGAGTGTGATGCGGGAGTCTTTGGACGCGAGGGAGTTGAAGTCACAGATTTGGAAGTAGCACGAGGGGTGCGAGATACAGATGTGTTTGATGCCACCGATTGCCCAGTATGCTGTGGCTTGAGAGGCTGTGAAGGAGTGGCTGAAAGGGATGTCTTCGGAGGATGGGTTTTGGCAAGCGATTTAACTGGTAAATGCGACGCGGTAGAAGGTCGGCTCTTCAAGGGTGACAAAGGTGCTCGCTTCGCACTAGGGGTCGGGGTAGATGTTCCAGCCGTGTTTGCTTTGCCTCCTGGTGGACCTGGCTTGGCTGATTCGGGAGAGGAAGGGGCGGCAGATGTAGCAGCGGTCACATCCACCGTGGGTTTAGGGCTTGGAGCACTTGGCTTAGATGGGCCAGACGATGGGGTAGAGGGTGGGAACACTGATTTAGCATCAGTGGACGCTACTGACTTCTCCTTCTTTTCCTTGGAGTCCTCCTTGGCCCAATCACTGATTGGTGGGCGGGATGCACCTGGCAACGATTGTCGCTTGTTCTGTTGTTCAAAGCGACCAATGAGGTTGGCAACACTCTGGCGAGGTCTCTCGTCTGGCAGAGGCCTGGAAGAATCAACAACTTCAAGTAATGCCGGTTGCACGGACGGTACTTACATATCGCGCTCTAGTTGAAATTAGAAAGAGAAAGCAGAAGAGAAAGAAAAGAAAGAAGACCACAAACTCGACAAGGTGAAACTGGAAGCCTGCCAGACACGCAGAGTGGAGAAACGTACTGAGTGAAGATGACGGTTAGTTGAAGAGTAGCTATGGAAATCCAAATTTGGTATACGAGTAAATACAAAACAACTACGCAACATCTATTCAGTCGATGGCAATGAAGCGGGTTCAACTATTCAGCCAGTTTTCTAGCGTGTGTGTCAAGGCGGACCTGCAAGAGCTGCGGTTCCAGAAATGCCCTGCTTCTGCAACAGTAACAATGTCCAACCGAGCTTTTGCTCCACCGGTCTTCCGAAGCATCTCTGTCCATGCGTCATACTTGGCTTTACCAGTAAACTCATCTCGTCCACCGTGGATAATCAGAATGGTTGCACGAGGATCACAGAGCAAAGCACCTAGTGCGGTTGAATAAACCTTGGTGTGGAACAGGGTGAGCAGCCCCCTTGGACTTAAAGGATACGAAAGCAGCACGTAGGATATCTTGATTGGAGGGGCAAGTACTGGGTGTAACGTCGCTATTAGCGAGCCATGAGAATAACCCTATAAAGCGATGAAGCATGAAAGGCGTTCAGGGGGAAATATGGGCGCACGAGGATGATGACAGAGGTGATATGTGGTTCGTGGTGCAAGAATTGTTGGACCAGCTCTTGCAAGTCTTCACCTTCTTGTCGTCCTGTGAATGATGCGCGTCCAGTTGACTTCCCGACCCCCCGAGAATTATAATACACCACATAAATGTTTTGGCGAATCAATAACTTGACAATGGTCTGAATAGTCCTTGATCGAAAAAGGCAAGGTTGATAGCACAAATGCGTGTACTGGAGAAACACGAGAGCACTTACGGGTCGTCCATGCATCCCCCTAGCCATGACCATGGGTGCAGGCAGAATGCTGCCCGGGTGGAACGGCACTCTGGTGGTGGGTATGCAACCGCGGTTTCGAGAACGACGCCCGACTTCAAAGACACCAATTCTCGCTTGACGACCATCGTGACTTAAGACTACGGGATGTAGCCTAGAAAATGCTTAAGCTTGAGCCTTACGGGACCTTGTGTGGATTATGGCGTCTTCCTGAAAGTTGATAAAAGGAAACACCCCTTTGTATTTCCACCATTCAAAGTATGTCACTAACGCTATGAGACGACAGTCTCCCAGGCAGGCAGTTCAATACTGACGTCCACCTCCAACAGCCCTTCCATGGCAGAGACTCTTCTGGCGTTTCTCCTTGTAACTTCTTCAGCCAAAGGACCGAATATCGTATTCAGATGGCCTCCAAATCCCGAAACAACGTCGAGACTTGCTCGTCCACTTCCATACCAAGACGGCCTCGAGCTTGACAACCCATGGAGAGCTGCTAATCACAATGATTCATCAACGATAACGGAGGCCATACCACCTAGAAACTATTCAGTGACGGGTGCTGCCGATTATGAGTGGAAATCATCTTCTGTCATTCGAGACAGGTCAAGGCCTTTCTCCCAAAATCCATCATTGCCCACGTCTAGCCCACCATCCAAGGATTATTTCTCCATCGATGAAGACCTGGAGGCAGAATCGATGAATGACGATTACCACAGGCTTTTTGATTACTCGACCCAGTTCTTGGCTAGCATGCTATGCCCAAAATGCTCTCTCTGTCATCAAAAGTTCGAGCTTATCATCGACCACCTAGCGTTTATAGGGCACCCGGTCTATGTCGAGGACGACGGCCAATGGCGCTTCAAACCAGAGAAGGCCTCGTCCGGTTCCCGAGGAAGGGGGTCTACCAATCGTGCGTCCATGGATGACCTAAAGTCTGTTCGCGAAGTATCGCCTTCGGTTTCACACAGTAACAACCCGTGGTTGCATATGTTTCATTTCGTTCTTGTATTGGACCTGCCCGATCCCTTTTCGTCTGCTTCTGGAAACGTAGCCAAGTACTTCGATACGATTTACAAACAAATCGCATTTACAATTACTGCGCTGTTATTCCAACAGCAAGTTCTATCAAATTTTGTAGAAACTGAATGCGACGCCATCGGATCCCTGGAAGCGGAGTATATTGCCAAAGGTCTCTTTTATGTTCGTCCCGCCGACAATGAATGCTGATGTAGGTTAAGGAGAGCCATTTTCCGAATTCGTGTCGCACGTTCTTCGTACGTCTTCCGTTGCATCTGCTATGAAGACGCTCTTCGAAGCCGTCAAGTCGTCTACCATGGCATACATTACCCTTAACAACATCCCTCTTGAATTGCAACTCCCTCCATACCTGGACCATCTCTTGCACAGCGAAGAAGAGTACGAGCTCGATTTCGTGGACCATCTGGAGGACGAAGGCGAAGCAAAAGTCTGGGGTTGTGATTTGAGTTTTGGTTGGCGGCTTCCAGCTCTCGCACCGTGGAAGAGTCTCCTCCTGGACGGAGATCAGGCATTGGACCCGTACACCAACCTACGGGGTCCACATGTGACCCCCGATGAAAGAGATCATGCAGAAGGGTTGATCAGGTTTCTTGAAACGGCTTCTGTTACACTATCGTACGTCACATTTCGCTATACCCCGTAAATCAATTTATCGAGCGAAATCAGGCTGGCCGATATGGCAAATCTGCTGGACTGGGACTTGGAGACACAAATTTATCCTACCGTGCGCTGGCTCGTTCACCACAGACGAGCGAAAGTCGTTGACACCGTCCATGCTGGTTTGAAGACCATATTTACTATCCCACCGAAATTTGATGCACCGTATGTGGCAGAATCTCCTACCTGATCAGCGTGAGCTAATTCACTACAGATTATCTACACTTTCTGCAGAATTCAAGCGCGATTTCCCACAGCCCACGGTACCTCCTCTACCGTCTCTCCTGTCCAGCATCTCCCAGGCCAGCTCCAAACAAAGTGATAATCACTTCTTTGCCAGTGTTGTTGGTTCCAAAGATCTAATCCCACTTTACCATGAGGTGGTACTTTGGTTGCTCAAACGCGACTTGTTGTACACTCTTCACCTGCGAATTCGCATCGTCGCAACTACTGAACTCAAAGCCCGAGTTCGTCAGGTCCATGAACGCAAGCTAGAGTGGCAAAGAGGACTACAGCATCGCGGGCGGAGAGGGAGCCGCCTTCACGCTCTCGATGAAGATCCCGTTTACTATGACAATGGCCCCAAGAGGCCAGGGATCACATGGTTACCTTTATCTCCCAAAAGGGCCCATCATTATACAAAGCGCATGTCATCAATTGAGTCTGAACTAAGCAAAGGGAGCGAGGTATCGATATCATCTATAGGTGAAGACGATGAAGCGACCAGCACAGAAGAATCAGACGATGAGAATGTTGGCTGGGGATCGATAGAGGACACACTCTGGCCAACTCTCATTTCTGACCCTGGAACGGCATCTCCTCTGGAACGCCGATGGCTAGCTGCAATGTCCGAAGGCAAAGAGGAGCACATCGCCAGACGATTCGAACAGTGGGTTTTCCTGTCCTAGATTCCCGGATAACTAAGACGTGCTCTCTAGAATCAACCAATATTTCGACGGAAAAAGCACGGATGATGAGATACTGTACCGCGCCGAGATATCAAGGAAGCAACTCCGTGAGGTCTTGCACCATTATGAAGAATATGTAAGTGCTGCGGTTGGTAGGATAATTCACAATTTACCATTGCATAGTTGCAAACGTTCCTTCATCCCGCATAATGCCCTGGAATACTATTTGGTAGCCTCCTGCTTCACATTTGTAGACGCCTGTCACTGTTCTTGGATTCGGTACACGGTACCATTTGTGCCATTTTCCTGAGTATATTCAAGTGACTCGGTAACCCTCTGGTGGGTCTTGTCAATGTTCCGGTGCCGCATGTGCCCAATGGCTACTTCTCTGCTATTGGGAATCAAAAAAAGGTGACTGTCTTCATCTAGCGTCATTGCCCTCGTTCAGAAGGAGATTTGAAGTTGACCACACTGGATGGCGTCGCGTCATTTACTTAGGCAAAATGGTGTGCCAAGTCCCATCCCCTGTGCACCGCACGACTCATGATACTATGCAGCGCTTCAACTCCAAAGTCAATCGGAGGCCATCATCACATTTCGTCTTTCACTTACTCTACCAAGCAAAATTCAATTCAATTTCCTGCGGTTGGAATCTTGGATAGTGTTACAACAAAACGTTTTAACTTCGAATCGCTACAATAGTATGCATAAGTGAGTCTATGCTGTCATGAAGGCCCAGGCTATCTTGGAAGGTCGATATCCTTCCGGAATGATACCACTAGCAGCAACACCCCTAATCAACCAAGCATCTGCGATAATATTTCCCCATAGTGCCACCCAACCGAATGTCCATAACCATCCAGCAACACCCGAAGGGGTCTTACCCTGTACAATAATCCACACGGACTCCAGAATGACACCCACTCCCATCATGAAGAAAAACCCGACCACAGCCAAGAAATCAGAACCTCTTCCCACGGCTCTCAAGCCGAGATCATGCATGAGTCCAGAAATGGTAAATGCGCCCAGAACACCGCCCGCTGGTCCAAAAAGACGATGCATAGGCTTGGCTCCCAAATTGATTATCCAACTTCTATTCAGGTGATGCCACCTTTCACCCCAGAGTTCCTTCAACGAAGTTGCTCGCCAGGGACTTGAGAACAGGGGAGGCCACTGTGAAGGGGATTGTCGGAAGATGAGGACACCAACTACACTGGCGCCATCATAGGAGACGCGGGTTACCGTGTATATTGAACTGCCGAGAAACAAAGTCATCAGAGTCGATCGAAGATATCGTTGCGAAGCTGGCAAGGAAGGATCAAAAACGGAACCTCCTTCTGGGGTTCTAATCTCCGGTGAGAATGATTGCAGAGCGAATAGAAAGAAATCGCTCAGAACAAGATGAAGGATGAAGGACAGTGCCCTGTGTCTTATAAAAGAGGATCTCCGTTGAAGTGGATGAGGTTTGCGAAGAGTCTTGGGCTTAGACGGTCCTTGCCAATCCAGTTCGCGGGGGCCAATAGCCAAATCGCACGCACTCAAAAAGAGAGAGCCCCACGTTGCTCTTCTAGCATTGACATCGGCAGGCGTACCTGGGAGAGGCTTCACTTGAGCACTGTAGACAGTCCACCCGACACAACGCATCGACATCATGCAGACATGAAGCTTAGATTGACCATGTGTTAACCGTGCTTGGGTAATGAGATTTGGTAACTGTGACCTACAGCAAGCGATTGATTGGCATGCGCCTTAGCAGGATCTCCGCCAGAGATATCAAGAGAAGCGCAAGCGCGAATGGCGAACCAGAGTGTGAAAGGGAGCAGAAGCCTTCGCCAGAAGACAGTCCGGGGTTGGATGGCAAGTAGGGCAGTAACAAAATAGGCAGAAAGCAGTGGGAGAAGCACACTCAATGCACTTGAGGTATCCAGTGGAGTTTTATTGGATGGATTGATCAGTGTCATGGTCGAGCGTTCTGGTCAACCTGTCCTTTGTCGTGTCCGGCAATATGCCAATAACCGGAGGCGCTGGAGTTGGGAAAACCCAGCGGTCTAACTTGAGCTTGCACTCCCTCAAGACTCCACGGGAAACCCGCGAAATTCATCAGAGGTCTCGCTTTCCGGGTTTCTCATCACAAGTATTCCAGATTGATCATACCGACCTCGTCATACTCGAGTTTGACGTCGATGACTCAGCGTAAGCTTAACCAAATTTAAATATGGAAATGCTACCTAGTTACCAGCAAATTCATGGAAAATATCGAGCTTCTCGTTCGTTCGTTGCTTGAACCGGCCAGACCAGCTCGCCGTCGTCATCCTAGGTCACTTTAGCCCCCAAATTCACGCTCAATACGATTTCGCAACATTGTGGCACAATTTTACGAGGTGCCTCATGTTAGGTATGTTCATCTTGTCTTGAGTGTGCACCTTTGATACTCGAGACACCGGCCCAGTGTGAAGCCCATCTTCTACCCCTCCTACATAGGAGATCCAGAGCTTGTCGAACCGTACTATACTGGTCCAGTTCTCGCTAGCCCTATCCCGGATTTGTGCCGCGTGGTCAACAGCAAGTAGCCACTCCGTCGAGTTTATTCTGATCGTGGTTACCCCGGACGCAGGCGCAGACCATCACCTCTTTGGTGGTGTGGGTGCACGCATAGGTACTACAGCCCCTGAGCCTGGTGATAAAGCGGACGGTGCCAAGAAGCCAATGCAAGCACCTTCAGTTCCTATCTACCCGGAGCTACAGATCCCGCCTGTTCGGATTGATACGCGGCCACAATCAACGCGGCCATTCGAGGAACCCGCTTCATTTTGCATCGTAAACCCCGTTCCACCTCCGTTGTTCTACGGTTCGGGTTGGATCGCTGCACACCCGCCGCAGGGAATGTCGCCGTTGTTCACAGCGACGTATTACTAGTACAGTTCGATGCCGATGAGTCGCATACGGGTGCCAATAAAGGTCGGTGCCGGAGACATAGGTATTTATTATCTCAAGGAATCAATGGAGGCTGTTGGAGAGAAGTCAGCTGGAGTGTTGGAAGGACGACAACTATAGAGGATCTATTATTATGGACAACTCGGGGTTTGTATCAGCCCCAACGCCAACGTACGCGGTGAGATTTCCCACTAGCTTCTGACAACGCAACTCCCTTGAAGGCGCGAGATAATTGACCACTACATCACGTCGCACTACGTCGAGTCTGTGCTTCTTGGGGAGGAAAGAGTGCCTGTACGTACCTTCATTCAAGGTTCTTGGTATTTTCTCAACCCGACTTCGTCGGTTAGACCAAATGCTATCAGCGAATGCAAAATGATCTACGCTGGACTAGATACTTTTATGAATCTATACATACACTTGCAATACATACACATCTGATGTATTTGCAGCTGACTTCATTCCCTCCCCCGCTCCCCCCCAATTCGAAGTCTTGAGGGGGTGGCTGCCGTGGCAGGCTTTTCTTTCTCTTTCATGTCCATCTTGCGCATAGTCCATGATGGTCTCGAGACAAGGTCCTCCTACCAGTGAGTTTGCAGAGCCGCAATCCCATGCCGAGCGCAGACTGCGACTGGTCGTCCTGGCGAGTAAGTCTACCCTTTGGCTCGGCTCTTGTGACATGGCATTCATGTTCTCTCAGTGGCCTTCTTTAGCTCTCTTTGGTGTTTGTTTTTGTACGTGCATGATTTTACATTCCTTCCCCGAGGCTTACATCCTGTTTCCGTAGTGCTGTAAGCTATCCATGTCTCGAACCTACTCTAGACTCACAAGTTGCATCATTTCAAAGCCAGCAGGAATCGGGGAGCTCACTGATAACAAAAACAGCCACCCACGCTTGTGCTGACTTCTCCGCGCCAACCAGATAACTTCCCGCAACTTGCTCCATTGGATATAGCAAGGACTGTCATGTACACTGTAGCACTAGTCTTTCAGGTGTTTGGCATTGCTGCGGTAGCTACGGTGCGCACGCTGCTTGTCCTTGGCGGTTCATCTGACGTCGTATTTGTGGGACGATTAGCAACGCCTCAGGTACATCAAATTGTATACGTACCTATTTCCCCTCACCGTCGTCCTTGCGACGGGAGTGGGGTTGATGCGCGTGGTTACCCATTTCACCTTCAA
>Ga0307511_10007759_pt1 | contig 10785 bp, 13 predicted proteins | sample 13_EM_MG_FD_200266 | JGI IMG/M metagenome (GOLD analysis project Ga0307511, IMG submission 200266) | Populus trichocarpa ectomycorrhiza microbial communities from riparian zone in the Pacific Northwest, United States - 13_EM | ecosystem: Host-associated > Plants > Roots > Unclassified | place... | reverse complement strand
GGGCGGACAAACCCTCGATATCCAACGAGTCCAGAGACCTCTGGAGTTCGGAGAGCTTGGCCAACACCGGGTGGTCCATCAATATCGGCGCCATCGTGTCCGCGAACTTGGTTCGTAGATCGGAGGAAAGTTCTATGAGGGGGGATAAGTGTGGTCAGGTCGATTTGCGCAGCGAGGCTGTGGACTCCTAGATGACATGGAAGGGATCAGCAAGACAGTTGAGTAGGTTTACCACGGGTCGGGCAGGGGGGAACGCGTACCTCGTTCGGACGGAGAACCTTGCCATGCATACAACGTCTTCTTAACCCTCCTGGTCAGGGTAGTAAAGCTCCCACGGGCAGTAGAATGGCACATGCCCTAGATTTCTCCTTGTCTGCGTGCTTCTTCATGCAGGACCTACATACGCATGACTTGACGCAGTGTCGGGCTTAAACCCCCACTTGGGCTGTATGCGCCAACTAGTTAGATCAAAAGGTTCTGCCCCAACGTTGAACGCACCTCAATTTCCACAGCCCAACCCTTGATCCCAATTAAATCCGTCGCCAGCACGGCCCTGATGTGTTTGGGGTTGATCATGTCCTTCGCTCGTCTCTTTGCGGGTCGCTTCTTGTCGTGAACGGCAACCATCTCCTACAACAACGCTCGCTCGACTTGTACCAGTAGAGTTCCTTCCCAATCTTGAACATGTACGAGACGCGAAATGACGCGTTCTTGGGAATCGACGGTCGGATCATCCGCGTCATGGGCGCCTTGACCCGCTTCCTCGTTGGGTTCTGGAGGGGTTGAGTTGGAGTCGGGGTCGAGGGGAGACTTTCATAGTCGGAAGACGGTTCCTTCGAAGTGTAGATTACGGGGTCCGTCGTAGGAGAAAACGATGGTGGAACCTCCCTCCGCGACGTACGTCCAGTCGTGTGGATCGGTCAGGGATATGGGAGTACTTGCATCCGGAGGCGCGCTGAGAACCGGCGGTGCCCGTTGTCAACGGTTGGTTGCGTGATTCATCAGGTTTGACGCGTCTCGCGCGGGTCCGAATCGGCCCGGTTGTTTATAGCCGGTATCCAGCACGACATCGCAGAGAATTGTAGGTGAGGATATCTTCGAAGGACGGAGGGCGGCGACCACGCATTCTGAAAGGGGAACAGCAAAAGAAAGACAATATATTGGCTCGGCCGAGACCATTCGGAAGTCATTTCCGTCCCCCCCTGTCGATCACCACAGCTATCTTTGGCTTCTCTTCTATCCTCTCTTCAAGGCTGAAAGTGATACCTGGATTTACAGGTAACCAACGGGGCTGGAGGTCTCGTTTACCAGCACAACTTCTGGGATCGTCACCCTCTTCTCACTTCGGATGCAACCCCAAGATGACTGTCCCGCGGATGGTCTACCTCATGCCAATACGGACAGAAGGATTCGATTCGAATATATCCGCCCTACGTCACGGCCGTTGACACCAAAAAGTAAGCAGATCATTCCGACGAACACCCCTCAACTGAACTGACATTGTCCCCACCCTTCTCTTGCCAGCGCCCCTCCTATTTTCCCGTGGCTTTCTTCTCCAGCTACCTTCAACTACCTTTTACCCTTGGATTGCCATCGGAACTGTTATCGGAAGAAGAGCCATGTCCAACCCGACGATCAAAGGAATCTCCTTTTCCGAATCATCTCTCGACGGCTCGTCCCTCCACATCGCAATCGTCCACGCCAGATGGAACAAACCCGTAATCGACACCCTCGTCCAAAGCGCAGCGGCATATATGGAGCCCGTCCGGAGGCCCGGAATGCGCGATTGGCTCCCAGGACAAACGAGTTGGCACATGTTTGGTGGAATGGAGCGATGAATAGTTCAACCGCTCCTCGGTGCCTCAAGGCCTGTTCTTTAACGTAGGTTTTCCGATGCGGGGCGACAGATTCCAGACATGGCTTTCAGGTTGAGTACTCACGACATATAGACCGTCTTTTTTGACGGATGGACGATTTCTGGCCTGAGGTTACGTTGAAGGCCGCAGTGGGGAACACCGTTGCTGGAGACGATCGACAAGAATTCCCAGAGATTTTGGACGCTTGGCCGGAACGCATTGGGGAGGCTTGGCCGAACGCGACCGACCGGGACAACAATGGCTTGGATGTGATCATCCGATACTTTGTGCCAGCAATGACCCATGCACCCGTACTGGGTCCGAGTAGTATGTGTCGCGGATCGCCCAGGTATTTTGGGTACGAGGATTGTGTGAGAATCTAGCAGAGTTCGAACAAATTGTATTTGGAAGTACAAACACGGGCGGATGCGACCGCCTACTGGGAACCAAGCCAACGCACAAGTACACTATGAAACTAACGAAGAAGACGAGAAACCCACCACGGCCACAACAGTCAACCTATTACCCATTGAAACAGCAGCGGTGCAGCAACCCCAGGACGGCAGTCGGCAGTTGAGGGTCTCGGATAAATTGCGCGGTGAATTCGCGGAGGATTGATGGAAGTGGTAGGGGTTGGGTGAGGCACGCGATTAAGGATATGGGAGGGGGATCGCACACATGAATTTCGAGCGGTATCCCGCATCTGTCCGCAGGAGTTAGTAGACCAAACAAGGTAGCTGGTATGTGGTACTCACGAACTAATGTGCCGGTCGCTTCCCTGGCTACTTCAAGCAATACCTCCTTAAGTTGCCCATATTCAGCTTTCATTCGTTGGATATCCTCTTCATTGAGACTTGGTTTGCTCTGTCGGAGATATTCTAACCCCCGATCTAATTGACCCAGAATGTAGTCAAGACGTCGGAGAAGGTCCTCCCGGTGATGTCCCATCCAGATTCCACCAAGATCCTCCCTGATCGAGGCGGACATCTCTTCAAGACCATAGATGTAGTCCCACTCCGACCAGACGAGAAGTAGGTACGATGTGAGAGCTTCAACGTCGCCGAGTGCACGGATCGTTTGGACGACTCCCTGGGCGCTCCCCCAGCGACGTTCTGTACAGTCAGGGGGGAGAGAAGGGCGTTTGTTCAGCCACAACCACATGCCGGAAGGTATGTGTGGCAGTAGGGGGCTACAGGCTGCTATTTTCAACAGTGTATCCGCTATGATCTGACCAGTCTTGTCTGTATACGGGACTGCCAAGACAGCTGCCGCCCATAGTGGGACCAAGTGTTCGCCGTTTGCGAAATATCTCCATGGCAAGTGAGGTGACGTGAGTGTGGCGGCCCGTTTCGCTGAAATTGGACCCTCCTCGTTGAGTAGCGTAGCAACAAACGGTTCCACCCATGGCTCCATGAAGTAGTACGGCCTCGCGGCATTTTGGACACGTAAGAACGCGTCGAGGGCCTCATGTCGCCCATTTTGCTCTTGAAGGACTGCGTATGGGAAAAACGCGGTTATAGCCGTTTTCCTGATCTCGATTGGATATGGATCAGCAGCTCTAATCATCGCTTCAAGTTTCCGAATTATCATGTCCGAAACCTCATCCACTCGCGCACTAGTTTTTGGTCAGAGAAATCAAAATTTATTGGACCTGAACGCACCTCCCATCCGTAGTTGTAGTTCCGGCACTTGAAACTTCAATGTTACAGTCCAGATCGATCGCAATGATTGACAAGCAATTGGCAACGACTGAGGTAGAAGGGAGGGGATTCATGGACAGAGAATGGAACGCGAAGCGGAGGATCCAAGCAGGGACCTTCTTCCCATGATACTCTATACTTTTGTACTCGGACCAGGCGAGCTTGGTGAGGGCATGGGCGGTTATGAAGTGTTCGTCACTGGATGGTTTGTAATCCCCCAAATCAAGCCACTGCTCATCCTGGTCTGGATAGATTATGCCCTCGATTGCGCGAATGGTGTAGGGAAATGGGAGGCTGCGGGTATCGGTCCAAGGGCCGAAAGCCATCACGTAACGATGCCGGACGTCTCCAAGAATATCGGACGATGGATCCATGACCGAGAGGTACGAAAAGGTGAGGAGGAGGCAGGTAGCGGACACCGTAGCGAGTGGTTCCAACCCTTGAGAAACCATTGCAGTCCTGTCAACGACTTTCACACAACCAATGAAGATGTCGCAACAATCTGCAACGATGGCGGGGTCCAAGTCGTCCAATTGCACCATCGTCGCAAGGGATTCGAGGGTCGACAGATGAACGGTCTTGTCCTGTGACGTCCGGAGGATCCAAGAGACGCATTGTAAGTGCATTGAGGTCGTTTGTTGGTCTGATCCGCGCGTTGGCGTGGAAGGCGCACCGAACAATTGGATATACGCTCGGCGAGCAAAGGTTACAATTAGGTTGACCATGGCTAGCCCGAGACGAATGGCATCGATTGTCAATATCAACAGCACCAGGGGTGACGCACAGAGGATGGCCAGCGCGGAGTACACAAAATTGTTGATGGAGGTTGAGGGCTGGCAGCAAGTCAAATCGCTCCGGAGAATGCTGATAGCTGTGGAGTGCTCGAGGGCATATTCAAAAGCTTGCGGGACAGTCGAGACAACTGAGCGAAGGACGCGCGATCCGGGTGTTTGATACGGACAGCTTCTGGATGCCGCCCCCGCCGCAACGACGAAAAAGTAGAAGGCCAGTCCGAATGAAGTAACAGCAAGGATGACGGATGCGACCGTGAGGTCAATCTCCCAAAGGTATTGGCAGAGGGCGCAACCGAGCAGTAACAGCGCGGCCTGCAACATCAACGGTAACGCCTCCATCACATGCTCGAAGTACCATGTGACGATCCCGTTGAGTTTCCGCTGACGGTTCTGGCTGCGCTCAATGACCGTCCCTCGCATGTCGGTCGAACCATATCGGTTCAACCATTGCTTGCCGAGCATCGCCAGGAAGGCAGACAAGAGCGTAGCCGTGAAGCTGGCGTATAACATGGCTTGGACTTGGACGATTGAGCGTGGAGGGCCAGACCACTGTGGGACTGTGGGAACGTCGCCACCGAAAGTGGTGTTGTCCGTCTTGTAGATGAGGACGCGGAGGAGAGCGGCTGTTTCTTCGTTCGGGTCTGGCTGGAGCCCGGGTTGCACCTGGATGACGAAGGCGGAAGTCACGGCAGAGAACAGACCAGCCTGCGTAATCCATGTCAAAACAGGTGTATCTGATTGACACGGGCACGGCATACGAATATCAAGGTTGTGTTCAGATCTTCGTCACATTTCTTCATAAATTCCTTGTCGTAGTCCTCGGCAACCTTGCGGTAGTCTTCGTAGAATCGAGCGCGGGGGTCTTCCGGACCTGACTGCACGTCTTGTCTCCGACTGTGGGAGAGGTTTTAGCGACTTTCAAGGGGGACGTGGAACAGGACCGTACCCGTCTCCTGGTTTTCCGTTTCCCACCTCGGCTCGATCCTTGTTTGGACCTCTCGAAGGGCCCCGACTGCATCCGAGTGTCAGTAAAAACTGTATTCCGCCGATACGACTACGAAACCCACCCCGATGCGTTGTCCTCATTCGAGTCCTTCAGATCGTCTGCATTACGGCGTTTCTTGGATCTAATGTTTGGAAGATAAGTGAGTCAATCTGTGGCTGATTCAATACTGACCGCCTTCGCATTGGGCTTCCTTCTTGATCGAACTCCGGCGCTTTCCTGATCTCGTTCCCTGCTCCATCGTTTTCACCTTCTCGGCTGTGGGCGCACCTGAGTCAGGAGTGAATCGTGGAATTGAGGTGAACCGACCTAGGTACCGCGATCTCTTCCAGATCCGCCATATTGGGGAATGTCGCCGGAGTTCAGTGGGATACGGGTGGGTGAATGGTGGTGGGAGGGAAGAGAGGTCGGCGCTGAATTGACAGGTGACAGCTGAACGCAATGTCAAGCTAGGTACCCTCACCGTAACAACGTCATACAGCCAGGAGCGCACAGAAACCACGAGCGCGCGCCTGATAAGGCTGACAGTGGTTATCGGCGATCTACAGTGAAAGTGAGCCCACGTTACCACGCAGTCTATTCCCCATAGACATAAGCCAATATTTTTCGAAAGTTGTAGGTCGGCCTCATGGTGAAGGCGAGTACGATGATTGTGTTTCCACGAGGACGGTGGCGAACGTGGTGTAGGTTTGCAGCAAGTTCTGTTGATAGTACCCCCTTTCTCCCGGACTTGGACTTGTTTCGATCGCCGTCTGATCCCCGCTTCTGCATCTCGTCCGGGCTGGTTCCCTTCCTTCCGTTAGTAGAGCGCCATCGGGAGTTTCCTCGTCATCCCACTCCCCTCGAGACGGGGAACAAACCTTCACACAGGTAGGACGATAACAGCGGAACGTAGAATGAATGCTATTTGGCAGGTCCGAAACATGAGATACAACGGTGCCAAAGGATGTATGGAGAGGTTAAGTAAAGAATCAGGATGGGACGGGCGAGTTGCGAAGGGGATCACCTGGGCGTTCAATAAAAACGCACATTAGAAAACGACGGCATTGCGGTGTGGGCGGGCTGCGCTCACGACCAGAAAAGGAGGGGGAAACGCCGAGTCAAGCCCGTCAGGATCACGGAGCGTGTTTCGGCAAGGGAGAATCTTCCACACAAACCCTCTTTTCGGCTTCCTCGACACCCTCCTCAGCCTCCAACGTGCACTTGACCACATCCCTATCAAGTTTCTCCCACTTCCCCATCCGCCCAAAGCTCTTCGAGTCCAGATCGATGATAGTCGCTGTTGCGCTCTTCACGTCGTCTTTATGACCACGGATGATGATCGAACAGTCTTTGAACGTCGCCGAGAGAAGGTACGCAAGCAGGTGGTACCGCTTCTGGGATATCCCGTGTGTGAGAGCCTTGACGTTGGCCGGGTTAGAGAGACCACCCTCGAACTTGTGGTGGAAATGAGCATCCAAGAACTTCCTCCACTCATCCAAAGTCGGATCTTCGTCTGCTTGGACCTCTGGTGCATCGAGAAGAGGGAGCGATTCGTTCGGATACTCGGACGCCGGTTTTCCTGTGACGAGGGCGGACAAACCCTCGATATCCAACGAGTCCAGAGACCTCTGGAGTTCGGAGAGCTTGGCCAACACCGGGTGGTCCATCAATATCGGCGCCATCGTGTCCGCGAACTTGGTTCGTAGATCGGAGGATAGAGTATGAGCGGGGAAAGTGTGGTCAGGATCGATTTGTGCAGCGAGACTCTCAGCTGTGGACTCCTAGATGACACGGAACGGATCAGCAAAGACAGTCGAGTGGGTTCGCCATGGGTCGGGCTGGGGGAACGCGTACCTCGTTCGGACGGAGAACCTTGCCGTTGACGAAGATCCTGAGCATGTTTATCGTGCCATTGCTCTGCTCCCAGTCATCCCAGAGCGCATACAACGCCTTCTTGACCTTCTCCTGATCGGGGGAGTACAGTTCCAATGGGCAGTAGGACGGCACATGCGCTCCCGGAGACTTCTTCTTGTCTGCGTGCTTCTTCATGCAGAACCTACATACGCGCGATTTCACAGAACGCGAGGTTTCGGCGAGTGACACGGCATTCGGCTTGAACCCCCACTTGGGCTGCATACACCAACTCGGTCAGATCAAAAAGTGCTTCCATGGCGTTGAACGCACCTTTATTTCCACAGCCCACCCTTTGCTCCCAATCAAATCCGTCGCCAGCACGGCTCTTGTGCGCTTGAGGTCGATCATGTCCTTCGTTCGCCTCTTTGCGGGTCGCTTCTCGTCGTGAACGGCAGCCATCTTCTCCAACCATGCTCGCTCGACTTGTACGTGTTCAAGATGGGGAAGGAACTCGGCTGGTACGAGACGCGAAATAACATATTCTTGGAAATCGACGGTCGGATCATCCGCATCATGGGCGTCTTGACCCGCTTCCTCGTTGGGTGCTGGAGGGGTTGAGTTGGAGCCGGGGTCGAGGGGAGACTTTCGTAGTCGGATGACGGTTCCGTCGAAGTGTAGATTACGGGGTCCGTCGTAGGAGAAAACGATGGTGGAACCTCCTTCCGCAATGTACGTCCAGTCGTGTGGATCGGTCAGGGATATCGGGGCGTTGGTATCCGGAGGAGGGCTGAGAGTCGTCGGCGCCATCGTCGACGGTTGGCCGTGTGGTTCATCGGGTTTGACGCGACTGGGGCTCTGAGATGCTTTCTGGCGGGAACGTCTTCGCGAACGGAGGAAAGAAAAGACGGGTTTGAGGAAGGGGAGGGGCATAGCGGCGACGCAACCTGAGTCCGCTGTTCGTCGAGATGGGTGGTGGAGAAGGACAGCCTGAGAACATTTTCTCCGACCAGGAGTCCAGTATCCAAAAAAACCAGCGGCACTCGTCTCGCGTGGATCAACCCGGTTGTTTTATAGCCGGTATCCTGCACGACATCGCTGGGGAATCGTGGGCGAGGATAGGCGACAGCAGAGAAAGAAAATTTGGGTGGCTCAGCCAAGACCACTCGGAAGTCATCTCCGTCCTCCGCTGTCGATCACTACGGCTATCTTTGGCCGGGGGGATTTCTCTCTTTTGTCCTCTCTTCAAGGCTGAAAGTGATATCCGGCTTTACAGGTAACCAACGAAGCTGGAGGTCTCGCTTACCAGCACAACTTCGGAGGTTGTCATACTCTTCCCACTTCGGGTGCAAATTGACGCCATGTCCCGCGGATGGTTCACATCACTCAACTTTCAATAAGCACCTCTTCCTCGTTGGGAGGCTGCACAGGATCCTTGCCGTCACTAGCAAGCTGTCCGAGGTGCAGTTTTCAGGCGATAGAGGGGGAAATGTTCAAGTCGAACACTTTCTTCATTCAGGTACGAACGCACCGCCTTCAATGGTACATTCCGCACGGTGATTCTCAATCGACGTCATTCTTGTCTTCTGATCGAAAGGCAGCTGCTACGGTCTGGGCGATACCGTTAAACCTGCGTGGGTGAGAAGAATGCTCAACTTGAAGGAGCAAACTCGGAATTGACGCCGTCTCTCGAGGTCCCATCTCCAGCGGTGCTGGAGGCACGGGTGACTTTGGATGTTTGTGATCGAATAACATAGATGCCTGTCGGAACTTCAGAGACCAAGAGGTGATAGAAATCAGTTCAAGTCCGAGAGAAGGAGTAAACAGCTGCACGAGTGACAAGGGGGATCCAAAGGGATCCGCCGTTGACTTATCCGCGGATCGTCGGACGGTCCTCGTGGTTTCCGCGCTGGTGCCACGATCCTGCCTCACGGCCGCCTGCCACCCAGTTGTATTCGACGCTCACCCCCCTTCCTTCCTCGCACCACCACCAGCCTTCCTGCGCATCAACAAACTTCAACAATATTCCCAGTATGGCGGGTCTGGAAGAGATCACAGTAGAAATGTGAGCTCCTTGAGGTTCTACAGTTTTGCTTTCCTAACCCGCATTCGCCCTCATAGCCCAGAATCCGAAAGTGACGAAGCAGGAAATGCGATCGCGCAAGATCCAAGCTCTAGTCAACGGACGAACAGAAAGCGAAGGTTCGTATACAGTGTCAATCATCCACCGATCGGCCGACTGATCGGTTGTACCTCAGATCCAAGAGGCGTCGGAGTACGACCGGTTCGGACGACTTGAAGGGCTGCATATTGGAGTATGACTCTATATTTCATCAGCGACATCCCTTTTGGCTGACGCCCAACTGCAGCCAGAACCTTGGAGGAGAGCCGAAGAAGGAGGAAGTTGTGGTGGAAGATGAGAAACCGGAAGATCGGTAGGTTCCACTCCATATCCCCCCTGAATACCACTAAAACTTCCCCCACAGTCAGAGACAAGAAGTGTGCTCGGCTCCTGAGGAGGTTCGCTCTCAATTCTGTGAAGATTACCACAAGTTGGCCGAGGAGTATGACAAGGAATTTGACAAGAGATATGACGAGGATCTGAACACGACACTGATATTCGTCAGTCTTGCAAGTTGCATGGATGCACACATACTGACTTGAATCACAGGCTGGTCTGTTCTCTGCTGTGACTTCCACCTTCGTCATCCAGGTGCAATCTGGGCTCCAGCCAGACCCAAATGAAGAAACCGCTGCTCTCCTCCGTGTCCTCATCTACAAGACAGACAACACCACTTTTGGTGGTGACATTCCCACAGTCCCACAGTGGTCCGGCCCTCCACGTTCAATTGTCCAGGTTCAGGCCATGCTGTATGCCAGTCTTGCTGCCTCACTCTTCTCTGCTTTCCTGGCAATGCTTGGCAAGCAATGGTTGAACAGATATATATCAACCAATTTGCGAGGGACTGCCATTGAATGCAGCCAGAATCGTCAGAGGAAGCTCAATGGCATTGTCAGCTGGTATTTTGAGCATGTGATGGAGTCCCTACCATTGATGCTGCAGATTGCACTGTTGCTGCTTGGTTGTGCCCTTAGCCAATACCTCTGGGGGATCAACACCACAATTGCATCAGTGGTTCTTGGTGTCACTTCACTGGGTGTCATCTTCTACCTTTTTGTAGTTGTGGCTGGGGCAGCATCTGAGAGCTGTCCATATCAAACACCTGGATCACGCATCCTCCGCTTAGTCCCCCCAGCTGTTGTGTCAGCTGCCTCAGCTGCCTCAACCACTGCCTCAACTGCTGCCTCAACTGCTGCCTCAATCATTCATTCACTTGTCTGGCACTCCACAATAGTCAGCATACTTGAAGATTTTTGGGCTACATTATTTTCAGTTGGTGCAATATGGTCCATTTATGCCCTCTGTCTTCTACCAGTAGCACTGGCCATTGACCTTTTCCATCTTGGGCAAACAATGTTCAAGTCACTGGCAGCCTATGCCTGTCAGAACCGACCTCGCCAACAGGCCTACTGAACCGATGCTAGTCTCTCTTAGAGCTCGGTACACGAAGTTGTGGGGCAACCGCGGATTTCTTCAG
>Ga0307511_10007758_pt1 | contig 10787 bp, 12 predicted proteins | sample 13_EM_MG_FD_200266 | JGI IMG/M metagenome (GOLD analysis project Ga0307511, IMG submission 200266) | Populus trichocarpa ectomycorrhiza microbial communities from riparian zone in the Pacific Northwest, United States - 13_EM | ecosystem: Host-associated > Plants > Roots > Unclassified | place... | reverse complement strand
ATATTTTTTTAAAATCAAATTAGTTTTTGATCCAAATTAAATTAGATTAATTTTTCCCAATCTAATTAAAAACTTAATCCAAATTAAATCTTGATTTAATAGATTACGAGTTTACCAGGTTAAATTTTTTATTTTAAATTCTGATTTAATAATGCTGACATCATCTATTGTTGTCCACAATGTGTCAAACTACATTGTAAATATAATACTAGATTGGTCGTTCGCGTTGCAATGTAGATTAGGTTAAATTTTTCTAACATTAAAAATATATAATTAAGTGCATTTTTAAAAAAGCAAGAAAAATTCAAGATTTAATTCATTAACTCAATTAGGTAAAAAAGCCGATGCTTTTTATTTTATTTTTTATTTTTATTTTTTAATTTAATTTAATTAATGGATATACAGATAGGGGAGTGTGAAAAATAAGAGATATTAATATGGTTGTATAAATGTGAGGAATGAACATGCAAATAAAGCCATATTTATGATAATAAAAATTAAAATCCATATTTATGATGAAAAAAAATCCATACTTTACGTTGAAATTGACATATTTGAATTTCAAATTTCTTATGATTTACACAGTAGAGACTAACCAATGATTTTATTTTATTTTTCAACACATTCTATCAAATTAATTTCTTTTTATATAATTAGACAGAAAAAAGTTAAAAATCTATACTACTTTAAAAAATTAAATTGTTAGGTAAAATTTAAGAATGATTTTATATTATAAGGAGGGATGATGGCCTCCATTGTAAAGTCCAAAGCTCATTGAAGCTCTCAATAAACCAAAATTTTTTTTTTTATCAAAAACTCGAGCGAGACGAATCTATTTCTTATGATCGTGAAAGCTCTTTCAGCAATTCCACAGGCAAAACAGCATCTAATTTCGTTATGGATTACCATCCAATATTGGAACTTCTTGTTTGAACATGGAAGGGCCCCAACACCCATGTCCTAGATACTATGCTCTTCATTATTGGACCTTTCTTCATGCTTCAGGACGCCACCTCAAAGCATCTCAAGTTCTGCAAGGACTTTGAAAAACAATAAAAAATCTTGCATGACATGAAAGGAGAACCATTTTCCAGTTTCTAATGCTTAGGTCAAGTTCATCTTTATTGTTTTTTTTTTCTCTCGTTTTTTTAATCTATGATGAGAAATGCATCCTAACCACACAATCAATTCTCCACTGAACTGGAATAACATATTTGTATCCTTGACATATCTGTTTAATCACAATGAAATACATGCAGTTCATCAGTTAGAAAATATGTCCCCGCTAACATGGATTGAATGGCTGCTGGTTGATCTACTTGCCAATCTCATCCACAGCATTGAAACATTCATAATGCAAGCACTGACAAGGGCAATACACTCGTATTCAAACATCCATAATGCGAATATTTGATTACATTAAAATTAGCCTGAGGTTCTTTGCACTGAGCTAACAGATGACACCAGATTGGAGTTTTTGCTGTATGGCTCATATGCCATAAACAAAATCATTGGACTTTGAGATTAAATCCCAAAGAGATCTGTTTCTGCTTGCATCTATTGTCCAATCAATGTTAAGTTGGTACACTGAATTTCACAGATAAGTTCATGGAGAAACTCATCATTACATGTGGGACACTGAAGAAGAGGGTTCGAAATAGTGACACATTTATAAATTGTTGAATGATTCTATCCCAACAATAATATAACAAGGAAACTTTCCGAGGACTTCATTCAGAATAATTGCCTTACACAGCAAGTACCAATATAAAATATGAAAGAATAAATTATATCATGGAACAGTCAAACGGCCCTCAATTTTCTCCCGTCTTTCTTTTGTTAGTGTCTCTATTTTGAACTACCTTTTATCGAATTAAAAAAACAGAAGAAAGCTGAGCCATCTGAGCTCCCAATTGGGACAGTATCATATATTCAATTGAGCATATGCTAAAGAAAAGAATGAATGATGTGATCCAAAGAATTCACATCTTATAGATTACAATAACAGTTTCTAACCTTCGACTTGGAATACACTGAACAGCACAATGGAAACATATTCAATTGAGCCATCTGAGCTCCCAAGTGAAAAATCACCTATGATGCAATACAGCTCTTGTTTGAACAAAGTCGAAGTTTTGCATAAACATCAATAATCATTTTTGGTTTACATCAATGCAGAATGCATGGGATAAATAAAGTTTAGGAAAAAGCTATCTGTGAAAAAATTCAAGAAATCCCTACCTCTAGCCGAAATCTCAGCTTATGTAGTTTGTAGCCGTCCAGATTTAATGTTTTCTCTACTACAGTTTCTTCAGCTTTTGACCACGCAAACCATTCCAAAAGGCAGCTGCACGAAAAACCTTTTTCCCAGGAAGCTGGAGTTCCAATACCTGGTTGGTATACAAAAAGCATCAAAATCAGCAACTCAAAAAGGCTTGGGGCATGTGCATTTATCTGGACAAATATAACATGCCTTCACACCTGAACAATGTTTCAACTGTTAAAAGAGATTTTTTTTCCCATTTTACATTTTGAGGGGGAAAACCAGATTTTCTAAAACATTTTCTGGGATAGCACATAAAGTATAGTCTTAAAGAAAAATTGCAGATCAACAACAAAATAAATATATGATGACACGTAATGGCTGAACAGACCTCAAGCGCTGTAGACCTTCCACATGGAAACACCAACGAATCCTTCACATAAGTGATGTCATCCGCTTCATCACCCTGAACAATGCTACGGTCGCAAACTCTTGTAGTAATAATCTTAAGTTCTACAATATTGCGGCGATCATTTTCATCATCAACAATTGCTACTTTAGCCCGTGTCCCTGGCCACCCTGCAAATGCACGAACCTAAAAAGGTTGCATGTAATCACCACGCATTCATATTTGACAGGAAAAAGGAAAGGAGGGCTAACCTTATTATGGAGGACTGAAGCTTCTTGATCAAAGGATAACCATGACTCCTCAACAGATATCTGCATAGAGTAGAGAGCTTATAGGAAGCCTTATCACAGCTCTTTAAATTCTTGCAAGAGAGTATAGATGGGAATTCCATACTTCTTTCTAATTGATCCATTGCTGTTTGTATTTAGTCATAGTAAAAGGATTTCAAAACTAAAGTAACAGGAAGTGTGGGGGGATAACCTTTGGAGCCAAGGTAGCTTTGGAATCATCTTGGGGTTGAGCTTTTAACCTGGCTGATCCGTGAAGTATAGAAGGGAGCTCATGAATCAAAAGTTTAGATCCTGCGATCATTCATCAACAGAACTACCTGACTCAAAAGTGCATTCAATTGGGTGTTGCGATCCACAGCCCATAATTCAGCTCAGACAACATAATAAAGAAATCATTCTGGGAAAAATATGGAAGAGAGATTCAAAGAAAACATTGATCATACAAACTACTCACATAGAAGGAATAGCTATTGCATATCTAATCACGTGTAAAAACTAGAAATATTTACGAAGTGATTTCTTATCAATCAACTCAAGGAAGCCTTGTTTCATCTGCAAGGTTAAGCAATATAAATCCTATTTCACCATCTGCCACTACCTAAAACTATATTGTGCTTATGTTAATAACACTTGTGACTTTTTTGTTTCCTTTATTGTGTCATTTTTGTCTTCCCTTTATCTTTCATGTCTTCAACTCGAATCAATTAACTTTTGCTCTTGATGCATTACTAAACTTGTCATGCATAAAAAAATTAACACTCACAAAGTGAATTTTGATAACTTATAAACAAAGAAGAAAAAAACTTGACTATTGATATCATATGACTGTTATAAGTGCATCATACATGATGGATAAAGTATAATAATTTATTTTACATCATAAACTTAGTTGAATAATACAGAGTTGGGAATAATTACGAACTCGAATGAATGAAAAAATAAAGAGAGAAAAGAAAAGAAAAGAACTTAAATGACTATTGAAGTACAAATTTAAGATTGATAGATTGGCCATGAATAAGGAAGTAGTTACAATGATGATAAAATAAAATAAAAAGTAGAAATCAGAAATACCTTCCAAAAATAGCAATGCAAGTAAATCTGGAGCCTGCAAGCATGTACAAGATAGTCTTAAAACGCTCTGGAAGAAGGAATTACAAGTCAAGTAAAAAATTAACATAAAATAATTCTAATTCATTAACTGTTTCTTGAAAGGATGAGCTGACAGCAAAGACTAGAGTCAACATTGCCACCCCTACTTTGTTGGAGTACAAGTGCATGAAATAGAGAAAGATAAATGTCAGAGGAGACTGGTTTAAAACTCTGAAGGACCATTGTCTTGCACAATAGAGGCTTGAGCTACCGAGTGCAAGTGCATGGGTTTAACTGCAGCTACTTCATGCAAAAATGCTGAAGTTAGGACCGTACAAAACATCTATCTATAGATCCTGATTGAGCTGTGCCACCAGGAAGTGCACATGGACTCCATGTAGTTACCTAGCTAAGATTCTTAATGGAACATGCATATTTTTGCTAAAAGCTCTAGCCAATCCATCAAGTTATTTAATTGGGATATGAAAAAAAATGAAATAACAGATCCTAACTTCAGCCACTCTTAACGCAGACAAGCACCATCCATACCTTAATTTGATCATCAACTTCCAGAGTTTCATAGGCAATTACAGGTCCAGCATCGAGAGCACGAACAGTGAAAGCTAATGATACCCCAGTTTCCTTAGCACCATCCTAATGCAGAGACTCATAAATGCAATTGCATAGTCTGGGAGTAGATAAGCATTTGATACAAGAGTTATTCTATTTCTTCAGAAAATTTAACAAGAATAAGTTTGAAGAATACATATGAGCCATTAGATCAATGGGACACACCATTGGTCCCATATTAAAAACTATCCAACGGGTCACAATCTTCTAGAGACTTTATTCTTGTCGTTTATTCTTGTTAAATTATCATTTCTCTTAATAAAATTAATATGGATGGCCTATAAAATAAGGAACCTGCAATGCTCTTTGAACAGGAGCAGCACCACGGTAAAGTGGCAGAAGACTTGGGTGTATATTGACCGTCCCTGAGAAATAAAAGTTCAGGTGTGAGTAACTGCGAAGATAAACTTTGAGATTTCTATGTTAAAGCTATTGCTTGATCCTTAGTATCAACTAGTTTAGATTTTACAAATGATTGCTGTTGTATCAAAATAGATATATTAGCAAAGAGGATTCCTAAACTACCCAATATTTAGGCAGGCTAATACTGTGCCTGATTTTTTAAGACAAAAATGTTCCTCATGTCCCCTGCATGAAGATATTTCAATTGAGGATAAATTTGTGAGTTCAAAGCATTTGCTATCTTGAGGTTGCAATTCCTCTCCAGTGAGAACCTTTAACCTATGGAATTTACCAGCCATATATTATTTTTTTCATATTAAACATACATCTCTCCTCAAGCATAAATAATTGCTTTCCTATTAGATATTTTATTATTTTTGGTTTCCCTTTTGTTTCTTATTTCATGAATTTTTGTTCGCATGAGAGGGAGAGAGATATTCTCTTCCACCATCAACTAAATCATGCTCTTAAATAGGGGTTACTTCATCATTCCCTTTATTCACATCTCTACAAAAACCAGACATGAGGGTATTTTTATCTTAAAAAACTGGGCACTGTGCTATTAGGCAGGTTAGTGATTAACTTAAACAACAGATTGAGACCAACATATATGTGCACTGCCAAATACTGAATTACATTATTCATCTGGCCACTAGCTTTGTGTCAAAAGGTGGACTCCAATAGCCTTCATTAGTGATTGCATAACTCTAGTCTCGTCACTAGCTGAAAAGCTTGAAGCTACTGATTAGATTAAGGACCAAAATTCAAATCTATTTGACTATGATTATTTGAGCTTATGAGGACTCAAGTCTAAGGATTCATCTTTTCCATATTATTGCTTAATTTGGGCAAAAACAGACCAATCATAAACATATTTTCTTAAGCAGAATGCACTAGACCACTAACCAAGTTCAGTTAAGAAAGTGGAAAACCTGATGATAAACATTAATTTCCCTGTTTCTGCAGTAGTATATGTTAAAGCTACCAACTGCCTTCCGTTCTCTAGTATTTGAACATTAAAGATACCAAAAGGAGGCACAACCAAGTGTGAGGGAAATAAACAAGACAGGCATCAATAAAAACAGGAGGAGAAAATGAAAATCTTAGCAATCTCAAGCTTAACATTTTTTTGCATCAAATGGCTACTCTTAAGACTAGAATTTAGGGATGACAATTTCATTCGAACCTGATAGATACCAACCCGAACAGACTCGAATGGGTGGGTTCTACCCGAAGGATAATGGATAAGATATGGATATTATTAAACCCGACCCAAACCTAACCCGAGATATATACATTAGTATCATATAGATATATACATGTAAAACATATATATTTTTTATAACACACATTACTATTTTATTTTATTTTAAATTGATTGATAGGGTATGGATACCAGATATCTACATTTCTTACCTGTTTGATAATGGATAGAGCATGGATATAGTAGAAACTCGACCCCTGACTACCCATTGCCATCCCTACTAGAACTTGAGCTCCCACAATTGAACCATATAATGCCCACAACCCCAAACTTATATAATAAAAACATATATATGCAAATTCATTTGGTCAAAGAAACAGCTAACCTATATTCCTCTATGGATAAAATGGAAATTAAATCTACAAAAACAGCATACCGCATGCACTAAAAAAAATATGAATTTTCATCATGGAAATACCACAGCTAAGTAAGAACTTGAGCTCCCACAATTGAACCATATAATGCCCACAACCCCAAACTTATATAATAAAAACATATATATGCAAATTCATTTGGTCAAAGAAACAGCTAACCTATATTCCTCTATGGATAAAATGGAAATTAAATCTACAAAAACAGCATACCGCATGCACTAAAAAAAAATGAATTTTCATCATGGAAATACCGCAGCTAAGTAAGAACTATTGTCCAACTGACACACATGAGATGTTGATTCCAGAAGTAGCAAAGAAACAAATTTCTCAATTTTGTTAGCAGAAAGTATATCTCACTAACCCATTGGTGGAATATTGAGAAACTTGGTTGGTAAGATATTCCCATATGCTGCTGTAATGCAAAGTTCAGGCTGCAATGCTCTTAGAGTGGACAAAAATGTATCCTACACAGAAATAAAAGTATATGAATTCTCTGCGAATAACAGTTCACTTATTCCCATGTTCCAAAAAATCAGTTAAGTTCAATGACAATGACAAGGACAAACTACTAAATAGAAAAGATAAACTTGTCAAGATCTTCCCAATTTGTTTAGTTATAATCGTAAACATCTGTCAATGCAATGCACTCACTTCCATGGTGTTTCAAATGATAAAAATCTATAATTTTCCAATGAGTACGACCCAACTTAATTGCAGAAAACAGTATTTGTAGCTCTTGGATGATGAAAACCTATCAGACTGCTAATTGGCAGACTCATCCACATAAGTTGCAGAATTGTAAAGGAGAACAGCAGGTAAAGTAAGAAAATGACCTAATACAGAAAATTCTTGCTGGTAGCATGCAAATTGCAAAAAAAAAACAAATTCCCAAACAAAAACCACTAAAATTACCTCTCCAGCTCTTTCAGGTGTGAAAATAAGATCAGAAGGGAAGCCTGTATCAAGAGCAAACTCAGCAACTGGTGAAGGCATTAACTTTTTACCCCTGTCTCTTCTTGCAGGTGGCTGTGTAACAATAGCTGCCACCTAATAACAAAACAAAAACATGCTCTCACTAAATTGCACGCCACATCCCCTTACAACTTCCAAAAGAAGCAAATCCCATTAACACAAATCCACACAAAAATATCATCTTTCTCATTTTTAACCAAAACCCAGATAGAAACAATTACAAAAACATTATAAGGTAACAAAAAGATTGGATTTTGACACAAGTACCTCAAAGAGAGAATTGGGTGCTTTAGATGCATTGAAAAGAGCATCAAGAACAGTAGCAGCCACCTGAAAAGGAACCAACCAAAATCACAGTTCAGTTCCCATTATGAAACAGACACAAGTAAGGGAATAAATGCGTTTTTTAGTACCTGAGGAGAACCCAAGAAGACAAGGGGTTTCTTCTTTGAAGAAGTAGAAGATGCTGCTGTTACTGCAGTTCTTGTTGAGTTGAAACAGAAGAAACGGCGTAGCATTAATGAAGAATTCATGCCGTTTCCGCTGTCTCTCCTTCTGCTTCAACGGCTACTCTATTGAGGTTTTAGAAACTTTTTTTTTGCTCTGTTGCTGCTTATCCATCCACTGCCCAAGCCACCATGGGTTGAAATTCTTTCAGTTGATTATTGCCTCTGTAGCAGGCCTAGCCCAGTTAGATTTGGGCCTCTCTGCTTTATGTTTTCTGTTCTTCAATAGACCAACTATTCTCCGACCACCTTTCCGCACACCGGTCCCAGGCTCAAATCCTTAAATCCCTTCTCTAAAACACTGGACTGACTTGAAAAGGAGTTTAGTTCGTTAAACTATCGAGTCAATTTATAAGTTTATGTGACAGTAATGATTTGTCAACTGGAAAGCACAATTAAGTTCATAATTACAAAAGCACAATTAAGCCATTCTTAAAGTTTCATCATTTTCTTTACAAAATCAGCTGGACATTACAGCGATTTTTAATACAGGCTAGGTTCGATTGAATGTGATCTCCTGGAAAGTTTGGCGGCAAGATTAACAAACCTAAGGTGTTATACTAGGTAGTCAGTCAGCTTTGATGGAAGAGAGCATTTGTCTCCATAATCTTTTGAGCAAAAACTATGAAATGAGCTCTACAAGTCTTCGAATACATGGTTCTAAGACCATTACAGATATGATGATGATCTAGAATGTGTTTCTAAACGCTATTAAGAACAATCTGCACCTAGTTCTGTTGAACTCCATATACAAACCTCCAAGTCAAGCTGACCAGAAGGACCGAGGAAAGGGAATGGAATCACAAGAAAATCTACAGGAGGTAAGCCTTCCACCCTCCCAGGAAAAGGCTCAGTCAATGATTTTAACCTAAGAGAGCTGACCCCTCTACCTGCTACTAGATCATATAAGAACCCATCCTTTGAGAAGCTTGGTCTAACAAAGGTTACGATGACTATATTCCCAATGCTCACAATACCCTTGCTGAGGAGAAAAAGAACACCCTCTTCCATCTGCTTGAAGAACAAGGAACTGTTCATTCACCCCTAATGAGACAGGAAAAGGAAATGTTGTACCTAAAACGCCTTCCACAGTCCCAAAGTTTGCTGCTGAAGGCTAATGACAATTGTTCAGATGAGCCAGCATAGTTACAGTCTGGAAGAGGGCATGCACAGGGTGAAAAGATGCATGTTTCTTCATGGATATGATTATCTATGCAATCCAGTGTTCCATTACACCCATATTCTTTGTTTTGGCATACACTTGTAGCAGATTCTGTACCCACTTCAATGTTCCCGCACACTGCGTTATTGCTCACCTGAAGGTTTGAGATATTTGGCTGCAGAAACAAATCAGTAAAGTTAAAAATCATCATAGAAGCCAGGTATATTTGTTTCCCCATTCAAATTGCTAAGCAAGGTTTTTTGCTTTTGGTTTTTTATGCTCTCCGCACTCTTTCTGGTGAAAACTTGTGATTCCCAAATAGCAAAATCAAAACCCAAGGGATCCATTCCCTTAAAGTTCAATTAATTCAAAAAAAAAAAAATTGTCTCCATCCAAATGTAGACTCCACCTTGGAGGACCCTTGTGAAAGCAGCAATCAGAGTAGAGAACCAGAAAATAATTCTGTCTACAACTACGAAATTCCTCTGTCTCGTCCTATGGTTTCATGAAATTTTAATTGAGCATCCCATCGTTGGTTGCTTATCACCTCTTCATACCACCATTTCCTCCCCTCCATTTCCACCTTCTTCAACACCCCCGGTGTGATGTACTGATTATATACACTTTACATTGTGGATTTGATTGTATTTCAATGGTTTGTGATGTTCATATCTACTTTTGTTTTAAAAATATTTATATATGGAATTCTATTGATCTCATTTATATAAATTTTCTACTTAAATTTTTCAACTATGAAAACTCATAGGTTAGCATATCTATTTAACATTATTTATTGTTAAACTGGCATAAATCAATTCTTGGAGAAGCTTTTTTGTTGTGGTTGTGGGTTTATTGTAAGCAAACAATTGTTGAATTTGAGATCATAATAGACGAAACAAGAAAATTGAAATCACTCATGAAAATGCTGACGGAAAGGCAATTCTGTTGGCGTTTCTGATGGGATTCCACCAAAAATTTCACTTTCATTTGGAATTTTTTGTAAAACTTATAGAATGTGTAGCAATATACTGATGGAATAGCCAGCGAAAAATTCCATCAGGAAAATAAATGGTGATAGAATTGCTAGCTAATGAAATAAAAAATCCTATGAGATATTTTTCGACAGTAGTATTTCATTGCCTATTCCATTGGTATTTTTTAACCCCAATGCAATCTTCACTATAAGCCGATGAAATATCCCGTAAGTTATTTTTCAATTTTCTGTCAGCATTTTCTATTATTTGGAAGAATCTTAGGTTAGGTAATAAGTGCTAATGCCCTTACTTTTTGTCTTCGTTGTCGTTGTTTTCATACTCTAATGCCATTACATTTCTTTCTCATACTAAAATTGCAGTTTTCACATCATCACCGTCTCAAATACAAGATTTGTTGTATGCTAATTTATTCTGCTTTTGCAACCATTGTT
>Ga0307511_10007757_pt1 | contig 10788 bp, 15 predicted proteins | sample 13_EM_MG_FD_200266 | JGI IMG/M metagenome (GOLD analysis project Ga0307511, IMG submission 200266) | Populus trichocarpa ectomycorrhiza microbial communities from riparian zone in the Pacific Northwest, United States - 13_EM | ecosystem: Host-associated > Plants > Roots > Unclassified | place... | reverse complement strand
AAAACCGCAACGCTGCCGTCAGAAAATGGTGAGAATAACATATCCCGGTCTCCATGAATTCCAGAAGATGAAAAGGCAGTTACCCCTCGGACCTCTAAGTCGGCTGATTTCCCTGACAGTAAATCCTCTTCATCTGATGTAGATTCTCCACCATTGGTACCCCCCCAAGCTGACGAGTCCAGAGGGTAATGATCCAGCCATTCCATTCTCAATGGTGCAAATCTCCATTTCCACTCCTCATACCAATCTATCTTCCTTCCTCCAGTAGCTGTGATGTTGGGTGGCAAGTGACGGGAATAGCCTTCTTCGCGTGACTCCACGGGCCCATCCGGAGGTGTGTCACCGGAATGCGAGGCGAGAAGATTGGCTATTGATGGTCGGCGGTGGCTGTGTTCTGCAATCTGCTCATCGTGACTAGCTATTGTCTTATACCTCCACAAGTGTGGATCTTGCCGTGTTAACGCTCTTAGGCGGTTGGAAGTCTTATGCAGTAGCACTAAATCCCTGGGCTGGATAACTGAGGCATTGATGAGTATGACACTTTAAATAATGACGGGGACATTGAGAAGAGTTAAGCTATTTCATGTTGTATGATTTGGGTAGCAGAGCCCAGCATCAACATGAGAGGAGCATGGGAAGTGGCTAGGTGGGAACGGGATAGATACATAGATAGGCGTCAAAGGGCTTAAGCAGGGCGGAGATGAAGTGGCAGGCGAGCATAGAGCTAGAGCAGAGTGGAAAGGAGTGGAGATTTACAAGATATGATTTGCATAAGTAGCTCATCTGGTAGACTTTCCAGAGTCCTAGGACTAGGAATTTCGGAAGTTGTCATTGTATCTATCCGCGGGAAAAATAAATGACAGGACGGAAGGTCACAGAATCCTAGAGCAAAGCAATTTTCAAAGAATTGTTTTGCTGGTAAAAGGGCCGGTATCGTTTCTCAACTGTGAAAATATGTAGAGAGTTCTTAAGATCCACCGTTTGCAAAACGAAGTCAAGGATAGACTTGTGAAGACAAAAAGCCCCCAGGGTCCAGCTGGGTCTCCGCCCTGTGATTCGCCCCTTGTTAGCGGGATCTTCGTAGCTGATCCAGCGAATAGTAGCAAAAGTCTCGACACTGCTAAGGAAGGTGAATGGTCGAGTATAAGGGTGTATTCTGTGCGTTAAGTGTGGGGAAGCTTATTTGAAGAGAGCAACTTGTTGATTCTTGAGTAAGTAGTCTGGCTAATCTTGAGCAAGCTTAATAATATCCCGTTAGGAAAGAGATCGCTAGACTGAGTGAGACGGTGAAGTATGCATGGGGCAGGGGGATCAGCATGGACCAGGATGCGGTGATGGTGGAGGACTTCAGCGATACAAGAAACGCAGATTGGAGAAGAAAGATGTTTATATCTGCGTCGAATGCTGGAAGGAGGGGGAGCTGTGCGGTACTGGTGGGGGTGATGACTATCGAGCAGATGATGTGTTGAGCCAGATGGTTGAAGCGCAAAACCGTCAACAGCTGTGCTGGGCAGATTTTGAATATCGCGAAAGTGACGTGACGGGGCAGAGGTGTGAGAAAGGGATTGGAGGGGTTTCGGGGCACAGAAATGGTGAGGGGGGACAATGATGAGGTCAAAAGCGGGGGTCGGAAGGATAAAAGGTGCCAGGTGGGCAGCCCAGTGCGGTGAACTTATTGAAACGTTCGAGCTCGAGCCCAATTTTTCGACGCTTAGCGATGTCAGGGAATATAAGTCGACGATGCCACGAGCTGGCGACTTCTTACAAAGCACCGCCTATACCCATTATTCATCACCAGGCATATATCAAAGCAGCTGCAGGAGCATCCCTATAGCTAGCATTCAGCAGCAGAAAGCATACTGGACCATACTGCTCCTTCCTTGAGACCGAGCTCCTCTAGATCTACTCTGCCCTATGTCAGTCAGCCGGTGAGCATCTTTCAATCTCATGCTCAGTCTGCACTCTATTATAACTCACATGTGCAGCTCTGCTCAGGCAGCTCCCCCACCAGCTCCTCTCGCGCGCGCTGTCCACATCATCTCCACACGGCTTCGTCCAATCTCTAAAAATCTCTCAGCATAAAGCATCGGCGCCGCCTCCAATCCCACTGTACCCCTCTCTGACCTTTCCATCTAATTGGCTCTTGGGTGGCGAGTATTGACTGTTGTAGCGATGTGCCATACTTGTACATCCACGTCTCTTAGCTGCCCAACGAGCGCATTCGCCAGCAATTCCCGCCAATGTATTTGAATAGCCTCCTCTCTCTCAAAAGTCTAATCAAACAGAAGCTCTCTTAGATTAGCCTGATTGCCTCTTAGATCTATTTGGTGCGAGACTGAGATCTATCTATCCAACTCCAGCTGCTTTGAGATGAGCACCCCGTGGGTGCCAAGCCTCACTTCAATCTTTAGGCAGTGTGCTGTCTCATGCATTGTGATAGCCATTTATCTACCTAGGTATCTTTGCTTGTCGCCTGGTTGGCTCACATCTTGAACTCGCCATCAATATCCCGAGATCGAAATCTCTATGTTCATCCACAGCAACCAGACTATGTCTATCCCATGAAACGTTCTAACCAGACTAGAAACGTCTAGGATTTTCCTTACACTAACCTCCTAAGCGGCTCTCGGGCACTTGGGGGAGCAAGGTCCCGTTGCCGTCGTCTGGTTGCACCCGTGCCGACGCCAGACTGCAGTGCTTATCCGTACTGAACGAGCGTGCCGAGCCAGAAACCTACACTATGAGTGCCTAACGTCAACTGCTCATGGGAAAAGGTGGACACATTTACCATCACCAGGGCCATTTCTAGAGGAAATATTAGGATAAGTTATTGATTCCCATACGCCTTTGTGTGATACATCCAAGTTCGCAAGTAGCTGATCATAACTGAAGTAAATTCTGTTGGCAAGATCGTGAGTATGTGCCTGGCCCAAGCCCGAGACTAAGACAGCTTGGCAGTTATTGAGTCGGGATCTGAGGGTAACCAGAGTACCGAGTGCACTTAGGATTCTTCAATTGTAAGGGTAGGTAATCATCGGTCGGCGCACAGGATCACTCCAATCTACCTGTTATAAATTAAACGCAGGTTTTGCGCAAGCAATTACCCCGCCGATGAGAGCACCTCGTAATCTTACTTGAAAAGAAATGCAAAGCATCTTTCTGCCTCTCTAGCCTCTGAGATTTGTATTCTTCGGTGCTTCTATGTATCTCTGTGTGGCCAACCAAAAGACAGAGAGCGCTAATTTCTGTCCTCAGATGAAAAGGGATGATAATAAGAGAGTAAAAATAGAACGATACATTGAAATTATGAAGATATTCAATGAATGTAAACAGCCATAGCCATGCCTTAAAAATCAGAAGAAAAGCCACCCAAGTAAACACCTCGTATGTTGAAGCCAAGCAAAACAGCAAGCCCCCAGCAAATCAAGTCGTCCACGAACGTAAATCCATTACCCACCCACACCTGTTTCCCAACTATTCGAGTTATTATTATCTAGCCTCTGGTGCAAGAAAAAGAAGCTCAAATGCTAATGCTAAAAAAAGAAATAGAATATAGAAAGCACTGATGGATGCTAATGCTTTGAGGGTGACAGCTATGCTATTTGTATGTCTCCTGCAACAAATGAAAGTAATAGGTTCATCTGAAAAGAAAAGAAAAGAAAAGAAAAGAAAAGAGGATGAGGTCTAGTCTGATTGGCTAGATACTTAAGTATGGTCGCTACCTAAATAGATGGCAAGTGACATCGTGTATGCCAAGCGCAATGTAAAACCCCCCAGATGTAATGGAGGTAATAATATCAGCAAAAAGGGAAGGAATGGGTATGTGCCAAAAAAATTGAAACACCCATATGGCAGCTCCCTCGTAACAACTAGCGCTCACTACAACGCACCTTGAGCCAACAGGATTCCCACGACAATGGGAAGAACACAGCAACCAGTTCCCACGAAAGTACCCATAACGAAGGCAACTCGCTTGTAAAAGATCCCCACGTTGTCCACTTTCCCACTCGTGAATCGGGGCATCAGGTCATCCATACCCCCGAAAGCAAGGACAATTAACATTGGAGGAAATATACAACACAAGAATAGCAAAGCCCGCGAGTACTTCGTTTGTAGAGCAATATGTTCAGGATCATGTAAATGCCTATTGGATGCTTCAGGTCGACTGGGGGGGTTCCCTTCATTTGGTCGGATGATATGAGACTTCTTAACCAAGGTAGGAGGAACACCGAAGCTCTTTCTGCCTCGGCTCATGCTTGGGTCATTCTTATCTCCCAAATCGAGTGGCCTTAGACGTGAGAGGACGGATGATAGGTGAACCGCTTTTTCTAGAGATACTCGTCTCGGGCGGGAGCCGGGGCTAGTTGACCTAGGGGGCATCACTTGAGTGATGGGACCAGTTCTAATACGGGCGTCCCCACGGTCCGCCTCTCTAGGTGCTGTAATCTCACCTTGAATTGCTGATGTACGCCAAAAGTCCTGGTTGCTGAGGTCTGGGCTATATAAGCTCCTTCTATAATCCCCAAGAACCTGGCCGACAGCCTCAGTAGGCTCGAGTCCAAGGTTCTCAGCAGAGGTGTCCCTATTCTTAGCAGAGTTTTCAGAGTTGTCGCTATAAATACTGCCAGGATCTGACCCATATGATTCCCCATCTGATTCCCGGACTCGATCCGCCCTGGATATTTGGTTATTAAAGTCTGAAGATCCCTCAAGGTCAGGTCTGAAAGAGATCTTAGGCTCAGAAGTAGAAGGAGCATCCAAGCTCTCTTCTTCACAATTACCCGGTGACTTTATCGCATATGAGGTCGAAGCTTGATCGAACTCAGAGACTGTGGTGATAGATGCCGTGTCAGCTGCAGCATCTCCGGGCGCTTGTGCCGCCTTTTTCTTTGTATTTGATGCCCTGTTTTCAATCCCTTCCTCAGTGGTTCCGGCTTTTCTCGAACGTACCCTGTGTTCATGGGAATCCTCGAGCTGGGGTCCGGCGTAAGAGGCACCAGAAACTAGCTGAATAAAAGCCTTCCCGAGAAGGGGCCGAGTTTCTCCCGAACTAAGCATCCGTCGATCAGAGAATTCTAGTGGGGGCGTAGCATGGTCAATCATTGCCTGACCACCCTTTTGCTGCTGTGATGAGGACTTTTGAGGTAGCGAAGAGATGAGAGCGTTGCGGTAAGGGAAGCTGCTCTGAGGTGGCGATTTGTAAAAGGGAACGAGGAGGGGCTGATTATCCGGGGATGAAGAGCGGACACGATAAACACTGTAAACATAATGAGTGTGAATCGATATATTGAGAGGATAGCTGGAGAGGGAGCAAGCTTACAAATCATATTTCTCGTCACCTGGATGCACCCGGACGTTTTCTCCACCAACTTTAGCCCTTCCCTCTACACCTCCATCTAAAGGTTGTGCGCTTTCACTTGCGGTGCTTCCAAGCGTATCTTTGCTGCTCTCATTGCTCTCATCAGTGCTTCGCCCCCCCTGCTCTGACATTGCTCTTCCTTTGCCCTTATCCCTTTTCTCCAAAATGCTATCGCCCTCTCTATAACTACCCGAAGCCCCATCATCTTCATCAGGTATGCTAATAAGATGGCCACTCATATCATTGATTTCACCCACATCATCTGCAGTAACTACCACGGTAAACCCAGCCCCAAGGCCAGAATTGGATTTTATGCTGCCACCTGGAGAAGAGAGCACGCTCAACCGTTTGCCAACATCAGCACTCAAGCAGCGCACAATCTCAGCGGCATCGTTGGGATCAATGGAGGATGATCTCTCGGCAGAGGAATTTGTTATTCCTGTGAGCAACCTCCTAGGGCTCGGTCTCCCACTACCTGGAGAACGTAGGACATTACTTGAAGAAGAAGTGCGATTTCTTGCTAGTCTCTGAGGAAGATCGTCAATGGAATGGTCGTTTGGTATGTTCAGCGATAATATTGTTGAATCGCCGAGTAGACTTGAGCTTTGGTCGGCAGGGCCTGAACAGGACCCCTTATCCTCTGGTGCTAACGGTTCAAGGTCTTCTGTAAACGCTTCCTTGGTACTCCCTCCATATGATATACCGAAACCATGATCTTCGAAATATTGTGCAGTCTCATCAGCAAGTTCATCTGTAGTCTTAGTCAGATTTCCCTGGCTGTTGATGGAGAGATCTTTAACTGGAAGGTCGCTTCTATCGCGGAGATTCGGATAATCGTGTTGACGGCTAAGGGTAAAAGCAGTCTTACTAGTCGGCACAGTCGCTAACATCGCTTTCAGCGAAACCATAGATTCCTCACTTCCAGAATAACTTGTCTCTCCAGCTACATTTTGACCTGATGGGCCCTCTTTTGGGCTATTACCACGCTCACGGTCTTGATACACATCCTTGAACAACATGTTTGCTGGAGACGGAGTTTTCTGCTGATTCTCCTTCCCATGCGGCCTTCGTATCTCGATCCGAACTTCACCACCCTTGACTTCAAAATCTTGATGGTTGTATCTACTCTCTCTGTCTGCTGAGATTTGCCGACCGATACTTTGTTGAGAGACTTGTTGATCCGGACTTCTGCTGGCAGTTACCCCGTGGTAATAGGTCGGAAGAGCATACGAAGAGCTGTTATCCGTGGTACTTCCTTTTTCTCCCTCCTCTAATAAAGTGTCTGGAACTGGGAATGTATGGGAATAGAGAGATGTATGAGCCGTTGACACAGCTGACAGATTTAGTGTGTTTGCCGAATTGGGTGCGGACTGAGGAGACTGAGTTTGTATTGTTGTTGGGGTTATATTTTTCCCAGCTTCCAGTTCCCCGGGCGACTTATCAACATCAGAGGATTGCCTGCTGTGGTTACCCCTCCTCATAGTTAAGGCCTTGTTAAATCGCCCTTTCAAGGACGAAATGATGGGAACTGGGTCTGGTTCCTCCTCTTGGCGGGGCATTGTTTTCACTGTGGCTGAAGAGCCTGACCGGTATTGTCGAGTACCAGAGGCTATAAAACTTTCTGGTGGAGAAGGGGGAACTACCAATCTTGGCTGAGGGGGGGTAACTCTTCGTCTTGATGCGTTAGCAGGTGGGTACGCCCTTAGAACACTATATTCCAGCAGTTGTGACTTGTCGATAGTCGACTGTAACCTTGTATTGTCGGATAGCGACTCGGAGATAGAGTTGGAGTGTTGGCGTTGGCGTGGTGGTGAAGCTGGGGGTGAGGATGGTGGAATGTGGTGGGGTAGAGGAAAGCGAGGCAGTGAGCCAGGCCCCATCTGATGGAAATCCCTATCCATTGTGTGGTATGCGACTGCTTCAAGTTGGTGCCTAGATATCGCCGAGCAACAATACCAATAGGGGCCTTTATATTGAAAGAAACATCCAACTTTGGTCTTGTGCTATCCCGTATTGGTCCAACGGGTCCTAGAATTTGGGGGGGGTAGTTGGGCTATATAGAGCAGGGCAATGAGATGGTATGAAAGTTTAATAAAGAGACTGTTCGGACTATTCTGGGTATAGAAGAGCAATATTGCGGTTCTGTAGAGTTTCCATATATCCGAGTCAGCAGGTCGATTTGGCTATACTTCTGTTCTTCAGTCAACTCACGGTATGGTATCCAAGATTTTCGATGCCCCACAAAAGCTCGGGCTTCAGACAACGCGAGAGGCTCCAGCGTGACTGAGCTGGAACAGCAAGATAATTATATTATTAGGCCTTGGGATAAAGCGAGTGTAACGACGTTCCCTGACATTGATGGTAACTCTTGTAATTATATGAGGGCGTCGAAGGGGTTTGAATCTGACTAAACGAGTGACTGCATGATATGAACGAGTGTGGGTCTTCCTCGGATGCGTGGTGCGTGGTACTTACTTAGAAGGTATGTGTATTACAACAATGACAAAAAAAAACGAACGTGAATATGAAGATACAGAAGACGTAAGGAGATGGATGAAGAGCAGGAAGAGATGGCATTGCAGCTCAGCAGGTAATAATGGATGGGAAGCCTCAGACCATGGCCATGCATGCACACAGACAGGCTGCTTAGTACCCGAACCAGGCAACCCTTGCTTAACAGCTTGTATCATCCAATTGCTCCCGCGCACCAAACGTAACCGAAGGACTAACCAACGGGAACCTTACTCATAGCAAGCCGGGCACTACAGCCGGGCCTGCTGTGGTCTCAGCTGTCGAGTGGTGTGAAGGATTGACCACTCAGAAGTGAAAAGATCCAGACTGTAGTTGCCGCTTCCCATGTTGTTGCCACTGTACTCCGCAGGTACTACACTTTTACTTGCTTACGTCTATCTAAGCCCTGCCAATTGCATGAAAACGGCCCCCTCTCTTGACAGCGTCCCCATCCTGTGGTTTGTTTACACTCACCCCTGAATTAATGGCGTTCGCAGCACATGCAGCAACCCGAGAAAGATCAGCTAAAATGCAACTGCGCGGGATGGAGTCGGTCAGATCTCCTTTTTTCGCTTTGCACCCGATGACTTGGGTCCTGCTCTGATTGGGTGCTGGTCTGGGCCTGGTAGGGAACAGTGAGACATGATTTATCCCCTCGTTTCTGCAGCAACCCTGCGTTGGACATTGTCCTGGTCATTCCATTACCGGACCTCACCGGCTGTTTGCCTGATTGGACTTGCAAATGCATGACGGTGTACGTCATGTTCGTGACGAGTTGACGCTCCTAGTATTGATCACCAATGCATCATGTTCAAGACAACGCCCCGGCAGTGCCTTGCATGATGCTGCAGACGTTTGCCGACCGCAGACGTCAGACTTCTTCGTGACGTACTGGTCCAGCAAGCTTTACAAGGTGATGTTTCTCGTGCCCAGTCATTGGTCCGCCGCGCCGTCGGCTTCAGGACAAAAGAATATGGGTAAGAGAAAAATCTTGGGGTATAATGTACAAGGGGTATAATACTTCTGGAACACAAATCGAACCACCGAGTATGATGGTGGGGAGATTGGATCGTGTTATCTTTGTTGGTTCTAATTACTCTTTGACGGGTGAGGCACTGCCAAGATGTGTGGATACCATGGGGCTTGGCGTGAAACCTCAATGAGACTTTTTCAAACATTCTTTAATGACCAAGGTCAAGAAATGTCAAGAACCTCGCTTGCGCAAATTCTCCTGCACATTTCTCCCTCGCCGTTAAACGTAAATGAAACACGAGATGTTTACCGTGCCTTGAAAGAGTATGGGGAGGTAGAGGTTTTCAAAGTAGTGAGGGTAACATGACATTACTCCCTCCCAATAAATAGATCACCGACTGCGACTGACACGCGATATAGCACACCAACACTACCAACCTTCCTGCCCCAACCGCTCACGTCATCTTCTCATCACAACCTCGAAACTTACCTCGTAGCTTCAGCATCACCACAACTCCCCCCCCACCCCGGCCTGCCTCAATTGTCGGGGCACCTACTCCTCCATACATCCCTCGGAGGCTCACCCTTACCCCTCTCCCGTCGAGCTTTGCACACCATGACCATGTGAAGAAAATTTTCCGGTCCGTCGCGGGCGACGGGATCCGGGGGCTGCGTTCCACCAAAGACGTTCCCGAGGATTCAGCAGAGGAGGAAGAAGCTGCGATGGCCATGGAACAGAATTTGACTACAAAGCAGAAAGAAGAAGAGCCAGGGCAGTATGGGAGGCTTTTAAGGCTATACGCGGGGACTTTCAGGGGCTTTAATGTGATTGAGGAGCCGAGTAGGGGGGATGGAATTGGTGCCGGGAAAGGCGGAGCAGTCAAGGAGAAAGTTCAGCAAGGTAAACAGGCCGCTGGCCCCGATTGGCTTGCGGCGGTCTCAGGCTGGATCCCTATAGCGGCAAGGAAGACACAGGGTCCTCAACCACCGAAAGGAGTCAATACGAAGCGAGGTTTTCATGCTTATATTCAGTCACAGCCCCCTAGTTTTTGAGGGTTGGGAAGACTGACTCAAACGCCGTACTTGAAACAGACAGGAGGCGGGCACGGGTTGGAGTATCAGTCCCTGTGAAACGGAAATATCGCGAGGGCTAAGATATAGCGAGACTTTGGATGATTCGCTCATATACCCTAGGAAAGTGGATATCTGCTAAGGTACGCTATTAAAGGGGTATGACATATTTACATAGGGAGGGTATGGCCTAGTCAAGGGCTGATGGAGGAGAGTATGGAGCATGGAGGTCATTTCGAGTTAACGTGGCTAGTGCACTCAGTAAGGTGGCTATTTACATACCTTATAGAAATAGGAAACTGAGACTATTACTAGTTGCATATATACCCGTAAAGCCCTATGCAATCATATGCTTAGTTTCGAGCTACCATAAGTCAATGTTCTGGTTCATTCTCCGAATTGAAAAATTCAGGGTAACTTCGGCAGTACGTTTATGTTTTCCCTTAGCTTGTGTATACACCGGTATGGCCCCCTCCTACTAAAGAAAGAGCTCGTGTCAAGTGTTGGTGCAAATGAAGGACTAGATATACACATGATAGGGGGTAGGTTGAAGCTATTCCTTCCAGTCACGCAACATTTCAGACCGAATTTCTACAATTGGATTTTAGAGGGCTGAGCAAGATCCAAGTAGTTGAATGCAAGCAGACTTGGGAATTGCTCGTGGATTCGTTCAAGTATAACCGGGTGAGAAGTGTGATTTTGGAGTGGTAAGTTGTGATTATAGGGGAGGGTACGGCGGTGGGGTTCAGACGGGTGTACCCACGAGTACTGTTTCCCCCTCATTAAAACAAAAGCAAGAAAAAAAAAAGATCAAGTTCAGGGTAACTTGACTCAAGTTGATCTAACTGCGCTCAAAGGATCCTAAACACTTTCAG
>Ga0307511_10007756_pt1 | contig 10788 bp, 9 predicted proteins | sample 13_EM_MG_FD_200266 | JGI IMG/M metagenome (GOLD analysis project Ga0307511, IMG submission 200266) | Populus trichocarpa ectomycorrhiza microbial communities from riparian zone in the Pacific Northwest, United States - 13_EM | ecosystem: Host-associated > Plants > Roots > Unclassified | place... | reverse complement strand
CGCCTCCGATGGGATCTATCGTCCCCCCCGCATCGCTGCCGTCTCCATGCCCAACGACCCCCTCTCCACCGCTACCTCCACCAGCTCCACCACCACCTCCCGACTCAACAAAAAATCCCACAACCTCGATGAATTCATCGCCTCGGAGCTCTCCTCCGCGCCCCTCGCCGAGCCCTCCATCGGCTCCACCATCGTCTCCTCCGGGCGCGGCATAAAAACTTCACAAATCCGCCGCGAGGAGGCCGAACGCAGGGAGTACGAAGAGAACAATTTCGTCAGATTACCGAAACTGTCAAAGAAAGAGGAAGCGCAGAAGAAGCGGAAGGAGAGGATGTCTGGGGCAGACTCGTTTGGAGGGGAGGATTGGAGGAGTTTTGCGGGGGATTTGGATAGGATTACGGCGAGAGCGGGGAGGGGGGGGGGGAAGGTGGGGCAGGCGCTGGAGAGGAGTAGGAAGAGGAAGGAAGGGGGGGATGGGGGGGATGCTGGTACGGGGGTGGGGGTGCGCATGGGGAGGAAATTTAGTCGTATGGTGGATAGGGAAAATAGGAAGAGGAGGAAAGTGTAGATGTGTTTGGTTATTTTCTTCCGCTTTCTTGTTTGTGCATTGCTGCATGTTTGGTGGTTCTATACTTGACTTTTATTCGGGTTTGCCTTGGGTTTGTTGTATATGAGCCTGCGTATAGGGGATTTGTACATGTGCAAGTATGTTAAAAAAACATGATATGGTTTATATAGGTTACTTCTTTAATAGAAGCTAGTAAATAAAAAAGATAATGCGAGAAACAACTATGCATTCTTCAGGAGATATCCACTTCAGGGTAAGTCGTGGAAATGTAAGCGAACGAGCGTCCAACACGCAGGGGCCATGCAATCAACATCGCAAACTTGGATGCTAATACCTAGGTATAATGGATATCACAAAATTGTAAACTCCTCTCAATTTCTTCCCAAAAAGTACCAATCTGACCTAATCTTATTGTCACCAGGAACCAACACCCATCCCCTCAAATCCGCCATTGAAAAGAGGGCCTAGATGGAAAGATAGATCTTGACGCACAACGCCACAATGATGAAGCTAGAGGCCATAAGAAGTGGGACGGACTTGGCTAAGAAGATACAGACTCTCTTAAAGACCGTGCAATTAATCGACTTAATCGCCTTCTTTACCGTCAAAACACCATCGGTATCAGAAGTATCCTGACCAAAAGTCTTATCGAATGGGACGATAGTGGCGATATCGTCAGACAAAACACTGGCTTGAACTCGGACAAGGAGGATGGTAGCTGGGATGGCAATGAGGATGTAGACGAGGATACTGGTGCTGAAGATGGCGATGCGGGGGCCAGAGGAGATGTCCTCATTGGCAACTTCGATGAGCTCGGCGACGAGTTGGAGGGTGACGGCCCAGATGAGGATGGCGGGGATGGTCTTTTTGGCTTGGGCCCAGGGGGTCTTGCGGTAGCGGGTCCACCAGCGGGTGGCTTCGGGTGCGGAGATCATGATACTATATGTGTGTTAGTGAATGCACTCATTTCCTTTTAGATGGTGGTGACCAGAGAATCACTTACTGTGTGCACACCAACGCAAGTTTGCTCAAGGCAACCATGCTCGCAATCCCTCCAATAATGGTAGCGAGCCTCAACGGCATGAAGGGTTTCAAAATTTTAACGATAACCCCTCGAGCAAAACCATTTGCGAGGGCGAAGACAATATGTGGGCCGAGACCTCTCCATGGTGACCAGATCCCAGCTTCGCTGCGGAGATGGCGGAGAGTGCCTCGGATGCTGGATGTGATGAAGACTCTGTCGCCTTCTGATCGTGTGTGGTGTGGTTCGGGGGTGGCCTCAGCGTCCTCGCTGACGGGGAGGTAAACAGCTGGGGGCTCTTCGACGACGGTGAGGGTCAAGAGCAGCTTGAAGGTGTATTGGAGCTATGGAAAATATTAGGCTGTGGTCCCGAGGCCAGCGGTTCTTTATAACTTACAAGCACAGTGATGATTGCGGCGAGTACGAGCAGGACAGAAGTAATGATCGCACTCGGAGGCTCCTCCATGTAGACAGTGAAGTCGATGGCCTTGCCTCGCTTCACCAATTGAGAAGTAGCATGAATAGTGTCCCACATAGCTGGGTATATCGGTTCAAATAAAATCAAGTGATAATAAAAGAAAAGGAAAAAAAAAGTAATGAGAATTTTGGTGATACTGAGGTTATATGTATCGGTATTTGAAGGATTAATGTTAGATCAGAACGGAGTTGTTACAGGATTGCTGATTCAAGAGAGAACCGCGCGTTCTTAAAGGTAATAATTCACCAGATGCTCACGCACAGCCCCTCCCCCCCGCCCCACCCCCGGAGCCTCGCGACAACCGACCCCTAGACGTGTGTCAACATGGTTGGGATATGCAGGGTTATCAATTGTCACTTAACCGCCTCGAGGTCATGGACATTTGTTTCCCACTCATGATAGGTTAGAGTATTGGCTGGATGCACTGAACTTCAGCAAAAGAAATACGCGATATCGGGGCCCGGATCATAAGCACCGACTGGACTGATCTGTTCCTCAAACCTCCTTCAATCTAGTCTAGGTACCTTCAATCTGTGAAGGCCTCCATGTAGTTACAAAGTACATGTAGCCTCCATATAGTTACTAAGTACATGTAACCTTTCTGGTTGGACCATAGTTAGGGGTCACATTACCTTACGGTACGTAAAGTGAGCATCAGATTTGTTATCACATTTCGAGTCTGAATCCCGCATGTGTGAAAGCTGAAAGCTGAAAGCTAGGTACCAGTACTGGTACTGGAATTGATGGTGATACAGTATCACTATTGGAGAAATGTACAACTATGTGGTGGGTATGTGGTATGTATGTATCTTCAAGTATGTAAGGAACTTTAGACACCGGATATTTCTGTAACCAGGACTTTAGCAATACATGCTAGATGTACTGTACTGGTACATACATATATATATACATACATACATACATACATACATACATACATACATACATACATACATACATACATACATACATACATACATACATACATACATACATACATACATACATACATACATACAACATTTTGTTGTTACATGTACTGTACCATACAGATTATACAGAAAAGTATTTTTTTTTAACTCCCAAGGAATTTTTTTTTTTAATTCAGTTGCCTGGAGCCGCAAGCCACAAGACTAACACCCCACGTGATTTAAGCTTTGTTCTTATCCATATTAGATAGGTAGATCATCCCGCTGATCATCAAGCAATTTTTCTGGAATTTCTGCAGCAAGTGAATCTCTTGAATCTGGCATCGCGTCTTGGTGTCGTAGGAAAAAGCCAAAGACCTGGGAGAGGATTGCGTGAGCCAAGACAGACAGACAGACATCCAAAAAATTCAAATGGACGATCCTGAAGCCACCCCCAGAAAAAAGCAACGCCTGCTTGATGCTTCGAACTCGGCGCCGGTTGGTGGTGCTATTCGCCCAGCAGTGCCACCCAGCATCGTTACAGACACAAGGGGCATTGGAGCACCCCAGAGTCCATTTCCTTCGATCCTGGAATCCGGCGGAGATGCTGCAGATTCAGATCTGTACGAATCTGATGACGATGAGGGGGGAGAGGATGGGTCCAAAGCTGTCAAGCAGCGTAAAATGGCCGTGCAGGATGGCGGCACTGCAATCAAAGTGATGTTGCCCGCCGGGGAGGCTGCAGCCGCTACCCTGGCAATTGCAGGTTCTTCCGGGGACGCTAAGGCGGTGGGTTCCACAGGCAGCTTTTTCGTCGCGGATATCCCAGGCCTTTTTCTGCTCGAGAAAGAAGGTAATACAGCACAACCAATTCAAGCAGACATGGACGACTCGGAACAGCAATTGGTGACTGAGGTGCCACAAGCAACAGGTGCAGCTGAAGGGGACATAGTAATGGGCGAATCTGCAGTCGACCAGCCTGGAAAAATGTCTGAAGATGTGGAAATGAGGGTGGATGGCGGTAGGCAAACCGAGGACATGGGTATTCAAGCTGAGAACAGGATTGTCAGCAACGAACAAACTGCAAAACAGGCACCCACAGAGTCAATTGACCACAGCCGAGAGAATCATGCAGCTACCCCCGGCCCAGCAGAGACTACGAGTGTCATACTTGAGGAAACTACTACTACAAGTGAGGTTTTACCATCGGCAACCGACAAACCAATATTACTCACTACCAATGACGAGAATATGCTTGAAAGGCCAATCAAGGAGGAAGAGACGGAGAGGCCCCGAGGGAAAGCGGCCTACGATCCAGACTTCCTTGCAGCCGCAGAAGCCAACAAGGGCAGCGAAGGGGCCGAATGGCAGTTTGATTCATCGGATGCCGAGTCATCAGAAGGCGAAGAAGATTCGGACTCAGAAGGCTCGGGTTCAGATGAAGACTCTGAAGATGGCTCGGATTCAGATGCCGAGGACGCAGAGTTCCCAAGATTGTCACTTGCGGAGCAGGCAAAAATACTGATGGCGGATGCGGGGGAGGACGGGGAGCAGAGCAATTCTAAAGGGGAAGTTCTAAGGACGAAGAATGAACAGCTGGAGGATGCTATCGAAATAAAAAAGCCTGATGTGGTTCTGACCGAGGCCGATCCGCTGGAGGAGCTGGGCGAAGTTCAATCAGTGGTGGAGAGACTTGCCCTCATCAAGGCAAAAACGTCAGGAGAGTATCAAGTGTTGAATGAGGGGTCCGTTGTAGCCTTACAGGACCGCACGGTGATTGGGACTATTGCGGATCTGCTGGGAAGGGTGCAAAGTCCGCTTTATACGGTACGGTTTGCCACAAAGGAGGAAATCTCAGAGAACGGAATTACAGTTGGGACGAAGATTTTCTATTCACCTAAGCACAGCACTTTTGTTTTTACAAAGGCTCTGAAGGCACAGAAAGGGAGCGATGCAAGCAATCTGTGGGATGAGGAGGTCGATGAGCATGAGATTGAGTTCTCGGACGATGAAGCTGAGGCCGAGTACAAACGTAAACTCAAGGAAAAGAAGGCTGGTGGGAAAGGCGGAAAGGCCCCACATCAGCGTGACGCCCAAGGCCCTGGCAGAAGTGGGGCTGGTGCACCATCGAGCGACGAGCCATATACTCCTTTGGCAAGACCACCACATTTGTCGGATCTGATGAAAGAAATGGCTCACATTGCGCAGCCGGTTGAAAAAAACCCAAACAGAGGGGATCATGGTGATAAAAATAAAGGTGATGCTAGAAAGGCTGGCCGGGGGGGCAACCGAGGTGGCAGAGATGAGCGACGCAGTGGTGGTAGAGATAACGGCAGAGGACCCAATGAACGCCGCGGCCATGGATACAACAGGGACAGGGACAGGGGCAGGGACTTGACAGACCAAGCTGGAAGCCCCTCAGCCTCCCAACCATACTACGGCAGCGGCTCCCACTCCCCCCATGGTTATCAACAGCCTCCCCCCGCACCTACCTATCAACAGCCCCAGCAAGCATACCAGCAAGCTCAATCCACGCCCCAGTATGGCTACCATTATGGCGGATACACGTCTCAGCAATACTCTCAGCTACCCCAGCAGCCCCAACAACCACTTCAGCCCCTGCACCAGCAATTATCGTTCCAATACCAAACACAGCCTGGTACACAAGCACAAGCAAGCTTCCAACACCAAAACGCCGGACATTCTCAGGCGTTTGCCTCCTCATCCACGATCCCCAAACTTCCTCAGGGGGCCCATGTGAATCCTGCATTCTTTGCACGACAAGCACAATCTGCACAGCAACAAGCTGCGTATTTCAACCCACAGATGATGTGGGGTCAGCAGCAACAACAACAGCAGCAGCAACAGCAATACCAACAAAACTCTCCACCACCAGCGCAAAGCCAATTCAGTTGGCCACCCCCACCGGTCCCTCCACAGCAAGCAGATGCAGTGATGAAGGCCGTGCAAGACCAACTAGATATCTTGAAAGGTGTTAGAAAGCAGTGATGCTTTTCTAGGGAGATTGAGAGGTTGAGAGTAGAATTATATGTTCGTGATGTTTGGGTACCTTGATGCACTCTATTTTCTTTTTTTGCAATCATGATGCGTTATGGGTTCATTTCTGTGGAGGAGCAAGGAAGGACTGGAGCTTGAAGGGCTACTTTTTTCTGAGACGATGTCACTTGTATAGCTGGGTTATGTTGCATTGTTTTTGATGCTTAAAAGCTGCTATGCTTTGCTTGCAGCATTTTATATAAGTAATCAGCCGGTTGCATTTAACAATATTGCTCACGTGAGGCCTTCTTCTAAGCCGGACAAGGGTAGCTCACGGCGACGCAACAGGACGTAATAGTAACCCAACCCAAACAATACCCGCAAACTCTCGAAATAATAGATAGACCCTTTGACATGCACCTCCGGCTGCCGCAAGTATACGCATACCCGTAAGCAACTTCATCTCAGCTCTTGCAGCTCAATGCGCTCAAAGGCCGTTCTTCCGGGAAAGCCACAAGCGACTCTCCAGGCGGTGTGCACAGGGGAATGGGGTAGGAGACGGTTAATAGTGCGTCTTCTTGCGCGCGCTGCCTTCATCAGCGCCCGGCGCTAATACGAGTTGTGCGAGCTTAGGCCTATGTCTCGGGAGAAACCCTGGTTATCCTGGAGGGAGTCGAGGACGTTCTACAGACGATTTATCATGAAGGGGGGAGGCTGACGGTCGTGGCTATTGATGAGGAGTCGGGGAAGGTGGGTCTGTGCTTGTGCGAGGGATTTCATGCAAGGAACGAAATACTGAAGCTTGTGCGGTAGCTTGCCGTTGGGTCGGGGAATGAGGTGCTGGTTTATGGGCCTACCGGAATGGACCAGGGGATGTTACGGGTAGGTCTGGCCTCACTGCGGTAAAAAAAAACGATGGCACTCTATCTCATGCTAACGAGGCTGCGGTAGTGGATCCTCCAAAGCAGTTTCAAGCTTCCATCAGAAGACGGGGAGGTGTGTTCCCTCTCATGGGGCAGCGACGACGAAGTACTGGTTGGCAGCAACTCGCTCTCGCTCTGGGAAACCGCTCCGGCGAAGGTGCGCACGTTGTGGAGGAAACCAGTAGCAAACCCCGTCAAACTGGCGATGTTTTCTTATGACGCAACTCTGGTCGCTTCCATAGGCGCATACGATCGCCTCGTGAAAGTCTGGGAGAGGCTCTCCTTCGGCTCCGAGGATGTCCAGTTTGGCTTCTCGTATCTACCGCATCCGAGGTCCGTGACTGGGTTACATTGGAGGCGGCCATTTCATAGGGAGGAAACAATAGACAGCGTGTTGTATACGCTGTGTGTGGATTCGATTTTACGCGTATGGGCGCAGGTGCAGAGTCAAGACCAGGGCGTGCTGCAGCTATGGGCGGCAATTGACCTTGGAAGCAGTGTCCCAGCACCGTTTACGGAGGTTTCAACTAGGCCGGACTACACCTCACCTACCAAAAGTTGCGATCTTTCCGCTACGCGACATGCGCTGATCTTAGATAGCAGGGTGTTCACGGGGGCAGCAGAGGCAGCAGTCCGCATTGGGGGGACCAGCGAGAAACAGATTGAGAATCTTAATAGGCTCACGGATATTGCAGCCCGGAATCCAGAAATAGTTGTTGTGTTCGACGGGAAGGGGAGAATGTCAGCTTTAGGCCTGGATAATATAGGGAACAAGAGCCGGAAATCTACGAATGTGTTCCATATCGTGACTGGGGAGACGTCGGAATTGATGGCGGGGGTAAAGCCTGGTGATAGAGGGACTTATATGCATTTTTTGGTGTTCAGTAGCAACAAACAGGAGTCTGGCGGTACGTCAACACGTCCTGAAAAAAAAAATATACATGAGTTGATATTCATATTTGCTCCCTAGGTTTGGTTATTCTTTCCCATTTTTTTGATGGTCAGATATATTGGTTCGACACCCGGTTGGATGAGCTTCTCGACCCGGCACCCCGGAAACACCGCCTCAAACTTCGGGGAATATGGTCAGGACATTCCGGTTCAATAAAGACACTCGTACGGACAGCGGAGGGCAAAGCCCTTCTATCGTCTACAGAATGTGGAGAACATATCGTGTGGTCAAAACTTAAAACGAAGAGAGCGGCCACCCTCTTGAAGCAGAGTGAGATTTCCCCGCCGAGCCCGGTTCTTCGAGCTATAGTCATGGATACCGGGGCCCTTGTCTTGACACTGCACGAAAAGTACGTTATTTTGTGGGCTACTTCTCGGGCAACAGCAGCAGAAATTGCACGGTGTGAATACAGTCTGGAGGGGAAGATATTAAGTTTACTACTTCTACCTGAAAGCGATGACGGTCTACATACATTCCATGTGGTTGCTGTAACGTCCAAAATGAGGGGCGTTGCTTGGGAGGTTAGGTCCATACCAGAGGCTCAGAAAAGTAGTACCCTTTGTCTACGGCAGTACTGCGAATTTGGCCTGGGGGGGACGGAAGAGCATCACTTGCTGCTTGCTGTGGATCCCGTGGGGTGGACTGCGACTATGGGTGGAACTCTTGATCGGTTCTCTCGCGAGGTAGTTACCTCCATCACTCCCTCTGGGTTCCTCCGCTCTTGGGCTGCGCGTGTCAACCTGGAGAAATCTGAAGTACACTGGTTAGCGACGTTCTCTGTTGAGACTGGTATCCACCTTGCGTCACTCTTGACAAGTAGTTCAGTTGGAAAAGCAGCAATTGTGGGTAGTAGCAGGAACGATTTAAGCATATGGGCAACGCGGAGTGCAACGCTAGAACACTCGATTGAGTTTGAGAATCATGAGGTGATTATGGATCTAGATTGGGCTTGTACACCGGATTCTCAGAGTATACTATCGGTGGGGTTCCGGCACAGGGTGTTGTTGCTGTCGCAGTTGAGATATGACTATCTACAAGGGGGTCCGAGTTGGGCACCAATCCGCGAGATTAAGATACGAGAGTGAGTAGTAGCGACTGTGGTGGAAAATTTCAGAGTCCTATTTATTGACCTATGGTGACCAGGTACACGCCTCATCCTATCGGAGATTCAATCTGGCTCGAGAACGGCGGCCTGGTTATAGGCGCGGGCAACCAGCTCCATCTACGTACTCGCAAAATCGAGAGCGAGGATGGACTTTTAAAATCTCTGAATACCTACCCACATCATAAAGGTGCCATTATGGATCTCTTTGACCTTGTCTCACACCTCAACGGCCCAGTGCCAGTCTACCATCCCCAATTTTTGCAGCAATGCATACTTTGTGGGCGAACAAAACTAGTTGAACGGATTCTTCTCCATCTATACAAGGAGCTGCGAAGCTACCATGAAGAGATACCTCTGGATAACTTCCTCGGAATCCCGCCAGAAGTATTCTATGACCTAGAGAATGAGAAAGGGGTATTAGAAAGACGGTCTACCAATATAGGGACATATTTCGATAATTATTCCAGTGAAGATGAGCTTTCAGCTTTTGGGGAGACGCTTGCAACGTCGCTCTGTGAGCTTCTTCAGAAGATACCGATACCACATTTGACGGGGAGTGAGCAGATGAACCTCGCGTCTATCACGGAATGTGTAGCACAAGTCAACAAACACAGGCGGTCGATAGATGAGAATGGAGCAAGGTTCCTATTGTTTTTCAAGCAGTTTATATTGGGGAAGGATAGGAGACTTCATACTCTTAAGGATGGGGGCTTGTCTTGGAGGGAAATCGTGTGGGCATTCCATAGCGATAGTCAGGAGATTCTGGTGGACTTGGTTAATACTACGCATAAAGGGCGCATGCTCTGGGCCGGAGCTCGGGCGTGTGGGCTTTTTATGTGGTTGCGTGACTCGGAGAGTGTGGTAAGTCTGACACAAAATCACCGTTACCCTGAACTGGCTAATAAAAACCCCACCAGCGTAAACAATGGGAAACCCTCGCCCGAAACCACTACACCCAAACCGAGGAACGGAACCCAATACACTGCACCATGCACTATCTCGCTCTCAAGAAAAAGAACGTCCTTGTCGGGCTCTGGCGCATCGCACACTGGAACAAAGAACAAGCCACCACGCATAAATTCCTCTCAAACAACTTTGACGAGCCCCGGTGGAGGACTGCCGCGAAGAAAAACGCATTTGCGTTGCTGGGGAAACAGAGATATGAATATGCAGCGGCGTTTTTTCTGTTGGCAGATGCGTTGAAGGACTGTATGAACGTGTGTTTTAACCAGTTGAAGGATCCGCAGTTGGCGATTGCCGTGGCGAGGGTATATGAGGGTGATGAGGGGCCAGTGTTGAGGGAGTTTTTGATGGAGAGGATTTTGCCCGTGGCATGTAGAGAGGGGAATAGGTGGTTGGCGACGTGGGCGTTTTGGATGTTGAAGAGGAGGGATTTGGCGGTTAGGGCGATAGTGGTAAGTTCTTGGCCGATTTTTTTGGCCCCCATGTGCTAATTCTAGGGATATCCAGTCCCCCCTCCATACCCTCCTCACCGAATTAGGCACCACCGATGCCGCCTCAGCCGCTGCCTCCCCCGGCCCCGAATCGCGCCTCTACCTCGCCTCCGACCCCGCCCTAATCATCCTCTACAATCTCCTCCGCGGGAAAACTACCCAGACTCTTCGGGGCCTCGAAAAGATCTCCCCCGCAGATGAGTTTGAGTTTGTAATGCATACAGCAAGACTTTATGACCGGATGGGATGTGACTTGCTCGCGTTGGAGCTAGTAAAGAATTGGGAGTTTCTGGAGAAGAGGCTCCCGGGAAATACCCTGAGGAAAGGGATGGAGTGGGGCATGGTAAGGGCGGTGGATGGGTATAGGGGGAGGAGGAATAGT
>Ga0307511_10007755_pt1 | contig 10788 bp, 8 predicted proteins | sample 13_EM_MG_FD_200266 | JGI IMG/M metagenome (GOLD analysis project Ga0307511, IMG submission 200266) | Populus trichocarpa ectomycorrhiza microbial communities from riparian zone in the Pacific Northwest, United States - 13_EM | ecosystem: Host-associated > Plants > Roots > Unclassified | place... | reverse complement strand
CTGAAACCCGGACGAAGTGGAATTCGGAACGGAGGGACCACTTGGAGATTCGTGATCCTCGACAGTTCCGACCCAGGACCGCCTCCGACAGCGACGTCGTACCCACTCTGCCGGAACTGCCGGAATTACCAACTCCCCAGCGGGAAGGTTTGAAGTTGATCGATCGATCTCGAGGGTATGAGTACACGCTTACGACGCATATCGTGCCTGCGGCTTGGCCAAGGTCTACACCGGATATTAGGTTCCCCATTGGGTGTGGTCCTGATGGGTTGTGGGACCGAGAGGCGTTCCAAAGGGTCAGAGAGGAGATGTTGGACGCGGAGAAAAAGTATTTTAGAGGAGAATTGTCAGAACAGAGGGATGAGAGGGAGTACTGGTTGTGCGTGAATAGGTATGTAAGGAACCGTTTGGATGAAACGGAGAGGGAGGGGAGGAAGCGCTTGACCTTGTATATGGCCCACGGCGCTGGCTTCGGGAAAGAGGTAAGTGCGGCCGGGTGCTCGACCTTGTCTATATCCGTTGACATCTTCGTAGTGTTGGGAACCAGCGCTGTCACACCTACTCTCGAGCCTCGGGGAGGGAGACGCAATTGTCGACGAAATCTGGTCATGCGATGCATTTAACCACGGGGACTCTGCTTTGCTGAACAAGGAGAATCTCGGCCCACTGTGTAACCACTCATCTTCTCCGTGCATCACTCGCTAGGATGTGTTTGTGCTGATAAGAATTTTTAGGCGATTGGTCGGATAACGCCCGGGACATCATCAACTTCTTGTTGAACTACCTACCAGACTCCGCTGAGTCCCATCCTACCTTGCCGACACATCTGGAGCGAGTCCCTACGACAGTTTCAGAAGCTCGCGCGAAGTGCGGATTCTCCCACCGGACGTTGGTTGGTATTGGCCATTCTTTTGGAGGAAGTTTAACGTACGAGGACCCAAGGCTTTCACTCTGACGACGAGATGCTCAATCTGCTTTCCCTAGGGCTCTTGCGGCGATAAACAAGCCCATACTGTTTTCCTCCTTGGTCCTTATTGATCCAGGAATCATCCTACCGCCGCCACCTGGGAAATTCGAATCGTGGGCTGACGGGTTCGAGTGTTACCCTATCGTAAAGGACTTTATAGATGGTGCACTCATCCGGAGGGGTGCTTGGAAATCTAAGTTCGTTGCGCTCGGTACTGACTCCAGCGTTGGTTGTACACTTACCGGCAAATCCAGGGCGCACGCATTGGAATCACTCAAGAAGATACCTTGGTTCGCGGCATGGGATCCGCTCGCGCTTCAAATTTACGTGGATTGCCAGATTTACGAAGACAAGAGCACGGGAGAGGCGAAGCTCAAGACGGCAGGAGCTTTGGTGTGTACCTTATCGCTGCCAACGATGACGACGAGGAGACAACCCCACTGAACATCCCTGAATTCATAGGAGGCTGCCACCTACACGGGTTTGCGCACAATGTTCGAGATCTGGGATAGGATTGGGGGACTCGATCAGAGGGTTCGGTTACATTTCATCCTACCAGGATTAGCCCCATACCCGTACGTTCCTTCCTTTACGACCCGAGACAGGCTGTTTATCCTGTGATAGGCAGATGACTGAATTACGACGCAATGTCGTATGGCTCAGGCCGAAAAATGCCTCACATGTCATATTGCCTGGGGACGGCCACCTTGTGAGCGCGGTTTCTGGGTAATTTTGGGTCTTCTCGTACTGATGTGTGAGGTTCAAGGTGTGTCAGGAAGCGCCGGAAACACTCGGTGAGTTTTGATTCTATCTGGGAGATTGCGAAGGGTCTAATGCCCGCTCGAGGTCGTGAATTGTTGTGGTTCTTCAGGTCAGAGTACGGTTATTTAAAGTCTAAGCTGTGATCTTCGTAGTGTGCAACTCAGAACGCGCCTAGATAGGATAAGTATTCGCCCAATATCGGTACCTGCGTTTGTTCGTTCTTGTCTGAGAAACACCTTTGGGTTTTTGACACGGTGACCTGTTTCGTTTCGTTTCGTTTGCATGACCTATGGTTGTGGAAGGACACAACGAGCGAGTTCAAAGCGATCGGGGTCCCAAATCCACGCTGACTCTTTCAATTTGATCTGTCATCTCCAAGGATCCTGCTGTTTCTCAATCCTACTTCACGACCACATAACGTCTGATACCTCCATTTCGCGAGTCATGGCCACCGTGGCGCGTCATATCCGTTCGCACTACGACCCCGAGACCGAGCGGGACGAGCTGTTACTTGAAACTGGGCAGGTTCGGCTACCCACGTTTACCAATCACGGCAGCATTCGTGGCGGAATCGGGTTTTCTTCCCAAGGAGAAGATGGACCAGACAGCAGCGGCAGGGGCGATTGTGGGGAGGTAGAAGAGGAAGCGGATCCTTGGCTGGTCGAGCTCCCCTATGCGTTGGCGACGTTCAATCCTCCACCCAAGTTCGTCAAGTCTGTCCTGTCGTACGGGGATGTGAACGATTACATCGAGCGTGGATACGATTCTGTGTTACTCGAGATGGACAAGGACAAGGACGAAGTAGAGGAATGGAAAGGGATTTCGAGTTGGTATCGGGATCTGACTAGGACGAACGCCCATACACCCGTTCCTACCCCGGTTCCTCAGGCAAGCGAAGTGGAGCGAACGGTGGAGACAGGTACATTGAGCTATCACGTTTCTTCGTCCGGTGTTACCAATGGCTTAGCTGCGACCACCCCACAGCGTACCTCCGAACAACCATCTGCTTTCAAACCCCCTTCTCAATCCCAGCAATCTCTACGACCAGAACCTTGGCCAAGTAGCAACTCCAGGCGACGGAATGATTGGTTCACCTCAAGAGTCTTATCGAATCCATCCCCCCTAGCCTCAAACTCTAGCTCTCCCACCCCAGGGTCGCGGCCACCCCCGACGTTGGCTGACATGCTTGCCCGCGACCCCCCGCCAAACAACTCACAGGAGGCCTATACCCCGCCGACGTGGATCATGTTACCTCCATCCAATCCTGGGTTTCGGATGCTGCAGAAGAGTGGGTGGAGCGAGGGGGAACCATTGGGCCCGTATTTCGCCAGGAGGCGCGTCGCTACTCAACAGGAACGACAACTTATGGCTGGGCCTTCCAATCTGGGGAAGAGAAAGGCCACTCACGAGACCAGGACCACAGAGATCGGGATCGAGGGGTACGATGATATCGTAGAGGTCAAGAAGGACCAGGTCATAGACCTCACTGCCTCCGACGAAGAAGAGAGTACCCCATCAAGTGACGAGGACATGGATGGCGAAGGTTCGATAGAGGGACACGACGAACCTCCCCCTAGCCCCCCTTCGGCGGGTTCGAACCCCACCACTGTACAGCCCTCGCCGCCTCAGGGAGAAGGTCACGGCGGGAAAGCCCTCCTGACGCCGCTTCCTACGGTACTCAAATCCGATCGATTAGGTATCGGGCTGAAGGCGAAAATCGTCGGGCAATACAAAGTTCCGCAGAAACGGGTCACGCACAATGCGGCAGCTCTTGCGGCTCACACGAGGGCGAACGAAGAAAGAAGGCTGTTTAAGCAGAAGGTTGGGAGGGGTTCTAGAGGGTTCGCTAGAGCGGAGAAGAACGAGAACGAGAAGAGGAAGGGGCTATTGGCGTATTTGAATCAATGAGTTTCGCTTCGTCCCAGGCTGTCACCGCGACCCTGCCACCGGTTATGGAGAAGGGCAATCATGATTACGATTGAAGTCGTTTGAATCCCTGTGAAGGTTGATTGAGTGCCATATGATAGCCGGCTAATGAAGAAATTTCTCGAGTCTGAGTGGGGAACTTGGCGGGACCATCCATGCTATATCTAATTTCTAAATCCCAACCCCCGGTTCAATTGAGCCGGGGAGATCCCTGTTTCCTCGCGCGAAAATAGGCTCTCGGCCTTGCGAGACCCATTCGACCATGGCGTAATTACACATCATCAGCAACCAAATCATCTCGTAGGATTTACATGCTGTTTGGCCGTGGCAGCGGGTAAATAGCGCGTGAGATAGGCGCTGCCCCGGTTCCTCGGCCCTGGGAATATCCTGGAATACCCGCAGATAAATTCATCTCAACATGGAAGCAATTCCGGCCAATTCCCCTCTCGAAACCGGACGAACCTACTACTAGGATGACCAAGAAAGCATGTCTATCATGTAGGTGAGTACAGAACTTCATGTTTCCTCGACCTCTGCGTTGCTTCGCACCTATAATTCGTGCTGTTTTAGGCAACGGAAAGTGGTATGTTTCCCGTGCTGCGTTTTTGATTGTGGCCGGGTCTGAATGTTTTTCCTGTGTTTACAGAAATGCATCCCCGCTTCTCCACGCTGTACCCGATGCGCGGGTTTGGGGATTAACGACTGTATCTACGAAGCTACAATGAGAACGCGGGGCCCAGGAGGTACCCTACGGATGGGAGAAGCGTGTACATCGTGCCGGTTCGTCTTCCTTGGACTCACCACTGCATCTTCCACCAACTGACTGATTCGACCCCCCTATCCCCGCTGGTTTATCCTGGTTAGAAAGAAGAAGAGGGTCAGTCATCATCGCTCAACCACCGGATTCAGGACACCATGCATACTCAAAATTCTCCAGAGATGCGATGCACTGCGTCCGTGCACGACGTGCGTCAAAGCGGGCGGGGCTTCCGGGTGTTTTTATGATGAGATGCGGACCCCTCATCACGTCATCAGACAGTTTCCCTCCACCGCTCGTTCTTTTCCATTTTTGGACGGGCCTGAACCTGGACCTTCGAACGCTGGATCGTTCTCGCAGTGGTCGCTTGGGGAGGAAGCTGTGGAGCTGGGACGACAAACCGATAGTCCCGATTCTTCCTCTTCCTCTTCCACCGATACTGGGGCACGGAGCGATCTACCCGCGACCACCGAGGTCGCACCAATGTCCCACGAATCGCGGGATTCGAGGCGGATCATTTCTGGAGGAACCAAACACGATGTTCGATCCGGTCCGCGGCACCATCCACCTCCTACAAACTCGAAATACTTTGTCCTCCCCTCCCTCCGTTTACCTATCATTCCCCGTCCCCTCCACACGCCCTTGTCGTTCTTCCCTCAAAACTTCCAGGTTGCTGAGGCAACACCGGGAAAGCTTGAAATGTCCTTGTACGCATCCTTTGTCGTGCTTCTCACCCACAGACTGAGCCGAACCTTGATCCAGCCGGCTAACGACATTGATGCACTACAAGAAATTGGGCATCTACCTCACACAAGAGAAGCAAGATGCTATACTCAAAGGAGATACAACGAACACCGTAGTCCACCCGATGTTCGTGTACCAGGCTTGTTCTTTCGGGACGTACTTCTCCCAGAGTTTCCTACAGTCCCCTGGCGCCCTCGACTTTCAGGCGAGATATGCCCAGCTTGCGTGGGAAGAGCTGGCCAAAATGCAGAAAGTGGACAACGCTGAGCTCAAGGCGCAAGCCATGTTGTCCATCTCTTCTTGCTGCCTTATCTTCCGGTGGACCGAATTCGCCCGTCAGTACCTTCACAAAGCCTGTCGCATCATTAATACGGCGAGCCTGCGGTTCATCCCAACGTGTGGTCAACCACAGGCGTACTCTGAGGAGGTTCGTGAGAGGTCGGCGATACTCTCGCAGGTCATTTACTTCGAGAACTACCTCTTCTTGACCTGTGGCGGACCGGAGCCAAATCTGACCGCCAGAATCGAGAGCGAATTCCGGTACGAACTTCAGGTTGGCAACTTGGGCACTTGCGAACTTGTGTGTGCGACTCACAGATCTACGTAGCGAACGTATCCGACCCTATTGAAGATCTGTCCGTTGACCATGAGGACACAGGCCATTTTATTTGTCAGGGATGCGATCCTTTTTCTCAAGACCTGGCCGGATGGTGGTGAGTCCACTGTGCTAGAGATCTAGAGTGAAACCGGACAAACCACTCAACCAATTTCAGTGCACAAATCGAGCCAGTGGAAACAATCGTGCGACCAGCTCATCGTCCTTCTCGAAGGATGCTCTGAAGCCCTGTTGTGCAACCTTCGGACGTTCATCCAGATTGGGGACAACGGCGGCGCGGAGATCATATGGAATAGTTGCATCACCTGCCTAGCGTACCTGGCCGCCCTGTGCGAGTTCGTCGGTAGGATGGAACCAACCGACAGTCCTGCGATGAACTCCCTTTGTGACTCGAATTTGGAGAAGCTGGGTCACCTGACCGAGGATATACGATCAGAAGGATACACGCATCTCGATCTACTCCTTAGGGTTCGTACTCGCCAGTTTTCTACGCCATAGTCAAACGATGATGCTGACGAGAGTACGAACGGGTTAGCTCTCCTGGGGAAAAGCTTTGACCGTTTATGAATCCCGGATTAGTAGACTCAAGATTGAAGACAGCATCCAGTTGCGGTATTGCAAGGGAGTGGTCGCGACGGCATATAAGGATGTTTTACAGAAACTCCCCGACGAGAACCGTCCCGACAAATGCGTTTCAACACAAGATGGCCGCACGGAGAACTCGCAGTATCCGAATTTATTAGATGCTGCTGCGAGGGAAGAGTATGGTATTTGACTACGCAAGGTGTGATTTCTTCATGAACCTCTTTCATATTGGGCGGACAGGTACTTTACTGGCGTTCCCGTTATACTACTGGCTTCTGTTTCTTGCTATCCCCTGCATTATCGTTTAGGATTGACGTTACGTCCCCTCTCCCCCCTCATTCTCCTCCTTCCTCGTTCGGTCCTATCTACCTGGCTATGGGATGAGGCACGATCGGTACGACCGCCCTCGGAGTCCCCACCGCCATAACAAGGCGCTGTTCGCTCTGCCGGATACACAACTGTTTAGACGTACATAGACGGAACGCGTTTGTTCTTTCGTTTTCGGAATACACTGGATTGTAATCTACGACTCACAAAATCCCAGCCGTCAGTGACCCGGTGGGGGTGTCCTCGGGGTCGTATTCCTTGACTCGGAGTTGCGGACGTGCCCTGGATCCAGCCAATTAGACTACGGAGGGGATCCGAGGATCTAGTCCGGTTTGGCGGACCCTCTGTGGTTCATCAGGGTTGATACCATATGTAGCGCGCACTGTATCCTCCAATCATCGTCGCGGACGAGGCACAGAAGGCGAGAGGCGGGTGCAATAGGGAACAATAGGACTCAAACACCAAGAGCAACGCGACCGTGATTCCGTTCCATCCGACAAATACTGGGCAGGCGCTAAGTACAAGGTCACGGGGCAGGTGATAAAAGGGAAGGATTGAGTGGATCGACACAAATGTCGAGGCAATGGGTTAGACCTTCAGGGCTGGGTCATGTGCACGAGGAGTTTTCTAGGGTTCAGACGGGAAGGAATGATGACGCAGGCAAGTTCACGGGGTTCCGACGTGTTCTCGCTAGCCGCGGATGATGGGACGAGCCGGGTGGCATTTTGTGGCATGACAGGTGGCGACTAAAGATTGAATGTCAACCCTCACGTTGTGGCTGTCACCCCCGGGCCCCGACCACAAGTCTGCCGCCATTATGTAGCCGCCCCATGGGCGGTCCCCCGTGCGCGAGTCTACTTCCACTGCGATAGCAACCACTGGCGTTAGTTACCCCGGTTGACTCGGCATTATCACATTTGACTGGCAACCGTTTTCTGTCACCTGTCGGAGTTTCGGGCCTTCGAATTCGAGGGGAAAAACTGTGCGGCTGTCCGACAAGTTAAACCAGAGACCGACACCAGTATTCGGTGGCGTTATGGCCTTCGCTGGCCCTGATATAATTTGGAAACCTGGGCGGGTTTCCAACAAAACGAGCATAGTGTCGCAATCCTAGATACGCAGTTTGGGGACGAACGACATCCATGACCCGACACAACGGTCAAGATAATTCCCTTTGTAAAAAGACTCCGTAAATCAGTTGAACGTTTGAGCTTACTTTGAATGATTAGGTTCCGACGGTGGATGACCATGTCCGACGGGATGTACGGAATCAAATGAAAAACGCTAGCTAATTATGAACCGACAGGAACCTATGCTACCGTATATGAGGCAGACTTGGCGACATGCTCTGGATGACAGGTGGTACCGGGAAATGAACTATTTACGCCTCTTCGGTCCCCCACGTTCGTCCCTGACTAGTCAGCGTCGATAATAGTTTGGTTCGCACCCGGCCAAACCATCTACAACGTTCCGAATTCATCCATTTCCGGCCCTACACCCCCAATCAAGCTAGGATACCGAGAAACGGACAGAGGGCGACACATCCGCAACTCCACTATGTTGTGATCACGGTTCCAATATACCCGGGCTCAGGCAGTGTGGCACTACTTCTCTGCCCAGCTTGTTCCCCCAGGAATCCGGCGGTGGTGGACAGGAACAGGATGCGGATTTGGAAGCTATCTTCCCCGATGAACCACGGTTCGGTGCGGATCCACGTGCGGTTGTCGCCTCCATGCTACACAGGCCTGTGAGTTTGGTCCAATGAAACTGGAACGTGAGTACGAACAGGAGGGATGATTATACAACCATAGGAGTACTAGGTGGTCCATGACAAAACCCACGAGAAACTACTCGTCTTACAACACCGTTGGGGCACTGCCTGAATCATAACGCACAATGCACTCTCCCACCGGAATACGACATAAAGTTCGGATACTTCGAGCCCTCATCCCGGCCATCGAAGAACGTCATGTTTGCAGAGAGTGGCGGAGGAGCCGAGCCCGGGAATCTGGCCTCGATATCTGACCACGCCTCTGTGACGATTTCCTGACACCGTCGTAGGGATGCTCCCTCCTCATCCGATAGGTAGCCGATGCGCGAATCGAAGATGGCCAGCGACCTCTCCCACGAAATCTAGTAAACGACATTATCAGCTCGTTCACAATTTTGGAACGGTTAATTCAGTGACGTGCCCTGAGTAAAAGGTCGAAGTATGTGTAATTATCAAAGCTCATCTCCTCCGTGAGGTGTCCGAGCCGTTCCAACGACGAATCGCAAATAGCATCCATTCGAGGCTTGGAGTTAGGTTCCAAGCGGCTGATGAGGTCACACAATACCGCCGGATGCGCCAAACAGCCAACGCAACTGCTCTGGATTATCTCTGCACCTTGGGTGTCCCCGATCTGGAGAAACGTTCGCGCATTCCGTAGAAGGGTATCAGAGTACTCGTCGATGCAAGTCACTAGATCGTTAGATATCTGTTTCCACTGATCTGACTTCACTCCTGCGACAGAGTGAGGAGATTAACTTGGTCGATGACGGGATAAAATAACCCACTGTCGGCCGAACAAAAGGTCATGACTGCATCCTTGACCAACAGGATTCCCTGCGTCCGCATGATCAAAGGACAGATCTCAAACAGGTGTGGGTAGGTTTGCTGTACGTCTATCATCAGCCCACGCCACGGGGAGTGGGGAAACAAACCATCACCTGAAGATCCTGTCGGAACTCCTTCTCGATCCGGACTGTCATCATCGGCTCCGTTCCATTCACGGCTAAGAACATGTAACTCTCCAAGTAGATGACCTGCGAGAGTGTTACGATTCGCTCATGGATATCCTCCGTGAACTCCGGTGGACGGCCAGTAGCTGGAATAAACCGGAGGTTTGCTGCGTTGAGAGAGATACACGTCTTCGCGAGCCATTGGCTGGCGGGGTCTAGCCACCTTGCGTGTATACTTACAGCAACGAGGGACAGCGATATCTGAACCGCGAGATCTCTATCACTGCCCACGTTGGCTTCCGCAACTTGTTCAGAAGCTCGCTGAGCGTGTTTCGCGCGCCGAAAGACCATTGTGGGTGAGTGTTCGACACCGGCACAGAAATACATCCCGAGCCCGGCCAAAGCATGGACGAAGAATGGATTAACGACGGTGCCCGATGCGTCCCCACGCAATACAGCATCTTGCTTAGGACCTGGAAGATAAATCCCAAACAGCCTCAATCGCAGTAGCGCAGCAAGACGGCTGAACAAACGAGGTCAGCTCCTGCGATGCCTGGGCATGACGGCCGAGGAAAGAAGCACTCACAATGACATATCTAGTTCCGACGACGTTGTGTCGGAGACTTGGAAGTGTTCTGGACCCAAGAAAGACAGCGATGTGTGAAGCTGGCGGGGGATAGAGAGGAACCGGAGGGATGGGAGGACGGAGGGGATGGGTGTCGTAGCAGGCTGAAGGGGACTGGGAGGTTCTTGGAGAGGGACGAGTTCCAGTTCCGTGACCGTCCTTTCCCGAGGGACGGGGGGCTCGAACTCAGGCGAAGCGATATTGGGCACGGGGGCGGGGAAACTTGACTGTTTGCCCAAGGTGAGCGACATGGACCACATTCGTCCCCGGAAGAGAGTGGATATGCTTTGGCAGGGGCGGGTGGTTCCTTGTGTATACGTGTTTTCACTCGGCTCTGCACGTACACACAATCGGATTTCCCACCGTTGGAACACGGGGTACAGGGCTGTTTTGCGTCGCATTTCTGTGGGTCGTCGTTGCACCAAAGTAAGCACCGTAGGTCTGTCACTGAAGGAGGTAGAAAGCTCACCCGCTTCCTCCTACTGATGTATCGTACGAGAAATTTGATCAGTGGTTGTGTCTTTTCATCCACCAGGTTTGGGCTTGACCCTCACCGACATGATTGACAAGCCTCTCCCACCCCCAAAGTGTTTCCAGAACCCCGTTTCTTCACCGGTGCGTACAAGCGCTCATCGATCCTCAATTCCGCGCACCGTAAGCAACGTGGAGATGCAGGCGTACACTTCTTTACAAGTGGATTTTAATCATCACCACAGGCGAAACAGGATTAAGATGACTTACCACTTTTCGAACTCTGA
>Ga0307511_10007754_pt1 | contig 10789 bp, 9 predicted proteins | sample 13_EM_MG_FD_200266 | JGI IMG/M metagenome (GOLD analysis project Ga0307511, IMG submission 200266) | Populus trichocarpa ectomycorrhiza microbial communities from riparian zone in the Pacific Northwest, United States - 13_EM | ecosystem: Host-associated > Plants > Roots > Unclassified | place... | reverse complement strand
GCCACCAGGATTACCGCCTGACCTAGCGACACCTTCCTGAGGGGGAATGCCCTGATCACCTCTCCTCGGTCCGTTCTGAGGTTCGCTCTTCTCAGGAATTCTTCCACCTCGTCCATCGCCTCTCCTCTGTAGTCTGACCTCAGCTGACGGTCCCATTTCATTTCGGCCGTCGCGTCTATTTTAGGTGATACCATTGTGTGCGGCGTTGGGCTTTAGTGTGGGAGTTTCCTGTTCCCTGGTTAGTTTGATCGTGGTTGACGCCCGGCGTGGGAGTTATATCATTGTTCACTGGGTCTCCGTATTCCTGTGATCAGTCATTGTTTGTGATCTCCCGCTTCTATTGGCTATGTGGTAGTGTGGGAGTTCTCTCTCGTTTGGTTGGGTGCCGATGTCATGATCGTGCTGAGCTGGCCAGACCGCCCGTACAGTGCGTGCGGGAAGTCGTGCAGGTTATCGTGAGATTTTTGAACATCAATCGAGGGGCGAGGGGTAGGAGAGATGGCATTCTGATGTTCCAAACTGTTAGTCTCGTTTACGCCGTCGCGGGCTTTGCCATGGCGTTGTCCGTTCGTCGTTAGCTACAATGGCCGTCCTGATATCGTCGTTGTTGCGCGCCGCGTACCGCAAGCCCCAAGACGAGGTACTTGTATACTCTTATCTTGCAATTTACGTCTTTATCAATCCGTGTGTCCGCCCATCCTTAACCTTTAACATCTAGAATCTTAAGTGGAGCTGTAAGAATTTAAGTAAGTTCTAGTAGTGGTAGAGGCATTATTTGGTTGAGCTAGAAGAATTAGTTCCGGATACAGACAAGTTTGGTTATAAGCATACCCGATAGCATAGCATTTACTTAATATGTACATGCCCTTGTGGTCCTCACACTCATGTCACAAAGAGTTTCGTATGAAGTAATAATACTAGAATATTATGCAGATTGGTGAATGGGCCGTCCCAACCAGTAATAGCGTCCCATTGCTGACTGGGCCGCATTGCTGAATGGGTCGCAGCATACATCATACACGCTAGTCGGTTGACGGAGACAAAAATAAAAAAATAAAGGGCGTAGTAACTTTCCAGGCACTGTATATTCCTAATAATCAAGCAAGTCCCTACACACCTCTGTTGCGGCATCCCTGCTTCTTACCAGCAGCACACTGCTCCACTAGAACCTCTGTTGCCCCAGATAGGTACCATTGCACCACCCATTACCACCCCCGTTGCCCCTTAATATTCCTCTTGGAATATTCTTTTAAGTCTGTCTTCGGGCGTCGGAATAGTGGACAGGTAGCTCCCCCCCGGGCACCCCGCCGGAGACGTTCTGCCAGCGCATGAGCCGCGAATATTGGCAGATAACCGTACCTGAGCAGACCCCACGAGTGGAAGGCCCCTGGAAGAACGACAAAAATTGTTCACAATGCACACGGAGTCAGTTAGAAGACTGGAGTGCGAATTCCCCTCGAAGGTAGAAACTTACGCCTTAGGTTTCCTGTTGCAAAACAAAGATGACAATGGGTTCTAGGTACGTAGATGAGACTGGTATACGGTCACAGAGCCCACTTCCCTACACTCCCCTGACCTATGACAAAATGGACCTCCTGCACGTACTTTCACAACAGCGGTGAGGACCAAAAGGCCTGCTACTCCCCGAAGAACGACATTAAATTGAACAGGCGGAAAACTTCCCTAACCAATGTCTAGAACGCTAACCGACCGGGAGACAGGGGGGGAAGCGCCGGGGAGGGGGCAGGAAGTGGGGAAGCAGCAAGTCGAATTGCACACAGTAAACAACAGGGGAGAGGATGATGGCATCAGCCAACCGGAGGAGAGAGGAGGAAGAAGAGAGAACGCTGGCAGAGTGCCGTGCAAGCAGGGGGAAGTAGGGAACACAGCATAGACACAGACAGCACCAACATCACCAAAACCACGCACCAGCCTGAGGACGCACCAGAGGCAAACTGAAGGTAACATACTGGCAGGTTAACCGCTCAGATATCTACAGCCGTCCCACCTTAGAAACATGCTGCAACATGGATATAGTGTGGATGGGGGAGCCGAGGATCTTCAACACGAACGGCACCTGGGGCTGCGTAACTTACGCCACCGCTCACCCGCGATAGCCAACATGAAAGTCTCAGGCTGCCTGCACAAGAGACGCCGGAGCCTTACCGGCGGCAAAGTCAATGAAAAACAGACGGTGGGGATCATCGGGATCGCTCCCACCGCGGTAAACAGAGTCTTCACCCCAGGCAAGGATTCAATAGATTTCCTTGAGGACGACCACAAGGACATAAACACGGCCGGCCGAGGGTGTACATGGGCGAAGTCCACGCCCATCAACCGAGTTGGGGACGTCACACAACCCAGAGGGAAACCATAACAGCAGAATAGGCCACGCAGAAACGACTGAACCAGAACATGAACTACCAGTAGGCGGCATGTCGCAGGGGCCTAAAAGAAAGATAATTGGAGCTTGGGTTCCATCACAGCGGCAACCCCCAACAACCACAAATACACCAACCCAGGCTGGAGATTCTGGGAGTCATACACAGAAGACGACCGAGGCTACACCCGTATCTACCCCAACGGGTCCTACAAACACCTCCCCAAAGTCTACCGCCTGCCAAGGAGGCAAAAGCATCATTGCAACTATTCTGGAAGGGGGGTAATAGGATCCCCACACGGATAGACCATGTGAAATAAAAAAAGGTGAACTGGTCAAATATGTATCCCATGCTTCCATCCAAATGATTATTATATGTCTCAACATGTATTTGAGATTCAATTAGAACCATTGTGACCATAATTGAGCGAGTCCGGTTTCCGTGAACTGTGCTTGTTTGGCACGCTATTCCGGGGTAGCCGCAGGTCACATTATACCTGTTCTATCTTGCTCTAAATACAAGCTAGCCAATATTTTGCCATTAGTAACCTTGCCATAGGCCCTCCCAATGTGCCTCTAACCTTCGGTAGCTACTGGGCTTGCTATCTTTGGCCATTTATTAGGGTGCTTGCTCGATGCGCCAATGCCGACCCATAATAACTCCCAAGCGCTTTAACCACTCTGTGATATCCAAAAGCCCTGATTTACTCATGGAGACACTATTTTGCGACGTAACTTTGTTCTATTAAGTCCCGTAGGCGCAGAAAAACTGTTAGTTCTATGTTGCTAATTCAGAGTAGGCGATAGTGTTTCTGAGACATGTCCGTGCCACAGCTTGGCTAGTATACTTTGCGGATTGTATAGTATACCGCTACCAGAGTTAGGTCCCATGAACACTAACAACTAGGGATTACATTGTGGCATTGGGACGTGCTGGCAGTATAGATAGATAACTTAAATGAAAAACGTAGGGCTTCCACTGGGATTGGTACCTCCCCACTCCGCTACTGATAATATGGAAACTTAATTCTTGTATTTAATAACTGCAATTAAGAAGGGAAGTTACCTCCCACTACTAGGTGGGTTTAAGGAGGGATACATACCATTATATTATTAAGCAGCGCCGGAGTGCTAGTTTGATGTGAACAATACAGGGCATGCGACGGGGTAGTGCAACACGACCGGGGTATGCAACAAAACAACTGTAGGGTAGAACTCAATGGGTTTTCAGTAGAACCGGACGGTTAGGGGCTCGAAAGCTGCGCACAAGTTCTGAGAATAATTTATATAGTGCCTAAGAGCCCTGAATCATGATGTCAAGGGGGGTTTATTAATATATGGCTAAAACATGAAGTGAGTGATGTGGACATATGAGCGGGTATTATATTGGGATAATGTGCTTTAGCATAGTCTAGGTACATTTCCTGCCCCTCCCGCCTATTTTAAAAACCATGAAGTCAAGTCCACACCTCAGGGTATTATGGATAATACATGAGCATACACCCAAAGTAGGGTGGTCGGGCCATTGAGGAGGGCCTAGGGGCAAGTCTATCCAAAACGGTCCAGGTTAAGATTTAATGTGCCAAGTGAAGTACCAGACTAAGGGTATGAATTTCAGGTACAAGTGCGCTATTTGAGCAATTATCAATATACTTAGGCCCAGATTTCGCTTTCTCCGCTATAGAACTCTAAGAATCTACATACATCTACTCTCCTAATCCTTGCCTAACTGAGCGGCAAATTGGCTCAAAAGATTCCCTTTCTCACCTAGATTCACTTAATTCATTGAATTCCTGAGGTCTCCTCAGCAATATGAGGTTGTTTCAATATTTACCTGGTTTTGGGGGTGGGGGTAACTGGGGCGACCTTATCCAGTTCTCATTAATTGCTGTATATAGCACTCAGAATAGAATACTTATTATGGGGAGACCATGGTGAGCAGCTAGGTGCTGGTCCTGGGCTGTTTTGATAGCTCTATTCCTTCAAATCCTGCAGCCCCCTGTCAGTAGATTATGTAGGCTCAAGTCATAGGTTATGTATGCTCTTTGAGGCTGTAAGCTTGTCCCTTTGCTTCACACTAGTGGGTAGACAAGGGAATATATAAAGACCCCTCTTATTGTCTGGTTCGGAGTTCACTCCTACCTAGATGTGAAAATATTGGGCATAACATATATCAGGGTAATGCTATTGGCTCCGTAGGCCAGGGCTCTTGGGCACTTTATAAATGATTCTATGGACACACGCGTCCGTCTTGAGCCCCCTACTATCCGGATCTGATGAAAACCGCTCGAGTTTGAGCCTTCACCAACTATATTGCAGTTCCGCCCCGGACCCCCTACATTGGGTATATGTTCATGTATTAGCCATATATCAATATACCCCCCTTGACCCCGTGATCCAGGGTTCTTAGGCACTTCATAGATTATTCTCCGAACTCATGCGCAGCTTTTGAGCCCTTTACCGTCCAATTCTACTGCAAACCCATTGAGTTCTACCTACAGCTGTTTTGTTGCATATCCCGGTCGTGTCCGTCGTATGCTGTAGTCGTCACCCATCCAGACTTTGTCCGTTACCTCACCAGAGTCAGAACAAATTACTCCCCACCATCTACCCACACGCAAAACACAAAACACAAAACAAAGGGACTCCTTTCCAGAAGACCAAACGTACTCTCAGCTCTCACAATACAATTGGCCCGAAGGTACAGGCTCATTGCCACTAACGCTGGCACGATGTCAAGAATCTCGGAAACACGAAAATGCGAGCTCACGAAAATGCGAGCTCACACACATCCTTCCTTTGTATCCGGCGCCAGAGATACTAAGGTCCTACTGTCACAACTGCGACCTGGTGTCCCTCATGTGTTGCTCAAAGGCAGCTGCGCATGCCATTGGCTCCACGCTTGGGAGGTCCTTGGATTGCCAGGCAGGTTCCTTGCGGTTGGGCAATGCCCTTGTAGCCGTGCTGCTCCATGACACCAATAGAGGATGTTCTTCGTGCGGGGTCGTCGTTTGTCGGGTATACACCCTTCTCACTAGAAATCCGATCGAATGAGCAATCTAATGGCTCACTAAATATTTAGGAATGTTCTATATCACAAACCATCGTCGACCCACAGAATGCGCGCCTATTAACCTGCAACTGCGAGTGCCAGGAATGCGTGAAACCCGAGCAGTGCGTCTCCTCTTCGCTCCGCAGTTACTTCTATTATCCTATTATCCACCTGGGCTCGTGGGTAAACCCAGTAACGTACACAGCTGCACGTCAGTCATTAAACGGTGCAACATACGCGGCCACCAGGGGATAATCGAATTAAGGGCATCCCGGGTAGCCCGCCAATGCGCCAGGGAATCCCAGACCTACAATGGGAGTGGCAAAGGCAAGAAGTTATGCCGGACCCTGACATGGTTTTGTCCGAAGTGTGAGGACCAGCGTTTGGTGTGTTGGCAGGCGGAGAATCTCCGATGGCCAAGGCGTATGCAGAGCATGCAGAAAAACGGACGAGACCCCCCCGATAGAGTGGAAACTTCCCAATAACCCAGATTATAATTTGTACGACCAACACACGACTGGAGGTGTCGGTAAAAGGACCATATCCATAGCCAGGGAAGATATCAAAAATTTAAAAGAGTTACAAAAGTTTAAGAAAATAGCAACGGGGTACTAAGGAACGGTAATAATGGGAACACAGAAAAAACTAGTACGAGGGGAGAGAAAGCAAGAGGGGCCAGTGGATGAGCCTGATCCGACTATGCGGAGTAGTCAGAGGCAGGACCAGACGAAGAAGTTGTCGGCTCAGAAGATCTGCGGTTTCCCGTTTCTCTACGACCAATTAGCTACCGACGATCACCAGAATCAGTGGCGTTGGAACATAAACAGCGGGATGGGTCGCGCAGTGTATGATCAAAGTTGGTTAACACCTGTCGTCTCTGCTATGATGCTGCTGTTATACAGCGGCAGGGGCAATCTCCGCGGATATCGCACAATTGTATGCAATCGAGTTCGTGATAAATACGATACGGACTTTTCCAAAGTCAAAAGCAAAAGCGCACCGCGCAAAAGACTAGATCTATACATCTGATGAGGTTCAATGGGACAATGTGAACTGCCCGAATGGTCAGCGGTTGTGATTATTCCGTGTACATCCTTGTGGGTTTGGAAAAATTACTCGGGTTCCGAAGAAAGAAACTGCGGTGGATCCAAGAACTCCGGAACGATTGGTTCATACTTACCGTCAACCGAATGATGCCACCATCAAGGGGAATTAACCCATGAAGCGAATCACTCCTATGCTCTAGCAACTGGTAAGGCCCTGTAGGCTCAAAAAAACGAGCTTGAAATTAGATTGTTGTGGTAAGGACTATTGGGGGCAAACAGAGTTGAATATGTGTTACAGTGGCATGTGAAACATACTTACCCCCCAAAATGTCAAGGGAATACAAGATGACCTCTTGTATCTCGCTATATATCCGAAACATTTCATACCAGGATCGTTCGGAAGATGAAAGGGGCGGTGCTTAGGGTGAGAGATGCAGGGGAGAATAGCGGGATGGCAAGCAACGATGGGGTAAATAACATTGACCCAAGGCATGCGAGAGTCAAGGACATCGCCATTGGCGATGGGGTGGCGGGAATTCCATAATTCCATGGGCTCCTCCAGTACAATAGACCAGGAATAGCCGGATGTGATGATGATCACGGATGTGAATGATATTAAGGACAGTATTGGACAAGGGTGAGGAGAATATCCAGAAGAAGTTCCCTGAATATGAGGTCGGAAGGGAGTGGTACTATTCCAACCCGAGGAGAGACAACCACACGATATCCACCAGGTATCGTACATCAATATGCTGGTATGCTGCCATGGATCGACCTGGGAAACGGGAAAGCCACTATATGTCAGGGCGCATCGCCGAGGCGTACAGGATCGGTTGATATGAGGGCTGAGTATGCATGAGTTTCCTAGGTTGAACGGTTTGGGCTGAGAACCATGCCCGGGATGGGGAGCTTACGAGTGTATGTCATTGTCTACTTGTAGGCACGGAATCCTTAATATACGGAAGCTACTGGGACAACTTGTCTGACCCGTGCACCCCGTGCGTAACTAGCTATAGCGGGGAATTCACCTGTGGATCAACGTCAGGCTATTGCATATGTAGCAACAAGGATTTAAGGACTAATTTCCGAAGAATATATAGCGTTTAACGTCGGCTTCAGGCCATGTTGATCTGAGTCAACTATCGTATAAGTAGTAATAGGGATTTGCAAGGTCATTTTATGGAGAGCTTGAGTTCATACCGCATCCACTGGCAAGCCACGTCCTTGGTGTGCCTACGTGGGCTCGGCCTATGTTTCAGGAACCGACCAGAGACCAGTGAGTGCGGTATCTAAAGCGACCTATCCACCACAGCTATTCCTAACTCCATTCCCACCTATATTCATTCGGACCATGATTCTGCCGATGGGTTCCTTCTATTCTCACCTACAGCATGTCTAGCGACGCTAATTCTACTGCTGATTTCCACACTGATTTCTAGGCGGGTTTAGATGTTTATTTCTGTAGTGATTTGGAAGTGATTTTTAGGTTGTTTTGCGCGCTGATTTCTTGGGTGATGTGAACAGTAATTTCTTGAGTCATTTGCATACTGATATCTAGGTTGATTTGGACGGTAGTTTCTTAGGTGATTAACACGCCGATTTATAGTTTGATTGGACAGTGGTTTCTTGGGTGAGTTGCACACTGATTTCTAGGTTCATTTAGATAGAGAGTTCTAAAGTTATTTGGACGGGGTTTCTGGAATGATATGCATGCTAAATGCGAAGATGAAATGGACGGCGGTTGTCAGGTGCTATGAATCCCCGCTATCCTGAAGGCATGAAATCCTAGCTAATCTCAAGGTTGATTGAGGGTAATTCTCAGGGATATTTCTACTTGTATTTCCACCAACATGCCAGAGATATTTGGAGTTAAAATGAATTGCTAGCTACCATGAAAGCCTGAAGGCTGAGCCGATCTACGCATTGATTCAGAGACGAAATCTAGCAATATTTATCCCTCCAGTGATTATAGCATGACGGAGGTGGCATGGTGGAGGGGTGGTGGTAATATTGAATATGGCGGGAGTAAGCATGGCAGGATTTTCAACATATAAAGATTGAGATTGGGATGCGGGGATTGGGGGCCTAACCATGGCCAGGTACTACCTCTGATTAATAATGAATAAATTCTTCTCAGGAGCTCATATTACCAATTGCAGTTCAGCTGTGAGAGTTGTGGTGATAATGTTCAACAGACTCCTTATTTCCAAGCCAATATGACATAGCGAGAGCGAGATTGAGATTGTTCGGAGTGAACATTGTGAACATGAATATAGGCGAGATTGTGACATAGCGATTTTGAATATATGAATGGTAGCTTTGCACATACTTAGGGGTGGTATCCTAAATAAACACATTACCTACCACTTCAAAGATGGAGCCTGGAGCACAATGGTTTTGCATGTTCACAGCAAAAGCAAGTCGCACCCCCAACATGTTTCCCCCTGCGGAGATTCGCCATGCCCTCGGGTATTACCTACGCGATCGTAGCGAACCGCAACGTCCCGTCTCTATATAACTTTCCTATATTCCCTTACTCTCCCGCTCTCCTTCCCTCCTCACGCAACGTCTTGTATATACTCTTAATACATACGTTCCTCTCACGTCATAGATCACGAGCGCTCCCTGGATCCTTATCCATAGTCCACGAGTCTTATCGCGTTACACTATAGGAATTATTGTGGTGAGCATAATCCTAATAATTTCGGAAAATAGGTCCCCATTCAATGTCCACAGATGACGTCACTGCGAATACTGCTACGCTGCCCCCTGGCAAGCAGAAACAATAGGTTGACAGGTATTACAACCTCGGGTAATAAGGTTGTAATAGTTGAAGCCAAACTCGCTACTCGTGGCCCCCTTTTCGGGGTCGTATATGAGTAATGATATGTAAAAAAAAAAGAATTTAAAAAAAAACTGAAGGCAACAGGTTAGGAGCTCAGTTTACTGTCCTGTATATTCTGATATTCTACTATGTGTAATATTGGTTTTTGAAGAAATTGAATAACTATTTGCCGCGGATGCCAGCCACCGTTACGAGGACTGCTTACCATCGCCTCCTCTTCGTAAGATCATGGCAACACCGTACCAGCAGTGCTCCTTCCTCTGCAACACTTAACAGACCAATCCGGAATAACTCTCCTGTTGGTAAAGCGGGACTTTTGGATGTGATAGAATCGTCCATTCTGGGCTCTCCGTTACCTCGTGCTCAGTCCCAATACAGCTGGCACCGGGATGATCTACATCCCTGTGGTGATCCGCATTTCGAGGATGGATGGTACATATACACATAGTATGGAACTTGTAAAGATCTTCACGTGGGTTGCAGTTTCTTGTAGAATTCTGCCCTTCACCAATTACCAGAGCATCTTGCCCAAATATGCATTGCAATCGATTCCACCACTGAACATTACAAAAAACAAGGTCCATACCCTTTGACTTCACCTCATGCAAAATCCCCAACGCCCTCATCCTTGAAACCAGGAACCTGAGAGCGGAACACATCCACAGAAGAGAATCGACATTTTTCATTGACAACATCCATTGGGGAATTTCATGTTGGCCTGCATACTCGCAAATCCGTTGCCGTACATGTTGCGCTGTACTACTTCCTCCTGTCTCTTATGTAGTCTTAATGCTTCGAGTTTGATCTCCCCATCTATCCTTGCGTGTTGATTTCAGCTTTGTGTACGAGCACCATTGTTGGTCAGGGCAATAGTTTGCTCGGAACTCGATCTAGCGCTCGTTAGATACACAAGGTCAGTTTGAGCTTTGGCACATGAAGGAAGACATAGTGGAAGAACGTGTACATACGATAGAATATGTACCATAATCGGGTACCAAATATTCTTAGTTCTTGGACACACAGGAATCGTGGTCCTAATGAGTGACAGCTTGAAAAGTCTGGTGTGAGTGGATACGAGAGTTGTGATTCCAGTTGTGATTCACTACTTGTCTGCGTAATTCAGTGAATGATTCATGTTCAGGTGAGAGGTAGGAAGTATCTGGTGCTTATACAACAGAAATTATGTGATTGGCATGTTGGGGCCTGTAGTTTTCTGTATTCGGTACCAATATAAATATGAACCTTCGGTGCTCCACCTGTGAAGTGGTGTCTCAACGTCTAATACCATGCCAATACGTGGGTCGAGTGTGGTAATATCGCGGCTTCGCTACGTATTGTCTAGAGTTTACCTGCCCTTCCCAAGGCTGCCTGCCCTTCCCAAGGCTACCTGCCCTTCCCAAGGCTACCTGCCCTTCCCAAGGCTACCTGCCCTTCCCAAGGCTACCTGCCCTTCCCAAGGCTACCTG
>Ga0307511_10007753_pt1 | contig 10789 bp, 11 predicted proteins | sample 13_EM_MG_FD_200266 | JGI IMG/M metagenome (GOLD analysis project Ga0307511, IMG submission 200266) | Populus trichocarpa ectomycorrhiza microbial communities from riparian zone in the Pacific Northwest, United States - 13_EM | ecosystem: Host-associated > Plants > Roots > Unclassified | place... | reverse complement strand
ATCCTCCGCCGCCCTGAACTCTTCCACCCTGCATCCTCCAACCTGGTTGGTTCTCTCCCCTGTTTCCTTGTTGCCCCTCTTCCCATTCCATTTACAGACGTTTTGTCTGGGATCAGATATCCAGAGCTTGCTAACACAGGCATACTAGCGGTCTCTGTGCCCGTTGTCAGTCCCCTGTTAAACACATTCGATAAACGATAAACGAGTACGAGATAACCTTCAGCTTCGTCATATTTCCTAACCTTCAGCAAAGAAACGATCACGACTATCAAATACCCATAGGCCGAAAGAGCTTTTTAGCACATTCTGTGTCCCCTCAATTTCACATTGACATCTTTCTTCCTCATCATCCAAGATGCTTCCTCATCAGAAGAACAAAGTCGACATCAACGTGAGTGCTTTAATGCTTACTGATTCATAAGATGGGAAACGGCTATTTCATAAATAGAATACTAATTGGTATATTGAAATAACTAGTCTTTGTCTGAAGAGGAACAGAAGTTATTCCGGCTATATGGGAAGTTGCCGTCAAAGAAAGACGTTCTAGGCCAGAAGCTCAAGGTGAGCTCCTTGGGCCTATGAAGAGATATAGCAATGCTGATTTAGTTCTTTAGGAACGCAAATACTTCGACTCTGGTGACTATGCCCTCTCTAAAGCCGGCAAGGCCTCCGACGTTGGTGTGACGACCATTGGCTCGAAGCATCCTCTACCGGAGAATATCCCCCACTCCCACAACCCCACAGGAACCACAACCACCACCGGCGGCACTGCTGCATCACCAGCAAAAGAAAGCTCAGGCGTACATGCTAAGAGTCCCATGGGATCGCAGGAGCCCACTGAAGGAGAGGAAGAGATAGCCACGGCTCCGGCCGATGCTGCTGCCCCCGCTAGTCCAACTCAGGTCCCGCCCCGATGGCAAGGTGCATTTCCCGATGCTTAAATATGTACCATCAAGATCGGGTTTTTATCAATGATTTATGCTTGACCTTGTTTTCCTTCTGCGGTGTAGGCTGGGATTGAATTTGTGTTGTGTTGGAGGTTATCGGCCCTGGGATCGGCATAGGTACTTTTTTTTCGTGTATTGTTGCTTCTTTGCGATGCTTGTTGTGAGAAGTTTTGCGCTTAGTATGATGCTTTTTGTGCTCCCAATCGGCTTTGGCTTCTCGATCAGGATCAGCTTAGCATCTTCGTTGCAGTGCTCCTCCCTCGACTTCTATCCATCAAATTCGATCGATAGCACACTCAGACCGTTTGCCATCCGGACAACGCCCCTCAACGCTATAGTTACGCAAGAACTGTGAACGATTTCGGCATGGTGGCTTGAATTAGTAGGCAGAACATCACCAATCGGACTTCTTCAGCAGACCTGTCAAAGTTCAGTTCACAGTTTCTTTTCTCCTGCCCAGGCGTTTTGTCATTTTTATATTCTATTCTGACGGGAAATTATGTTGGCAATTGATATGTCTTTTGTTGCCAGTTCTTTTTATAGTATGGTTGATGCTTTTATGATTGCTGCTGCTGTAACTGCCATTTCCTTGTCTTTTTTTGCTTCTTCATTCGTTACCGGTTACCTTCAGTCTCTATTTACCAGAATTTGAATCTCCACTATACTTTCCCTGTTCGTATATATTTCTGGTCGAGACTTGTGAGGCTCAAAGCTTGCTGATGACTCGGACGAATTTTATACTTCGGTACCGGGGGAAATGATCGAACTCGAGACTAGTGGGCTCAGTGTCTTGTATGCCACATTCGGAAGCTCTTGTGCGGTGACAAGTTCACCTCCTCCGGTTCACCATAACATATTTAGAGTCTTGAATTCACCAGATTCGAACGAGCTACAAAGCCTCATGTTCAATCACCACCCCAGGTACCCAAGCAGATATAGTTTGCATCTCACCTTTGATGGCATTGTAGGACTCTTTTTAGGGCTACAAATTGAGCTCTCTTTGGTTCTAATAGATTACCTATCAAAAAACTGTTACAGATTGGTTGATTACCTTTCCAATTCCTCTGACAACCAGACTACCCCTAATCCAACCATCTGATATCAGAAAACGGCACATGTATATAGCCCTTTCTATCACTTAGTAATATGCAATATAAATAGGACTTCTTCGCGTGACAAACTTTTGGGAACTCTCAAAACGAAGATTATGTTTGCTACAAACCAAGCATCTCTCTTTTGGCCAGGTTTGTCTGAAAACTGATTGGGACTACAGATTACCTTCAAATCTTAGACTTGATAGGTATAAGTATTTTATATGTATCACTCAGGGCATCAATGAGTATATATGTTGTAATCTTTTATTAATACGCAAAGCCAGGCCCAACCCAAACCTCACACCCAATAATACAGCATATCATTCCGCCATAAAATAATTCACCATCGAATCCGCATTTGCATACTCCACCACCGCCAACAAACTACATGGGAAAATCGTTATGCATTATTAGTGACTACTAGTAGGGGAGGAAGAAAGACGGGATAGGGCTCTCAGGGCCCACCCTAACAGAGTTTTAGAGTATGCGAATGTGTGCAGGTTGGGGTATATGTGCTCCCCCCCCCCGCTCCTCCTCCCATTCACCCAATACCTCCCGGCGTCCAAATACCCATTATGACCTCTATCAATATTTACCACTAAGGCAAGTTTATAGTTTCGCCCTGACCTCCTCCACAACCTCCGCCCCCCTGGGGGCAGTAGCTTCTTCGTTGATGGTGATAGTTCTGGATTGATCCTTCTTGGAGTTACCAAAGAAGATGACTTCAACTGTCAAATCATCCCTAACATGCCAACCAGAATATTAGCCTGATTTACGTCACCACCCTCATCCCGATCCCATACATCACACTGCACATCATGATTATGGGGTAAAACATACCTATACCTCCTACTATACGGACTAATCAACGTCAACAATGCACAAACCATATCCCTATCCTTCCCTCCTAGTGCATTCCTAACAAGATGCGTCGCCGCATTCTTATCCTCAAACACAAATCTTTCATCATCACTCGCCGTAATCCCCCACTGCAACATCCTGATCGGAGTCTTATTTCCATCTTCCCCTGCTGCACCATTCCCACCCTCCGCGGTAGGTGTCTTCGGTTTCTCAATAGGTAGGACCTGCTGCGGTTTTCCTCCTAACCAACCCCCCAACCAGCCCGATTTCGATCCAGGTCGAGAAGACCCATCAGGGTTAATGTGTTGCTCGTCCAACCACCTTCCAACAAGCCCAACGACCTCCTCATTGGTAAGCATCTCCCACAGCCCATCAGTAGCCATAACCACAAAATCACCCCGTTCAGGTTCAATCTTCGTGGTTGTAACGACTGGCTCCGCAGTAACATATGGTGGTGTCTTCAACAACGCACTCGGCGTTCTTCCAAAGAACGAACTCTTAATTTTGGCTTGCACATCATAACTCCATTTGTAAAAAGCATCACCAAATGCCCTTGTTGGCTCTAGTCCCCCTAACACTCTGCCATTCCTAATGACATGAGGCTCGCCAGGATGCTCTGCCCTCATCCTGTCCACTTCCGAGGGCGAGGAGCCAGTCTGGTCTGCAGAGAGGGCGGTGGCAGTCCACATCCCATTCGGCTGCCTCCTCCCCAGTACAGCACGAGAATCACCTGTACATGCTATACGAAGGAGTTTACTCCTACTTTCGTAAAATGCTAATAGTCCACATGAACCTGACAAAGCAGGAGCGAGGGTCTCCGCGGCCATGAGTTTTGTGGGGTTAGAGAGGACTCTCTTGACACTCTCATGAACAATATCATTGTCAAGGCTGACGAAGCCGCGTTTTATGGCGGCATCAATGGCTTCGGGGCTGGGTACCTCAGGGGCCTTGGTGGCTTTGTATGTTTCATTGAGCTCGCGGGCAACAAATCCGATGAGGACTTGTCGCAGTTTGGCGGAAGTGGTCCAGCCGCTGAATTGTGGTGAAGGCGGGGATGGGCGATTAGCTAAAGGCCCATGTGGTTTGGTGGGACTGTAGGGAGAGTATTATGGATGGGAATGTGCAGTGTACCTGTGTCCATCAAAGACTCCCCAGAACATCCAATCGCTTGTATTCTTCCCATCCTCGGCTGGCGCAACCGCAGCGGGAACCTCTATTATCTTCTCGCTGTGGTCATCCTCGATTGGGTTGTTACTTGGAATTTGAACTACATCATATCGCCATACTCCTGAGCCTCGCCCGATATTGTAGCTTTCCTCGTTTGAGCGTAGTTTCGTGGTAGCCTCCTCAGGGGACAACATAGCCAGGACCTTCTTCCCTCCAGTATCCTCAATCTTCTTGGACACTGGGAGGGAGGCCGTATATAGGCTTTCTTCATCTACAGCGACAATCCGACGTAGTGATGGGTCTGGTAGCGGTAAATGTTCATCTGTCTGGGTCCTTTCTTGTTGTGGTGGTTGTGGTGCTGGTGTTGTTGTGACAGCTGTCGGGGGAGGTGATACATGTGGCTGCTCCACTTCAACTGCAGTCTTCGGAGTTTTCGTAGAATACCATACCGCGCCACCTAAGACTACGGTGGAGGCAGCGAGGCCAATAGCGAGGTTATTGATTTTCATAGGTGGGCGAGATGAGCCTGGTATCGACCCTTTTGATGATGATGATTGCATTGAAGGGTCAGGTTGAGCTGCAAGGTGACAAGTTGATGAGAAAAGCCGGGCATTAGCCGGCGAGGGATATACTGACGCCCCCCTAACTGATAAACTCAACGGTGATATTGCAGATGAGGGCGATGATGAGTTAGTCAGTCGGGAAAGTGCAGTGTTGTAGTTTCGACGATTGCCGAGATGAGAGACTCGTGACAGAGCTCTTGCTGATGCTCGTTGCATTGTAGCAGCAACAGGGTGGATCAGCGGATAGGGCGAGTTTCAATTGGGGAAAGGTGGCTGATGATTCGGCCGGGTTGTTTTTCGAAGCTGAGCTGGTGCCTGACGGGGGGGGGGGAGAATGGTATTCGAGAAGGTGTTTTTGTGGGGAGTTGATTGGGTGAAATAGCTTCAATGGAAGGGATGGAGCCGCAGGAACAACGAAGCTGGTGGCAAAGAAGAGGGGGCTGTATTGCCCTGCAGAGCCTTGGAGATGATCTGAATGGCTCAGTGGGGGGAACCCTGATTGGAGCTGTGGGGGAACGTTGATGTTGTGGTCTCGTGCCCGGAAGACGGTTAAGCTATAGAGCGAAGTCAGTCAGCGCCAGTAGCTCAGGCATACCGGTATCTACCTATTTATGAGGCTTTGGTGCTTTTGGTACTGTAAACATTCCATTCATATTTAATTCATACTCCTAGAGAGGTGTTATTTGCTGATACTACTACAGTTACGCCACCACTGTGCCTTCACTTCACACACACGGACAACCAAGTTCAGATATCGCCAACAAAACAACAAAGGCTGGTGGAAAGCGAAGGGGGCAATTATTGTACAGAAAAACCATTTTTCCCCGAAAAAAGGAAGGAGAAACCATGCAAAAAAAGTGAACAGAAGGTAGGAAACAGTAGCAGACTCAAGACAAGCAGTAAGGACGTGTAGGTAATACCGAAAACCCTCCCACCACCTTTCTGGACCAAAACGCAAACAAAAACGAATCACTGCAACGTGAATCCTCTCGTGCAAGCTTTTTCGTGTCTGGCGCAAAGGTTGTGGCCCAGGGCATTGTCGTGAAAACGTAACATTTCAAGCCAGGCCGAATGATTCAACAAAAAGAGCTCTCACCCGGCACCTCAGCATTATCATCCCAAAGGCGCACCCTTATTCCAGACTCAACGAAGCTTGCCGGCGGTGATGTTCATACGATTCCCGTTAGGCGGAGAAGTCTCCTATCGCTTCTTCGCGGTATTCGTGGGCCTTGGCTTTGCCTCGTCCTCCTTAATCGGGTGCAGCATGACCTTGATCGGGTACTGCGGTGTATTGGCCTGGTAGCCTCTGCTCCAGTCGTAGCTAATAGCGTACGCAAAAATACTGCCAACCCCGTTGAATGTAGTAGCAGAAATGGTTCCCCCAACATGGGGGTACCCCTTAAGACGATGCTTGGCATCCTTGTCCCTGTTTATAGGTTTCATTCACTGGTAAGCATATTGGCATGTTCCATGGAAATTGAGGCTATCCTTACCAGAAGTGGAATGTTCCATCAGACCCAGCAGTAGAGAAGGTTCCGTAGGTAGGGTGGAATGAAATGGCATTAACGCTGTAGACGTTCGTAACATCACGTTGGTTGGCCGGGTTTTCTCGGTGGCATTTAAATGAGAAGTTCAAGCTGGAGGGGGTTAGTATTTGCGCCTATTCTGGATTCTCCAAGGGCTTCGGATATCTTACTGGTTATCCTTCTCCTCCACGTACTGAATTGCACATCTGCCTTCGATACTACCCACAGCAAAACCACTGGCATTCGGGAAGCATGACACAACTCTAGTCTGCCACTTCAGCGGCGATTGCATAGTTTTGTATATGGTCTGTGGGTTTTGTAGATTGACAATATTGATGTATCTTTCGGCTGTTCCGACCACCATTAAGCTCTGAGCTACATCAAGGGTGTAACAACGTTCTTGAAGCTGCAAGGTGGCGGCAGCCGTCGGTTGCCTTAAATCCCAGTACTTCAATGTCTTGTCCCAGGATCCAGTGACCAGCATCTGCCCAGCTTGGGGATGCTCAATAAACCGAACACATTTGATGGGCATGTCGTGTGCTGCTACTTGTGTTGTCTGCATCGACCCAACATCAAACATCCGCACTGCCTTGTCTGCTCCTCCAGAGACGACTTTTGTGCCGTCCTATTGCGAATTAGCAGCTATTTCCGCAACATTTACTGATGATGGATCCCCTTACCTTCGACCAAACGACTGACAACACCGGAGCCTCGTGCTCGTACATTGCCTTGCCCTGAGATTGCCCTGTTGGAGAAATCTCATAAATCCTGACTTTTTTGTCCCATGATGACACTGCCAGTAAATCCGCCTTCGAAGAAAACGCGAGATCCGACACACTGTCTTCCGGTGGCTGTGTTAACTCCACATCGTTCTTGAGGTCGCCCTGTGTGGTGGATGCGGCACTTGAGGCTGCGGCTGCAGACTGTCCAAATAGAGACATAGTTTTGAGTCACTCAGGAGAGTCTCTGCCGAGGCGTTAGGGGAAGGGAGGTGCTTCGAGAACCAGCCGCGGGGGGTGCAGCCACCAAACGGGAGACTTTTGGGGGGAACGGTTATTGAACACTGGAGTAGGTTGAATGTTCGACCACGGATTTACAATTGTTGGAAGATAAGGGGGGGCCTAAACGAAGAGGCGCCGGACAGCGTACACTTCTTATGCTGTCTCGACAGTCTCACGGGTCGGCCTCTGGTGTTGCTCTGTGTGGTTGCAAATCCCGTCGAGAAATGTTTGAATGTTAGGTTGTACGGCACAGGACCTTCACGACACTAACCAAAACACTAGGGTTGACGTGTAGATTACTCAGACTTTGCGTGCAGTATGAGTCAGGAATGCGCTAAGTCTGATTCATTAAGAAACCTTGTGTTAGGTACCATAGTCTAGTTAGGTAGGTACCTGGTCTCGCCCTGTGTCGGAATAGTCTGGCTGCGTTAGCAACCAAGGAGATCTTATCTGATTGTTTTATCATTTCCATCGATAATCATTTGCCTTCAATTTAAATCTTGTATGTGTATAGTACCTACCTATAACTCTGTCACGTGCCCATCCACCTGCACTGCTCGTAGTCGTCTCTCACTCTCATAACATAATAGTGACAGTTCGACTGCTGTTTGCACAGCATTATTACACGATACATACTCCGTACTGGCCAGCTACCTTGCAGCTTACCATACCAGCACAGACAGCTACCTACCCTACCTGCTGTTGGCTGCCAGCAAAACAACAAATTCATCTTGAGCGGGTGGCGGGCCAATCTGTGGGCTTCAATCTTGCATCCAACTGCACGAGAGCTTGGTAGCTCATTGCTTCTTTCCCTTCTGCTTCCCTTCTTAATTTCCCGAGAACGTCATCTTAGTTTCATCTCATTCTGTTGCAGTTGCAGCTTTATTTCCAACGGGCGAAATACAAGAGTACCATATTAGACGAGAATAGAGAGAGAGATTGCGATAACCAAGGAGAGATAGCAGCGAGTCACAGCGATGGCTCAACGTGAGGGCGACAATTTAGCTACCGAGCGTACGCCCTTACTTCCCTCAACTGCGGCACACACAGCTCCAGAAGCAAGGTCAAATGTCACTGCCAATGGAGCGTTCCAAACACCTCTGGACGATGCAGCATCGGGCAAGTCCATAAAGTTACCGAGAAAGCGAAGATGGGCAACATTGATTGCACTCATACTGCTATGTCTCATTTGTATAGCAGTTCTAGTCATAGGCTTCTTTGCGCCAGCAGCAGCAGAGCAGTATGCCCGAGAGGCAGTCACGGTCAACGTTTCAGGTTTATCTATCGAGTCATTCACACCTCAAGGAGTGCAGGCACGAGTCAAAGCAAAAGTAAATGTGGATGCGTCAAGGGTAAAGAACGGGTTTGTGCGGATTCTTGGGAGGCTCGGTACGGCGATAGCAAAAGAGGTGTCAACCAAGGAGGGAGAGCTTCATGTTTTCTTGCTGGACTATGACGACGCATTGCTAGGAAATGCGTCGATACCACCGATGGTAATAGATGTACGCGATGGGCATTCGAATTTTTACGACTTCATCAGTACTGTGGAGCCGGTCTCTCTAGACACCGCCCAGAAGGTTGTCGAGGATTATTTAGATGGAAAGTTGAAGTCACTAGAGGTAATGGGGAGTACCAGGCTAGTTATGCGGTCTGGGATTTTACCTCTGGGGAACCAGTTATTTATGGACACAATGAAGTTTGAGGGTAAGTCGGATTACATCTTTTGTATCACGGCGCAGTTGCTAACATACCCCAGCGTTACCTTCTCTCCCTCAGTACAACGTGACGAACCTCAAATTCTACGAGGAAGATGGAGCTGTGGCGGTCAGTGTCTCGGCTACAGTTCCAAACCCCTACACACTCAAGCTCAGCTTGCCCTCTCTGGGCTTTGGAATTAGTCTACCAGGCTGCGATAAAGAGCTTATTCCAATAGCTACTGCAGTTACTCCTGAATGCCTAGTCGAGCCCAGGACTGACATAAACATCACCATCACTGGCACTGTGGATAACCTCCCCGATGCACTAACCACAGCATGCCCCGGCACCGACCGCTCCTCGATGGACAACTTCCTGGACTCCTATCTTCACGGGAATAACAGCCTCGTTTATGTACGTGGGGGCGGTCATCAGAGGGGCTCCGAAGCACCCAAATGGCTATCCAACTTCCTCAAGGCAATCACCGTTCCTGCTCCGTTCCCTGGTCATAATCTCGACAACATGGTTGAGGATATTGGTCTTTCTCATGTCAGGTTCGAGCTTCCCGATCATCATGCAAGGCCAGGGACCCCAGAAGCTGCGCCAAAGCTTAGTGCAGTTATTGACGCAACAGTTGCGCTGCCGGAAGAAATGAATTTTCCTATCGATGTGGAGAGTCTTAAAGCCTCAGCCAATCTCTCGTACCATGGCGAGAAGTTCGGGGAGGTGCATATTACGGACTGGCAATCTGCATTGTCACATCTTACAGACGCTAGGAAATTGGCAGTGAGAGCGGAGATTATCCAGATCCCGCTTGATATTACCGATTATGATATATTTAAGACGGTCGTAGAGAGACTAGTTTGGGCAGGTGGTAGGGGCTTGGTGCTGGGCATTGATGGGTTTGCAGATGTGAAGATGGAGACTGCAATGGGAATTTTTGCTGTTAGAGGGATTCCGGCGAGTGGGGATGTGACTATTAAAGGTGTGTGGCGCCATGTGTGATACTCTCCTTTAGTGCCGTCATTGCTTGTTGTATCATACTGCATGTCGTGTTCTTGTATTATATGCCCTGCGGATACCATTCATGATTGCCTTTTGTAACGGTTCGGTTTTTGGTTGTTCAACTATTGTCTTTTGTAATGGATAATAATGCTTATTTTTCGGTGTGCCCAGGCCTCCCATCCATCCCCGACTTTGCCCCAGAAGCAACATCTATGGAAATCCTCACCACCACTAAAGAAAGTATGACTCTTCAAATCGGCCTTATTGTCGAAAACCCCACAGAATACTCCGCACATATCCCATACCTCGCCGTACAGCTTGAAAACAACGGGTCTATCATCGGCAACGCATCCATATTAAATACTAATATCACCCCAGGGAATAACTCAATTATAGTCAAAGCTACTTATGCTCCTATTGGCAAAGGACGGGATGGAGCTAAACACGCAATTGAGAAGGGCTTGGAGTTACTGGGGGAGTATGCCTCTGGAAAGAATACAGCTTTAACAGTAACGGCGTTTGAGGGGAGTATTCCAAGTCTACCTGAGCTGTCCAGGGCGTTAAGTGGTCTTGGTGCAACATTACCCATTCCACGGCTCCAACCCCCACCAAGTCAACATGACCCAAACGACCCATCCTCACCCCCCGCAGACCAACCCCAATCAACATCCCCCTTCCTCCAAGGCGCAACAATGCACATATTCTCTTCCACTGCAACCTTCCTCTTGCACAACCCCTTCTCCAAAACACCAATCAATATCTACGACCTCAACGGAGAAGCGAGCTACAACGGCACGAAATTGGGCTCGGTGTGTTATGATGGGGAATGGGAAATACTTGCGGGAAGGGAGGCGGGCGAGGGGGGGCTGAGTCTGAGCCCGAGGCTGCCTGTGGAGTGGAGGCTTGGGGGGGCAGCGTATAAGGCTATGG
>Ga0307511_10007752_pt1 | contig 10789 bp, 12 predicted proteins | sample 13_EM_MG_FD_200266 | JGI IMG/M metagenome (GOLD analysis project Ga0307511, IMG submission 200266) | Populus trichocarpa ectomycorrhiza microbial communities from riparian zone in the Pacific Northwest, United States - 13_EM | ecosystem: Host-associated > Plants > Roots > Unclassified | place... | reverse complement strand
ACATAAAAAGAGGTTAAAGAAATCTTACGTAGAATTCTTACATTTTTGGTGGGTAATAAATTTAATTTTATGTTTGTATTTGTCTTTTTATTTAAAGTGGACTTCAATAAATAACCAATAACCAATAACCAATTTAATTTTATAATTGATTTTTTGTGCTCAAAAGTCTTTGCTCAATAATTATTTTTGGTTTATAAAAAAAGGCCATCATTGTGGAGTTACTTTTCATTTTATATCTATCAAATAATTTTTTTAAAAAAATCCAACTGAGAAATCAAAATTATTTAAGTATAAAATTAATTCCAACCCAATAGGTTTTGTTTTTTTAGAGTTTGCCCCATAATTATTTTTGGTTTCTTCTCATCTGCATGCAAGCACACCATGCTCCAAACCCACTGAATCCCAACCTCTCTAAACATAACACGTAAGTATACTGATCTACCTCCCACATTAATTAAAAAAATTATATATATCGCAAACCCAAACTCTCGATAAAATCCATAATCACACTTTCAACAATCCCTTCCTTCCCTCGCTCACTCACTTCACACTCCTCCCCTCGGACAACCCCCAACAGACCAAAGAAAAATAAAAAAATGGTGCAGCACCCAGTGGCAGAAGCCAACGATCAAAGCCCATTCGGGACCCTTTCCCCCTCTGAATTCTACGCCAAACACCAAGTCACCCACAATTCCGAATACATCACTAACTCCCGGGGTCTCAAGCTCTTCACTCAATGGTGGACCCCACTTCCCCCGACGAAAACTATTGGCTGCGTAGCCGTTGTCCATGGCTTCACCGGTGAATCCAGCTGGTTCGTCCAATTAACTTCAATTCTCTTTGCTAAACATGGGTTCGTTGTTTGCGCTATTGATCACCAAGGCCATGGCTTCTCTGATGGGCTTGACAACTTGATATATCACATCCCAGATATCAACCCAGTTGTGGAAGATTGCATGCGGTATTTTAAGACTTTTCGCGAGACTCGCGCGCCCAATTTGCCGGCTTTTCTGTACTCGGAATCCCTGGGTGGGGCGATAGCTTTGTACATTACGCTCCGTCAGAGAGGCGCGTGGGATGGGTTGATTTTGAATGGGGCTATGTGCGGAATTAGTGCCAAGTTCAAGCCACCGTGGCCGTTGGAGCACTTGCTTTTCGTAGTCGCGGCGGTGGTACCCACTTGGAGCGTGATTCCCACTCGTGGGTCGATTCCCGAGTTGTCGTTCAAGGAAGAGTGGAAGCGGAAGTTGGGGTGTGCGAGCCCGGGGAGGGTGACAATGAGACCACGCGCGGCTACGGCATACGAGCTTATGAGAGTGTGTAAGGAACTTCAAGGGAGGTTTGAGGAGGTGGATGTGCCTTTGTTGGTTGTGCATGGTGGTGACGACGTGGTGTGCGACCCTGCGAGCGCCAAGGAGTTGTATGAACGCGCTGCGAGTGCTGATAAGACATTGAAGATGTATTCTGGGATGTGGCATCAGTTGATCGGTGAGCCCGAGGAGAATGTGAATTTGGTGTTTGGGGATATGGTCGAGTGGCTCCAAAACCATGCTGAACGCTATAAGAAGGATGGGGATGTGGCTCGCGCTGCTGCGAGTGATGGTCGCGCGTGATATCTTCCTTGTTACTGGTAGGAAAACCTTCTTTCAGATAATTTAATGTGGTAATATTTTAGCCGGTGCAGTCATGGATCATAACATGTACCAGCCAACGGGCAACCTGTGATTTTTTTTTTTAGTATTCGTGAGAATCTGTACCAGTTAGGTGCACTTGAACTAATCTCTGAAATTATAACGATAATGACCAGTAAACCTGTGACCCGAGGATTATGGCACTGGGCAACCTGTGATTTTTAATATGGTAGGTGACGGAATTAATAAAGGAATGGGACGTTGCTCTAAATTTTGTATTTTCTTGTGATTTTTAAAGTTTCTTTTTATTATTATTTATGGTTGTAGACTGAATTTGGGAATTAATTTGAAAAAGAGAAATCTTATTGAATCGGTTTTTTTTATTAATGATAATTTTTTTTATTAATGTTGACTCGTGTTTAAAATAAGTTTGACTAATAACTACATCTATTCTGTGATTTACTTTTGCAATTAGAATATACTTAGATCATTGCTTTGTTAATTATTTTTTTAATATAAAAGATGTTTAGGTATTACTAATGTGTTTTCTAGTAAAAAAAATAAATTATATAAAAATTGATCTAATGTAATTTAGTTAATCTGATAGTAAAATCATTAAAAACATAGTTTAACTAAAAATAATCAGAAAAAATATTGAGATAAAAATATATTGGATTAATCTGGATTAATTTATCAAATTCTTAGCTCAAATCATAAGTCTAAAATAACTTTATAAAAAGCAAATCAAAATCAAATATGAAAGTCAATTCTCAATTAAACCGATATTGTAGGAATAAATTGAAAAAAATAAATTTAATAGAAAAGAGAGACCAGAAAACAAACAATTCAAGTCAACTCAGGTTAACCTATTAAAATTGCAATTCAGGTATTGCGACTGTAATAACTCTATAGAAAGCAGAATAAAACAAATTATGATGCTAAAATCTCAATAAATCTAATGTTGAATGATGAAATTAAAAAAATATCAACTAAAAAAAATATTGAGTCAACTCAGGATAACCAGTCAAACTCGTGACCTAGGTAATCAAATCGAGATAACACCATAGAAAGAAAGAAGAAAGCCTAATTTTAAATCAATCAAATGTTAAAAGATAAAATTGAGAAAAAAATAATCTAAAAAAAGATAAAAATAAACTCAAATTAACCCGCGACTTAGGATAAATAATCTAGATGTTGAATGATGAAATTAAAAAAATAACCTGAATTTACTCGGGTTATCTCACCAAACACCTAACTCGAGTAATAAAACATAGATAATTTTATAGAAAATAAAATAAAAAAATTATAAAATTTAATTTCAAATCAACTAAATATTAAAAAATAAAATAAAAAAAATTAACCTGAGTTAACATGAATAGAAAAGATACAAAGCCTATTTATGGAGGCAGCAGACCATTTCAAAGGGAAGATAATACTAAATTTTTGTACCTACTCCAGCATTCTGTAACAATAACTATACACCATCACAGGACAAAACTTGAAGCACGCAGCATTGTATGATCTCATAGACAACCCAGATATGATTTTTTTATTTATTTTATCAGACCAGATATGAATTTGATAGGCTGAGAAGTGGTTGTTGTTGATACTGAAGCTATATATTCTACTGCAACTTTTGCAACAAACTGTAAAATGGTACCTCAATTCGAGTTCTCAATCCTCACAAGCGAAAACTATATAATTGATGGGTTTTCTGTAGCTTCTCTTTGTCCATGTGGAAACTGGATATAACTCTATGAAAAGTCGCATAACTTGGTTTCGAATTAAAACATTCCACTTCATGCATTAGACATGGAAAACAAAGGGAAAAATGTTTGATCTATCAAGAAGAAGACAATCCAGTTACATTACTCTCAAGTCGCTGTGAAAATTCAGTTCATGTAAAGTCATGATGCTCAAGCCTTTTGGACTGTCTGAAGGTTCTCCAAGAGTGAGCACTCCCTAGACCACTCCTCTGGTATCTCTGAAAACAGAAAGGGAAAAGGGGAAAAAACGGAAAGCATTTGTTTCATCTCTTCTAGGTTCCTTCTGTGTATCTAATGAGTTTTACTGGACTGAAAGTTCATCAAAATATTCTAAGGATTTCTGGGAATGATTCGTGCTTATATATGCAGGTTTGTAGCTTACATGGCTAAGGGTGATTTCAGGTATATATATCAAGGTGAATTGACCTTTGGTGGTATTAAGGTGCTTGAGCTACTTTTACTGGATTTTTCTTGAGAACTTTTAGCTGAACAATTAAACAGGAATGATCATCATCATCATTCTACTCCTTGATATGTTTTTTCCTTACACTTCGGAAGATCTTTAATACATCTACACTATATAATGGCGCAGTCATTTGCTGAAGAATTTCTGGAAGAAAAAGCTTTCGATTCAACCAGTTCCAACTTGAAAGAAAGATCTTCGACATCCATCAGATTCTCATAAACTCTCATCATCTTTGATTCGAAATGCGTAGCATGGTTAAAACTGAATTGTAAGCAGTAACTTGTATACATGCCATTGCTGCCATGCAAAAGAATGGTGCTCCTTCTGTGAGAATCTGTAAGAGTCTGCCTTTGCAGGCCGTTCTATGCCCTCTAATACCCCATTAATCTATTGCAAATTTGTCATCTACCATGTCTTACGTTAAGTTTTATGATCGAATTTGCCCACACTATAACCACTCAAATACTTATTACTCTATGTTTTGGCTATGTTTCCAAAGTTCGTCTTCATAAAAAATAACGATCAAACTACCAATAAATTTGTCATCAAGCATATGTTATGTCACGATTGGATAGATCAATTTAACTCAATATTGTTTTAATATTATTTTAAAAAATTAAAACAACATGGTTATAATTTTTTAAAAAAATTTAATTAAATGTTACCTAAATTTTAACTAGATTAACTAAATCAATCCCCATTTTATTTAATATAAATTCCAGCTCATATTAAGTTTTATATCAACGAAGTGGCAAGTTATCTTACATTATCGGACTATGTTTAATATAAGACGGACTATAATTAACCACTCAAATTAATGACAGTCACACCTCTAGCCCTATAGCCATTGAGATGACATACATCTGGCAATCATCTTTCTCATTAAATAATAATTTTTTTTAAAAAAAAAAAGTCAAAAAAATTAATGCCAAAGGCAACTAGAACCATATAAAAAACATAGGATCAGAAAGCATTGGAAAATAAGTTATTTGTGAAAAAGAAGATAATCAAATCAATTACTCTCGAGTCATCGAAGTTCATGTAAAATGCTGAAGATAATCAAATCATTCCTGCTCCCGTCAAAATATACTATAGACAACTCTCACCTCATCTTTTTTTTTTTTGTGTGTATTTCTCATCAATAATATCAAGAGCTGCTTAAATTCTTTATTATTTTAATTTATTAATATAAAAAATAAATTTTAAAAAATAAAATAATATTATTTTAATATACTTATAAAAAAAAATGAACTTTAAAAATCAACAACTATTTTGGGTCAACGCCTTCTCGTTCCTGCTCCCGTCAATATAAGACAACTCTCCCCTTATCATTTCCTTCTGTGTGTATTTCTCATCAGCAATGTCAAGAGCTGCAAGAATCTCTCTCTTTCTCTTCACTTCAATCCTTCTTCTCTTCACCATCTTATGGTTTTCGCCTGTCTCCCATCTTCCATCATCACTTCCACTAGTTCTTTCATTCTTTAAACACCAGGAAGACACCTTCATCTTTGAAAGCAACACCCACAAGGATGTCTATTATGATGAGGGTCTTGAGAATCAAGGGACTAACTCTTGGCCAGAGAATCCAGTGTTTGATGAGAAGGATGTGGTGGTGCTCACAGAGAAGAACTTCGGTGATTTCATTGCTACAAATCCGTATGTGATGGTGGAGTTCTATGCACCATGGTGCTATTGGAGTCGTAAGTTGGCACCAGAATACTCTGCTGCTGCTACCCTACTGAAAGGTGAGGCCGTGCTTGCAAAAGTTGATGCTACAGTAGAAATGGGGCTGGGAAGGAAGTATAAAATTCAGGGGTATCCTTCTCTGCTTTTATTTGCTGGTGGAATTCAAAAGTCTAGCTATTATGGTGAAAGGACCAGGTGAGATCTATTTTTTCTTTTTCTTTTTCTTTTTCTTTTTCTGGTTATGTTTGGAGGGTTCAAATCTACGACTTTAATTTGCAGAACCTTTGGCTTGACCTGGTATAACTATCAATGCTTTATCTGCTAGCCTTTTTGGTTCTTTAATTTCTGACAGATGTGAAAATTTGGGACGCTCTGTTTCATTTTTTTTTATTACAATGTCTTCTTTTGTTTTTTTGTTTTAATTTTCATTTTATTTCATGTAGAGATGCTATTGCAACTTGGATGAGGCAGAAAAATGGCCTGGTTGTTCAAACTGTATCAACAACAGAGGAGGCTAATAGGATATTGAGGACTAATTCTGTGATCGTAATGGGATTCCTTGACACTTTAGAGGTATTTAGTCCCTGCTTGGTAATATTTTCATTTCCATCGAATGAATAATATTTTTCAATTTCTATTTTCATGATGTAATCTGTCCAACTCACTACCATACCAGTTGATAAAATTCAAGGAGCTCATAATCACTGCACTCAGATTGATCGATTCCATACGAACTTAAAATTTTTTGTACTTGATAAATATTTATGGTGGAAAAGTGCAAATATTTCTCATCTGCTCTCACAAGTTAAATCTTTCCTAAAAAAATGGCAGGGTTCAGATACCAAGGAGCTTACTGCTGCTTCCAGACTGCATGCTGATATCAATTTCTATCAAACTGATAATGTTGATGTTGCAAGGCTGTTTCGCATTGACCCGCAAGTCAAACCTCCTGCTTTAGTCATGCTGAAATGGGAGGCTGCAAATCGTAGCCATGTTGGTTTTGGTTAGTTTCATCACTTTGCGAGTCAATAGTTCGGAGAAATTCCAAGTAATACAAGTTATTTGACCTTTAATGATCGATTCTACTCTTCTTTCTGCAGACGGTCAATTCACCGAATCAGAAATATCTGACTTTGTATCCACTAACAACTTTCAATTCACCAAATCAGAGACATCTGACTCTGTATCCACAAACAACGCTCCTTCGGTGATCACTTTTACGGTAGACGATGCTTCACGTATTTTAGGCAATCCTATGAAACAGGCAAGTCCTTAAGTCTATTTTCCTGACGATAAAACTTCATGATTACTTAACATGCCTATTTGTTCACTCAGCTGTGGCTGTTTTCCACAAAATATTCGTTGGAGCTGATATCCACATTTGAAGAGGCAGCAAAAGCTTTCAGAAACAAGGTGGTCCTTTTATTTTCTATATGCTTCTGTTAAGAGCACCTGGTAATTGGATTATCTTGTTGTATTCTATAACTCAGTTCGGTGAAAGCTGCATCGGGCTTGTCTAATCTGGGATTCGTTAGGCATTACACTAACATAAAAGTTAAACAAAAAAACATGAAGGTTTTTCCTGCATAACTGGAAGATTGGATAAACTGCCATGGCTTGGTTTGTGTCAAATGTTCCAAATCTCAATTGAAGGAGTAGTCACATGACATTAAAAATCCTATCATTCATATGTTGGAAAATTAACAACAACGAATCATAAATTAAATATATCAAATAGTTAATTGTTGGTTGTGAATGTTAAGCGTAGATTATAATACAAGAATCTAAGGAAAGAAGGAAAAGAACCGAAGTGAAGTCATAGTTATTAATTCCAAGACATATGTTACTTTAAAGATAGAGGTTTTTTTCCTCTTCAAATCCACATTGATTCCAAGTTTTCTCAATTATATTTCACCAACATGATATGTCTTTGTTTCTTTGCTGCGTTTCTTGTAGCTTGTATTTGTCTATGTGGAGACTGATGGTACAAATTTGGGACTTGGAGCAAACCTTGCTTTTCAATTTGGAGTGCCTGAAGGTTCACCAAGAGTGAGTACCCTAAACCCGCACGTCTTTTTCTCGAAAACAGAAAAAGAACAGGAAAAAAATTAAAAACTATCTGTGCCATTTCTTCCAAGCTTTTTTTCCTGTAACTAATGAGTTGTGGTGTGCTAAGCCTTAATCAAAATATTTTAAAAATTCCTGGATGTGCAGGTTGTAGCTTGCATGGCTAATGGTGACAAGTATCTATATCATGGTGAAATGACCTTTGATGGTATTAAGGTACTTGAGTTACTTTTACTGGATTTTTTCTTAATAATTTTTAACTGAACAACTAAACAGGACAGGAAGGATCACCACTCTACTTCTTAATATGTTTTTCCTGTACACTTTGTATGATCTTTGATACATCTTCTATATTGTGGTGCAGTCATTTGCTGAAGAGTTTCTGGAAGATAATCTTTCAATCCATTCAGTTCCAATTTCAAAGTCAGCTCTTCGACTTCCGTCAGATTCTCATCAATCCAGTCCGTCTTTGTTTTCACGTGTAAACTATATATAGCTAAGACTGAATTGCAAGCAATAACTTGTATGGAATTGCCTTCAAGTAGAATGATGCTCCTCTCGTGAGAATAATCTTGCGGTGATACTAAAGGTATAATTGAATGTAATCAGTAAAAGCTGCAATTTCAGGGCACTATATGCCCTCTTGTATCGCGTTATTATTCATTTTGGAGACAAGTAAACCAGAAATGAAATTTATATATTGTGAACAGGCTGTTGAGGTATTGGTTGTATAACATTTTGGCAATTTAGGGGAGCCACAAAAGGATACCCTCCATTGAACCCCCAGTTCTAAAAATAAAAAATAATAAGAGTGAAATGAATAATAAGAATCTTTATCAAAGTTGGTCATTCTCTGCTGGAAGCAGAGTTATTAAACCTGGTTTGGTGAGTGACTCAAAACCTGGGCCAAGTCGGTTTCAAACAAAGGGTGAAAGTTGACCTGCTAACTAGGAGACCTTGTTAAAAAAATTTCAAATCAGCGTATGTCTTTTTAATTGACCGGGATAACACTCCCAACCTATGATCAGGCCTTGGGCCAGGTTAAATGCATGCCGGCAAATCTAAAGTTTCCATTTTAGTTTGTTTAGCTGATAAATGCAATGATCATACCTGTTTTGTTCTTCCCTATCTGTTTCCTCAACGCCAACCATTGTACTTGTTTTATTTTTCATTTTGAAACTTCCATGCAAAAACTTCCTCTTGAACAATTTTCAACTTTCTGCACATATAAATATACCCTATCATCCTCATCACTTGAACTCACGTCAGCTTTCCAGTTTTCAGTTCTCATGGCAATCCAATTGAAACTGCTCTATTCTTCTCCTCGCAGATTTTGCCACCCGTCAGCCGGCGCCTGCTTCACAAGCTTCTCCTGACGTCTGACAGCAAAATTCAGGTGGACTCAGTGGGGGGGCAGAAGGCAGGAATAGTCACCGGAACACTATTAGGGGCTGGCCGGATAATGCTTGTGCTATGATGTACAAGAAACGTCGCACTATCGATTTGGAAATCCATCAAGAAGACCAGCTCCATGAGTCTCCCAAGTTCTGCCATTTTGTGGATTTCTTGTTGAGCTTGATGAATTTTGGTTTTGTAGAGAAATTTAGAGTGCATAACATCCTTTCTTACCAATGAATTTTTTTATTTACAAGTTAGTATGCCATTTTTATTGTTAGTCGTGAGAGATTATAGAACCGAACAAGACATTCTTGCCAAAAATTCTGCAAGCTAGCATGCCTACAGGTCCATGCCCGATATTACATGGACAGATTAGCTTGCTATGTAGCAACCTGCCACATCATTTGACTATAATTAATCTGATATATTTAGTAATTTCAGACTTTATTATTAGCCAAAGTAAACAGGTGTAGTCCTTGGATGAATCATAGGAGGACTCACCACCAAATCAAGAGTGTTCTTTTTTCATTAATTTCCTATATTGCTGCAATTTCTATGTCAGATTAGAAAACAATGCTACAGTGAGATCATTTTTCACCGCCTACAGATGAACATTTCCTTTGAATATCATTTCATCACCCACCGCTAGATCTCTCTTAGAGCATAACAATTGTTCCAATCGCAATGGCGGTGCCACCATTTAGGTTAAGAACCCCTGAAGTCTGCAGGGAGGCTGTTGTTCTTTCCATGGAGATAACAATCCTTCTTGGCGGCGCTTTGCTTTTCTATACGATTCTTCTCATTCTACAACAAATCTTTTCTTACACTGGGGTGATACTACTTTCGATAGCAGCGATTGTTCTGTTGACTCAGGATCACAGTAGCAATAGCAGTCTGCCTATCACTACCGCACGCAAATTGATGGAAATTAGCAAGCAACTATGCCACATTGTCGTGTCCATCACAAATAAATTATGTGAGGAGCCTATTACAAATTACCCTCATTTGGAGAGAAGATGCTCAGGGACCATTGCTATATGGACGGGCTATGTAGCTTATGCTGGTCTTCTGATTCAAGTACTTTTAAGATATCCTGTATCATTAGACACTTTTTTTGCTGGTGGGTTAATTGCCATTGCTATTTGTGCAAACCATACATTTTTGTTTTCTTGCATGTGGGATTCAATAAAGAGGAAGAGTCTCGGTCAAAATCTTGATCAGGCTGACAGCATGAACAAGGTAATGGTCTCAATCACCTCAGGCATTGTCTTTCAGATTTTTGTGAAAAGCATATATGAATGCATGTCAGCACTTCTGGCAATCAAACCTTCGAGACCAACTCATTCATTTGGAAGAAACTAAGCCTAAACATTGCTTCTACTTGTTAAAACAGTCAAATAACGAATCTTTATGTACTAATGTTGACGTTTTTTGCCCATCGTTGGTGAAAAGGTTAGGAGCTTAAGTTCTTTAACCTTCGTTTGTCAGTATAATTCTTAGGATCGCAAAATTTCTTTAAGCCTGATAATTGTCGATTGGTATTGCATGAGATGCCCCCCCATTTGTGTATTTCCAGAGACCATTTATTTTTATATATATTTATTGTGGTTAAATGGTTATCTTGTTTTTATGGGTAGGTTGATGAAAATGAACTGAAGGAAGTAAAAGCTAAATGTGATGAAGATCGGCAAAGGTGGGAAGAGGAGAAGAAGGATCTTACAGAACAGCTTAACATGGCAAAATCAAAACTTAGCGAAAAGGAGAAAGCTTATAGC
>Ga0307511_10007750_pt1 | contig 10791 bp, 9 predicted proteins | sample 13_EM_MG_FD_200266 | JGI IMG/M metagenome (GOLD analysis project Ga0307511, IMG submission 200266) | Populus trichocarpa ectomycorrhiza microbial communities from riparian zone in the Pacific Northwest, United States - 13_EM | ecosystem: Host-associated > Plants > Roots > Unclassified | place... | reverse complement strand
GTGCGTTTTTTGTTTTACCTCTGCCCCACCACCCCTCACCGGCCCTTACTCAATATAGACAACGTCGGTGTTTCCCATTAGCAAACACTTGACATTATTCTGACGCGCCGGGGATCTCAGGAAAATTGACAGCCCCCCAGCACCGGCGCGGAGCACACTCCCTGATAGGAACCTCAGTTCCATCGAAAACGTCACGGGAGGGAAGGTTGTAAGTCACGGTGGCGCACGCTCGCCTCTACTGTCTTGTCTTTATCCTGCACTGCGTACGGATCGCACCACCATCCTCTCCTCACTGAATGTGGCCATCGAGGCCGTATATCTCGCGAAGGAGCTCTCAAGCGCGACACCAGCAAAGGCTGTCTTTGGCTCCGTCGGTATCCTCCTGGCAATGATTAGGGTATGTACCTCTTCCACGATCATGAACTTCTTGTTCACATGTAACCAGGACTCCATGGCCAACGAAGCCGAATACGTCGAACTCGGGCTAGCCTGCGCCGAAATATGTAGAGTCCTTGACCGGGGGATGAACGGAAAGGAACTGGGGGACCTCAGTCAGTCCGTGCGCGAGGAGATCAACCAGTTGATGACGTGGGTTAGACCGGCGGTGCACCACTTTGACAGCCACCTGACCATGCTCTTGATCGTAGAACCGTGGCGGACATCCAAAGGCATGTCATCAAAAGGCATGGACGGAATAAAATCCTTCGACTCTTTCATGCGAGGAACGATCGGGAGACGATTGCCAATTGGAAGCTGGACCTCAATAGGACCCTCCACATCTTCAACGTGGGTTCCGTTAAACGCGTGTGATCACCACTGACTGTCCGTTCCCAGACCGAACTTCCCACCACAACAACGCGTACATTCACATCCGACATTCATCGTACCATGGTGAAAAGTCACGGGACTGACGTGAACTATTCGGTGAGTATCACCCGTGCCTTACCCACCGCCGAATCGACACTAACTGTCACCCAGACCCGAACCAGGTCAGCTACCTGTACTACCAAAGCACCCGGTATCTCATATTTGCATCTAGCACATTTGGCGAATCCCCGCCCCCACCACCAGGGGCCTGTTTTGGGCGCGACGAGCTGATCGAGAGGATCGTTAATGTTGCCCAAAATCTCACCCCAATCGCTCTTATTGGTCCAGGGGGGATGGGTAAAACGTCCATTGCCCTGGCTGTTCTCCACCACGATCGCATCAAGGAACAGTTTGGGGATAACCGTCGGTTCATCCGTTGCGACCAGTTCCCCGCCTCGCGTACCAATTTCCTCAGCAGGCTTTCCACGGCCATTGGGGCAGGGGTTGAAAACCCTGAAGACCTAACTCCCTTGCGACCCTTCCTATCCTCAAGGAAAATGATTATATTCCTCGACAACGCAGAATCTATCCTCGATTCGGAGTGTGCGCGAGAGATTTATCCCCTGGTGGAGGAGTTGAGTCAGGTCAAGGATGTTTGCCTCTGTCTCACATCCCGTATCTCCGCCGTCCCTCCCGCCTGCAAGGCTCTCGATATCCCAACCCTATCGATGGAGGCCGCATATGACACCTTTTGCCGTATCTACGGCGGCCACGGACAGTCTGGCCCGGTCAAAAGCATCCTGGGACAACTCGACTTCCATCCACTATCAATTACCCTACTCGCCACCGTTGCGCATCATAACAAGTGGGACACTGCTCAACTGGCAAGAGAATGGGAAGGTCGGAGAACGGATATACTTCGCACGCACCACGACAAGAGCCTGGCTGCCACCATTGAACTTTCACTCGCCTCCCCGATGTTCCGGAGGCTCGGCTCCGGTGCTCGTGGGCTTCTCGAAGTTGTTGCCTTCTTCCCTCACGGTGTCAACGAGAACCACCTAGACTGGTTATTCCCTTCCCTCACCAATAGAACCGAGATTCTCGACACCTTCTGCATCCTCTCCCTCGCATATCGAAGCGATGGATTCGTCACGATGCTGGCGCCATTCCGGGACCACCTTCGCCCCAAAGACCCAGCATCATCTTCACTTCTCCAGGTAACCAAGAACTGCTACTTCGACCGGTTGTCAGTCGATCTAAACCCTGATGAGCCTGGCTTCAAGAAAGCGCAATGGATCAGATCAGAGGATGTGAATGTCGAGCACTTGCTAGACGTCTTCACATCCATTGATGGGGGCGTGGCCCGTGGTGCAGACGCGATCCGTGTCTGGGGCACCTGTGCTTATTTTTTGGAACACCTCTTTTGGCACAAACCACGGCTAGTTGTGCTAGGACCAGCGATTGAAGGGCTCTCGGACGACCACCCCTCCAAGCTGCGATGCTTGTTCGAACTCTCACGGTTGTTTGGCATGGTCGGGAATCACACGGAGTACAAACGACTCCTTACTCATGTCCTGGAGCTCTCTCGAGAGTGGGGAGACGACCTTCAGGTCGCCGAGACGTTGAGGGCTATATCCAACGCGAACAGGCTGCTGGGCCTCCATGAAGAGGGGATACGACAAGCGAAAGAAGCGCTGGAGATATACGAACGGCTCAATGATATTTCAGGACAAGCACATTCTTGGCAACGGCTCGCTTGGCTGCATTATGACAACAAGCAGCTCGGGGCCGCAAAAGATGCCGCGTCACAGGTGATCAACCTCCTCTCAGATGACGGCAAACAGTTCCCGGTCTGCGAGTGTCACCGTGTCCTCGGCAAGATATACCACTCTCAGGGCAAGACAGAGAAGGCCATCGAGCACTTCGATGCAGCGCTCAAGATCGCGTCCGCTTTCAACTGGGATTATCAGCTGTTTTGGAATCATTACTCCCTGGCGGAGGTGTATTTGGGTGAAGACGAGCTTGACGATGCGCACGTTCATGTCGAGCGTGCCAAGTCGCATGCGAATAATGACCCGTACCGACTGGGCCGCGCGATGCAGTTGCGGGCCCAATTTTGGTATAAACGAGGCATGCTTGAAGAGGCAAAGTTCGACTCTTTATTTGCCGTTGATCTATTCAAGATGCTCGGGGCCACGGCGGAGCTGGAGTTCTGTATGGTGATCCTCCGGAATATCGAGGAGGCGCAATGAGCAGGCGATCACCCATAAATCGGATTTAACGGTAAGCTCCTCGAAACCCTGCTGCTCCCCGCGCCGCTAACCCTCTATTTTCCGCTTGGGGTATTGGACATCGTGCAGATTCATTCGGATGCGAACCATGCATCTTGTTTTGTCGTTGTCGACCCGCATCCCGTGTTTTCTTGTTCCCCATCATCCTTATTGTACTTGTTTTGCGTTTATGTGTTTATAGATCGTCTGTGCTTCTTGAGTGGTTAGTTTTTCATCGTGGTCGTTAACATTGCTGGGGGTAGTTCTGGCAAATTCGCACGGTGTGCGTTCGCGGGAGCTTGAGGATACCAACCCCACTGAGGATCCCGAAGTTCCCAACAGTGGGAGGCTAGAGCTCCAGCGATGGAGGCAACTAGCTGCTAGGGTCTCGAAACCAGACCATGCAAACTCCAAGGACATAAATGGTACGAATGAGACATTATATACTTTCTACAAGGGGGGCTGTGGAGGCCCGCCGATCAGTATACCTAGATTTTGCTTTTTAAGTGGAAATAAGCGGAATAAGCAACGAAAAGTGATGAAAGTGATCACTTTTTAAGCTAGGGTCCCTCAGCCACAAATAAGTGCCCAAAAAGGGGCGAAAGTGATGGGCATAATGTGAGAAAAGTCCGGGAAAAAGTGCGAAAAGTAAAAAGTGATCCGAACCTTTGCTGATGCGCGGCCGCAATGAGGGTTCGGTGACATAGCAGCTGCAGGTTTTCGTGTGGAAAGGGAACAGTCGCCCAAAACAATCGAGTACGAATAGTCCAAGAATATGCACTGTATATAATACATCCACCTCTCTTTTCTTCACGTAATTCTAGACACAACGGGAGACACCGGTCTGGGGGGCTCGGATGGATTGAACCGATCACCGCTATCTCGAGACCAAAACCCATCATGCCTAGGCCTAGTATCGTTGTGTTGAATGCGCACAATGGCGCCCGTTTTGCCCTCAACCCAACCGTTCATTAATCATTAACTACTACACAGTTCTCACGTTGAAGATAACGTGGTGGACCACTGATAATGGGTAAACTAGGAAGTTTGTGCCTTTTCACCCCCAAACCCTTACCATGGCACGCGAACATCGGCCACCGTGGCAGCTATACAAGGAGTGAGCGCCTGAGTCTCTGGACCTGATGTCGCACCCGCCTCCTGACATTCGAGGCTTCTATTCACAGGGAAATGGATTTCCTTTGCCTCCAGAGTGAGGCCCTATGGTACTGGGCCGTTTTTTCGGCCCTTGCGCACGATATCTGAAGATTTGGTATTCTGGAACCTACAGGGAACCCGTCTCCGCCGATAACAAACCCATCAGAATCGGAGACGTAGGATTTATCCGCCGTGGACAATTTCATTTGTTGTTCCATGCTGGCTCCCCGTTGGGGGAAGTGCAACTGGGAGACGACGTTCCCAGTACATTCAGTCCGTTGACCATCGGAAGGACGGCGTTCCGCGACCCTCGACCGCCTGACTGTCTTCATACGGGCGCGGTTGAGGCGTACTGTGCTGGACTTGGTATCACGGTGCCTACTCCCCTGTACGTTCTATTCCCTAGGCTGTCCTTAACTTATCTAAAGAAAGAGTGTGCCTCCAAGGCCCCTGGATGCTGGCGTGCAGTTCTCATTCAAGCTCACTGGGCACCATGGTGCGGCGCTGCGAACGAGGCACCCGACGTATATGGAAGACGCTCGGTCCGAATCTACGTTCGAAAGATATGTCAAGCGTCACTACGAGTCTTGGGTTGCGTTTGCTCGCGACAAGGAGTGCGGAGACGACGTTCGACCCATTCTTGTGTCCGGTTTCGATATGACCAAGGACTTCGCAATGCTGGCGTATTCGAATAAGGGTATTTCTCTCGAGTTCGGGTCAGAAATTGAGGTCCCGATGTTCGCCTCTACTTCCGCTTCCATTACTGTGACACGGCATACGGAGTGCTCGCCTCACTTAAAATGTGGGCCGCAGCCATGGGGTTTACCTCTAACCCAACTAGCCATAGATTTTCCTTCCTCACAATCACCGGACCCAAGGGCGATTCCTAGCGAATTTGATCAATGCGTCTTCATTCGGTACTACACTGCCCGCTTGAGAAAATGGATGCCTCCCAAAGTACTACGAGCAGGAGCGGGACCGCACGATCTCGGCTCAGGGGACGACAGGGGGAGCGCATTTCCGGAGCTAATGGCCCTGTCCAATGCCGACGAGTCTACCACGAGCACGGGTGAGGACCTCGAAGGACAGTCGGATCTCGCCACAGATGACGCCGACTCTGAGTCGATTATTGTCGTTCGCAATGCACCATATGTATGATTCCCGTCACACCCTTTCGTTTACACCCTGACCCTGCCTTCAGGATAGGGAATATGATAGCTGGGATATAATTGCAGATTACGTATTCCAGGTGATCCCCTCCATCGCTTCGCTGCAAGGGCACTCATCCCCCTTGATGGAAGAATTCCGAAGCTGTTTCTGTATTGATGCACCACCGAGATTTGGCGGGCGTTCGCATGGTAAGACAAAAAACCCAGCAGATTCTATGCACTCATTTTGGGTTAGAGGGGAGATACAGATGACATATCAACATTATTGAGCAGACACAGGCCGCACATCGTGGTAGACTTAGATGGGGGTTAGTGTCGTCCCCTGTTATAACCGGGCGTTCAGGGTCTCATTCCTACCAGTGGGGAGGATAAACCATCAGGTAATTCAACAACCAAGGATGCCACCTCGTATCACAACCAGTCCCGAGCACCAGACCAGCGGTGACACGACCTCCGACCCAGAACCTCACCAAGCGGTGACCGCAGCGCTGAATCCAAAAAGCAAAGTCGAGCAACAAGTGCAGGGTCCCGGTGACATAGCAGTGTGTTGTTGTTTTCTTACCTCTGCCCCACCACCTCTCACCGACTCGCTATACAATATAGATAACGTCAGTGTTTCCCACGAACGAACATTTAACATTGTTATGACATGAGCATTTCAGGGAACACGATGATGAATCCAGCCCCCCACCACCGGCGCGGGGCTCGCGCTTTGATGAGAACCTCGGTTCCATCGAAGACGTGAAGCGTCCTGCGCTTATCGGTCACACAGTCGCAAGAGGGAAGGGTATAAGCCACGGTGGCGCGTCCTTACCCGCACTACATACGGAACGCCCTGCCGATCCACCCAATGCCCTCCGCTCTAGTGACCAAGCGTTGCAACGCTTGATCAGCTGCGCCGTTCCCCAGGATGAGCTCCCTTCGCTTATCAAGGCAGTTTTCTTGGGCAGACAGGCAACCAATGTGGTCGATTCTCTCCAAGCGAGCGACGCTCAGGCCTTTATCGACGTTATGGACGGGGTACGCCATCGTCCCTTGTGATTCCGAGGATTGGACTGACTCCCTTCTCTTTCAACCTGCTACATTCTGCCGGCAGGCATTGGACAAGGACAACCTCGATCTCACACCCCGAATCCGGGGCAAGTGCATGAGCTCGTTATACAAGATGTGTGCTCGCCACTCTCTGCTCCCTAGATCGCTGCAGATCGGACTATGCTACAATCCAGCGAGCATCCCGCACTGCCGCGGCGGGTTTGCGGATGTGTGGAAGGGCGAACATAGTGGCTTGGAGGTCGCAGTCAAGGTGTTGAGGACTTACACTAACAGTGACTTGGAGATGGTTACTCGTGTGAGTCGCCCGCGGCCCTCCGGTTTGATATACTTGATGACGTGTTGACCGTGACCTGAGCAGAGGTTCTGCAGAGAATTCGTGGCGTGGAAAACTCTTCGTCACCCAAACGTGTTGCCGCTGCTGGGTGTCATAATGACCCAGGACCTGTTCGCTATGGTGTCAGAGTGGATGCCTAACGGAAACATCAACCAGTTTGTGATGGCGCATTGGGATTGGAATCGGTTTGAACTCGTAAGTTCCCCATCCGAACGCCCGTGATCTTTACCCGTCGTTGACGATCACCTGGCTCCTGTAGTTGAGCGACGTTGCGAGGGGCTTAACTTATATGCATAGTCAGGGTATGATCCACGGGGATCTCAAGGGGGTGTGTACTGTAAAGCTGTGGCCACTCTTTTTCGCTCTAACCCCGTTTCCCTGTTAGGCCAACGTCCTTGTGGATCAAACCTGCCACGCCCGCCTGGGAGATTTTGGACTTCTCATGATCATCTCTGACTCGGCGGACTCGAGCCCACGCGCATGGGGTGGTACAACCCGATGGATGAGTCCAGAGTTTTTTGACCCGGAAATTGGCCACTGTCAGACGAAACGCTCGGATTGTTATGCTTTTGGGATGGTAATTTACGAAGTTCTCAGCGGACGCGTACCATTCTACCAATACGCGGAATCGATCATTCCCGGGAAGGTATTTGGGGGAGACCGCCCTGAGGTACCTCGGGGAGCGGAAGGGGCGTACTTCACGGGCGATGTGTGGGAGATGTTAGAACGTTGTTGGACACGCCAACCGGCAAACCGCCCCAAGGTCGAGGACGTACTCCTGTGTTTGGAGAATATTTCAGGGTCTTGGGTACCACTTTCCCCTCACTCGTTGGCGGCCTCGTCAACAGAGGGTTCACCCACACGGGGCCCTTCCATATTCACTGCGGAAGACGCGGGTGAGAGTTGGTTATCTTATCCCTCTTCAGCGGCTCCGTCCCCGCCATCAAAAACCCAGGACATGGAGGAGCCTGTGGCAATCGCCGATACCTCTGCATCGGCCTTACTCGTGAAACTTTCCAACTGGACCGGAACATCCCAAGACGTCAGCCAGGTGCTGACCGCCGCATTTGAAGCCGAAGACTACCTAGACTGCGTAAAGGACCTCCGGGCACGAAATATTGAGCCACTATTGTATATCAACAGTTTGGATAAGGTCAGTCCACAATCGGTTTCAAAGTACCACATTAGGCCCATAACGATCCGGAGACAGATCATCGATAACCTTCCAATCAACTCGGAACTGCAGAGACGATGCGTACGAGCGTTAAGGAAGACGTGCGGTTTATATGGGATTCTTCCCACTTCCTACGAAGTTGATCCCACCCTCAAGATATTTGACAAGCGGCCGTTCGCTTCTGGGAGATACGCCGTTGTCTGGAAAGCCATCGATGAGAAAAACCCTGATCCCGTGTTCGCAGTGAAATCCTTTTATGTGTGCGAGCAAGACCCTGTCCAAATGATCAGGAAGGTATGGAGTTCCTCCATCTGCGGCTCGATCAAGGGTTGATCAGCCGTTCTTTCCCTAGAAATACTGCAAGGAGGTAATAGTTTGCAAGCGAGCGAAGCATCCCAACGTCTTGTCTATTGAAGGCGTGGCACCGAAATTGTTCGAGTTTTGCATCGTGTCTCGGTGGATGGTGAATGGGAATCTGATGAGTTATGTAACGAAGTACCCAGGAGTCAATCGCCTGGAACTAGTATGTTCAGCTCATCGGCGATCCGATTTTCTGCTCACTGGCTCGTAGCTGATTGGGATCACCCGCGGTCTTGGGTACCTACATGGCAACGATATCGTCCACGGAGATCTGAATAGTGTATGTGGGGTTTGTCCACCGTTCTCCTCGGCTGACGTTCCTTCTTTCCCAGGGACAAGTTCTTATTGATGCGGAAGGCAACCCTCGTCTCACTGGCTTCGGTATTTCCCCGATCACGAAGAACCTCGACTCAATCAATGCATCGACCACCCATCACGGCGGCACGCGCTACTGCGCCCCCGAGTGTTTTGATCACGGAAGGGGTAATATGAGGAAACTGACGAACAAGTCCGACGTCTACTCGTTGTCTATGGTTATCACGGAGGTACGCCTATTTTGAGAAAGTGCAGGGGGTTCGGGTTCAGACTTTTTTCGCTTCCAGCTTGCGACCGGAAGGATACCGTTTCCCGAATACGGTGATACCAGCATCTACGTTCTGGTTCTGAAAGGTAAACGGCCAGCAAAGCCTCGTACTTTAGCCCCGGGAATGACCCCGGCGGTCTGGAAGATCACCAAAAAGTGCTGGAGAGAGAAACCAAAGGAGCGACCAGAGGTCGACACCGTCCTCCGCTATCTCGAGGACACCGCTCGCGGAGGTTCTGGGGTTGGATTAAGTGAGGGGCGGGCACCGGCCCCATTCAAGCAACTTTGGCGTGACGTGTTTTCCGGCTGAGCTCCACCGGATGCCGGGGGCTAGGATCACTTTTGCTTAAGTTGTTAACCTGTTTTTGTATGAGATGGGTGTAGGATTACTGGTGTAATGTCCCCATGATAATGTCGAAGCCACAGGTTGGCGATGATGACACGCTGGCCAAATCACAAACAATTGCAATCAGTCCATTCTTCTTCCCACTGATCCGCCATCAAAACCGCTGGACATGGAGGAATCGGCGGGAATCATCAATAGTGTGGGTTGCGCAAGTCTTCTCGAGGAGTTCTAGTATTAACTTACTGCCCCGCTAGACCTCACCCAACCGCCGAGGCACAAACGATGCACCAACTAGATTGGTCAAGCGCAGGCCACGTGTTGTGGAGGACGCAAGTGGAGGTTTATGGTTCTCCCCTGCTATCAATGGACATTCAGGATCTTACCCTCATCGGTAGAGAACACAATCCGCCGGGGAGTTCAGCCACCAGTCCCAAAAACTCCTCGGTCAACCTCTGCATCGATCTTACTGATGAAATTTTCCAAATGGGCCGGAACATCCCAAGACGTCAGCCAGGTGCTGACTGCTGCATTCGATGCCGATGACTACCTAGACTGCATAAAGGACCTCCAGGCACGAAATATTGAGCCGCTATTGTATATCAACAGTTTGGATAAGGTCAGTTTACACAGATCCCAAAGCGCTACATTCGGTCCATAACGATCCGGCGACAGATCATCGATAGCCTCCCAATCAACTCAGAACTGCAGAGACGATGCGTACGAGCGTTAAGGTATACGTGCGGTTTATATGGGATCCTTCCTACTTCCTATGAAGTTCCTTTCACTCTCAGCAAGCCTGGCCGGCGACCGTTCGCGTCTGGAGGATTCTTCGATGTCTGGAGGCTCACCGACGAGACAAACCCCGATTTAGTGTTCGCAGTAAAATCCCTTCGTGTGTACGAGAAAGACCCTGTCGAAAAGATCAACAAGGTATGGTATTCCTCATCCGTGACTTGATCAAGGGCCGACCGGCATTTTTTCACCTAGAAATTCTGCAAGGAGGTTGTAGTTTGTAAGCGAGCGAAGCATCCAACGTTTTGTCTATTGAAGGCGTGGCACCAAAATTGTTCGAGCTTTGCACGGTGTCCCAGTGGATGGTGAATGGGCATTTGATGGGATATGTGAAGAGGTACCCAGGAGCCAATCGCTTGGAACTGGTATATATGTCTAACTCATTCGCAATCCGATTGTCCACTCACCGGTTTTTAGTTGATTGGGATCACCCGCGGTCTCGAGTATCTGCATAGCAACGACATAGTCCACGGGGGTATGGAAAGTGTACGTGGGGTTTGTCCCACCGCTATCCTCGACTGATGTTCCATGCTTCCCAGTCAAACGTCCTTATTGATGCAGAAGGCAACCCTCGCCTCGGGGGTTTCGGCCATTGCTCGATCCTGAATGATTTCCACTTACTCCAGGGTCCAAATCGCGGTGGCGCGATCCGTTACTGCGCCCCCGAGCTCTTTGACACAGGCGACGTAAGGGGTGTTAAGAGGAAACCGACGAACAAGTCCGACGTATACTCGTTGTCCATGGTTAT
>Ga0307511_10007749_pt1 | contig 10791 bp, 8 predicted proteins | sample 13_EM_MG_FD_200266 | JGI IMG/M metagenome (GOLD analysis project Ga0307511, IMG submission 200266) | Populus trichocarpa ectomycorrhiza microbial communities from riparian zone in the Pacific Northwest, United States - 13_EM | ecosystem: Host-associated > Plants > Roots > Unclassified | place... | reverse complement strand
TTATAAATTTATATAAAAAAAAGACATAAGAAAATGGTATTGATGACACAAAAAAAGAAGAAGAAGATAAATATGAAAAAATACAACTTGATAGAAGAAAAGACATATAGGATGGGAAAAGAGAATTTAATAGCAATTTAAACATATGTGCGATCAAAAAAATAAAACCTTCATATCAATTTTATAAATTAAAAAAAATAAATTCACTTAATATAATATAAATACACTGGCATTAACTTTATTAATATACTCAAAATGACATATTTATTATATACAACAAACATCTTATTTGCAACAATAATATTAATAAATAAGAAAAAATATATGTAATATCCTAAAATTATCAATTTTATCTTTAAAGAGAGAGAAAAAAGAAAATTAAAATAATAGTTAGAAGTGAAAGAGTTTTTGAGAAAGTAGATAAAGGAAAGAGTACATTTGAGAATAAACTCAATACAAAAGTCACCTTTACTTTATAAACCATAAAAGAGTGCAAATAACTAAAAAGAAACCCTTTATTTTTTCTAATGGACTCAAGCATATAAAAGAAAACTTGACAAAGTTAATGCACCTAAACTTTTTCTTCAACTTTTCATGACAATATTAAATCTTATTAACAATAAAATCACCATAAACACCCCTAATAAACAAGCAAAGCAATTCATATAGTTAAAACAAATAAGATCATAATAAGAAAAGCAAAATAATATAAAAAAACTATTTTTGGACAATCAAGAGCACAATGCTTGCTTGAATTTTTACCTCTATAGAAGTTTATAGCTTTAATGGTGTGTGTGGTAAAAATTGAAAATCAGGACCTTAAATCACTAATAACCCCTACAGTCTCCTTGTATTGTCTTTCAAGTTTTTTCTATAGTAGATTCTTCCATAATTTTTGCAATTATCACTTTTTATAGAGAGAAAAGTGATGAATTTGTTGTTATTTTTTTAGGTTTTGGTGGTGCTAAAACAGGTGAGGTAATGAGTTTTAAGGAAAAAGGATTCAAAACCTTTGGAGAATTCATTATAACTAGTTGTAGCTCATGTATGCGTAGAGGATGTGGTTTTTTCATACATGGTTTGTTATTTATAAAGTAGAAACTTTTCGAACATGGTCTAGATAATTGTTTTATATAGTTTTCATATTTTGTTTTATTTATTCAAAGTATTAATAATAAAAACTAATCATGCAAATCAATATTTATTATCTTCAAAGTGCTTGAAGTTGCAAATAGTATTTTTCATTGATGACAATACATGTATAATATTATGATTTTGTATATTATTTGGATCCAAATAATATATTATTTTGATACGATGATGTTAAATGTTTGTAAAAGTTTGTGTATGATCTTCTACCTATTTTTCATGATAATCTCGAGTATTTATGTAATATGATCATTTCATAGTTTTTGAAATTGATCTTAAGGTTTTGTGTGTATGTGTGTTTGTTTATCTTATAAAAGATTTGACATGAACCCTATGGATATAAAGATTAAAAAATCCACAACAAAGTAGATGGCAAACCTAGAAAACAAAAAATCAATTTTGTGAGAAATAAACCTTGATCTAGAAATAACTATATACCTAAGAATCAAAGGTATTGAAATTTGAACTTGGACCTAATGATTATAGAGAATTACGAATTTGAAGTATACGAAGATGCCCCAATGTTAGTTATACTTTGATAAGTCAAATTTTTTTCTGTCCCAATAAAGAGAAAAGTGTTGCATCACGCAAAACACAAGTCTATTCAAAATATCATGGCTGCTGGATTTTGCAGCAAAAACAAATATAGTAAATAACCCTAATGAACCCTTATTAGGTTGCAAATTAATGGGCACAAACTAATAATCAACTAACATAAGCCTAATGTCTAAAACAATCCTAAAACATTGATTTTAGGCCAAAACATGCTCAAACTAAAATACAAACTCTAAACTGAATGTAAATATCCAAATAATGAAATAAAACAAAAAATTAAACCTTATCTGCCATTAAATACTCCAGCCCTATATTTCTTATGTAGTTAGGATAAATAAGGAATCCTTATCACACTTAGAAACTATATTTCTTTCCATTAAAGATCCTTATAAAATTAGAAAACTTATAAAAATAAGCTGTTGAATATCCTTGAATTATGAGGGAAAAAATCATCTTAAAATAAGAACTCGACAAGTCAAAATTCAATAAATAACAAAATATATATTGCATCTACTGACCTGTATTACAATACTTTTTTAAATCCAATTAACCTAAATTATAACTCAATATACAAAAATATTTCTGGAAAATCCTGGTAAAATTTCAGCTCGATCCAACAGTCAGATTGAGAGTTATACTTGATAGCGTAAAACTGGACAATAAGCAAAATTACACTAAAATCCAAATTTTCTTGTTCAACATTTTCGTGGTTCATATAATTTCCTCTCTATTTAAGATGATTCATCCTCAAATCATCAAGAGGTACAATAGATGTTTCATAGGCATCTTGTTTAAGCATTCAAAGCTTTTTTCTTGCTAACATTCGCTTCCAACAACTTTATATAAAAGTAGCAGAAATTCTCTTTCATCTTTCATCATTCAAATTTATTACTCCTCTCTCTCTCTTTAAAGCTTGCCATTGGTAGAATAGTTCTTGTAACTTATCAAATTCTTAACTCGAAACCCCAAATATATTGGATATCTATTTGCTTTCTTGAGCGAGAACCCTTTTTCGTTCCTTCTCTATTGGTGAATATATGACACAAGTAGAAAAACAAGATGAAAGACAAGATATGATATAAAAACACTATAGAATAAGAATTCTGACCCAATATTTTAAATATAAAACTATAGGTACCCAATGGATTTTAATGAGATCAAACCTGAAAACTTTAATTTACTGTGTTATTAGAATGAATCAGCCCTTGTAACACCTAAAATTGCGATCTTGTTGATTTCCTTCTCTTTTTACTCCAAATAGATATTTTGGATAGAATAAAATGTTGGGTAATTTTTTTTTATCAAAGAACTCTAAACGCAAAACTAGACAATAAAAAAAGAACAGAAAACAAAACTGGCCGAATTGAATTTTAACCAAATCAGACCAAAAATAAGACAAAAGGAAAAACAAAAAGAAGATATACGTTGGAAAAAAAATTAAACAACAAAAATAAAAACGATATAACTTAATTTTCAGAGCCTAACTCAGATACCAACTGATGCAAACCTTGTGAATATAAAGTTCTAAAAACCCATAGTGAAGTAGATGACAAATCCAAAAAGTTAAAAATCAAGTTTGTGATAGATAAACTTTAACCTAGAGATAACTATATACCTAATAATCAAAGGTATTGGAAATTGAACTTGGACATGTTAATTATAGAGAATCTAGAACCCAAAGTATGCGAAGACACCAAAAAGGTCAGTTATACCTTGATAAGTTAAATTTGTTCTTTGTCCCAACAAATAAAAAAGTGTATCATCAAGCAAAACACAAGTTTATTCAAAACATCATGAATACTAGATTTTACAACAAAGGAAACAATATATAGTCCTCTAAAAAAATCCTAATAGACTCGTTTTGGGTTGCAAACCAAAAAACCCAAGTTAATAATTAGTTAATATAAGCATAATGCCTAAAATAATCCAAAAACATTGATTTTGATCCAAAATAGGCCCAAACTAAAACACAAACCCTAAAGTGAATATAAATATCCAAATAAAACAATAAAACAATAAATTAAATCTTAAAATAATTTAGATTAATACAAAGAAATAATTCAACTTAAAAGTAATCTGCCATTAAATACTCCAACCCGTATTTTCTTGTATAGCTATATTAAATAAGAAATCATTGCCATACTTGAAAATTATATTGCTACCCATTAAAAATCCTTGTAGAACTAGAAAAATTCCAAAAACAAGCTATTGAATATCGTTATATTATAAGGAAAATAATCTTCTTCAAATAGAAAGTCCACAAGTCAAAAAGTAATAGATAAAAAAAACTCATATTGCATCTGCTAGTATACACCATACCATTTTAAAAGTACAGGACAAAGTGGAACAAAATTCATTTTACTCAGGATCTCAGGTCATTTTATATTTCTCACCAAAATTACAACCAAGAAGTTTTGGGTTAACTTTGTCTGTTCCATTCCAAATAAAAGTTTGACAAAACTAAAATATGATTTTATTATCTAAAGAGTTTAGTAAAGAGACCTAGCCTAATGAGTAAAGTAAAGTGTGATTTTGGCATGCCCTTAGCTATTCGTCAAATAGACAAGTTAAATCCATGTAATAACTTTTATTGTTTGTATTTTTTTTTTCAAATATAAATATTGTTTTGTATCTATAATATCTAATTTACTAATCTTTTGTTTTAATTAGTTACATGATGGGAACAGTTTGTCAATGATACTCATGATGTAACCATATTATTTGATAGTTTTACCCACATTTACCTAGTATTTTCCCTATATTTTATACATAAAATGCCTTGATATTTTTTTTTATGTTTTGAAGGCACTTTTGGATGAAAGATTTAAAAAGAAGTAAATTGGAGATAATTGACAAATTTGACATCCAGTCGATGTTTTGTGCAGAGCTTGAGCTCTAGAGGTCGAAACGAAGTGATTCCAGTGGCATTAGAAAGCTAAAATCCATACCTTTCTATACATATAAGGCAAGAAAAATAAAAGAGAAAGAGTATGGAAATCATAGCCTTTAAAGTCAAATCTTGCATTCTGCTAGTGTTGCCATTTGACCATTCCAACTTGAATATCTTGAGCTACATAAGTCCATTTGATGCAAACTCAATTGTGTTGAATTCCTTACTCAAATACATATAAGCCTACCAAATGTCAGCAGAAAAAGAGCTCATATGAGAGATATATGATGTTTTTCAGATGACACATGAATTCTGTCAGCAGACAGGTTTTCTGAAGAAACAAGCCCAAAATACTTCTCAAAGCATCCAAACCGTCATCCAAACCTCTAAGTTAAAATTCAAAGCTTGAAGATTTTATGCAAGGTTATTTCTCCTTTTTTAGAAAAATAGTTATTGAAAGGCTTAAATATAAATTGTCTACTTAGGAAAGGACTATTTTGTAGCAAAGAGATTAGGGTTTCCTAGGATATAAAAAGAAAGAGAGAAAGGAAAAGAGAGGACAACCAACCAAGAGAGAAAACAATGCCCCTTTCCTCCAACAGAACCCGAAATCATGCTTTTTTCTTTCTTTTTGATGAGTTGTTCAATAGACATGCAAGGCTAAACTCTTTTTCTTGGTTACAAAGACACGAAAACCTTAAGATATCAAGAACTGTGAGATTTATTTTACCTTTTCTTTTCAGTTTATATGATGAATATGTTTGTTCTCCTATGCTTATTTTTCCTATGATTGTTTATTTTAATTGCTAAAGCGAACTGTAAGTTATTATTGTAGACAATTTATTGCTAAGTTTGATATCAAAACCAGAGTTGTGGTATATGAACTTGTGAAGTATTTGAGTTTAATAATTATGGTAGATCTACGTTATTAACCTTAGGGAGAACATTCGAACAAATCAAACATGGACTGCGGACAGTTTTGTTGTCTATATTAATCAACTCATCTAGTTCTTAAGGTTGCCATTGAATTAAATTACTGGTGCGGACACTGTGATTGTCTGATGGTTAGGATTAGTTATACGACGGATCTATTAACTAATGAACATAAGAAAAAATAAATATTCAGAGTATAAGTTGACGTTTCATTTCCATGATCAGTTCTGATTTCTGTAGGTGGATGTTTACTTGCGACCAATGTTTGTTTTTCTTGATAAATTTTGGTCTTCTTTGATTTAGCATTGATTTTTTTTTGTTTACTATACCAAAGCTTAGATAACTTCACAATTTCCTCCCCCTCAATTGCATATCGTATAGCATAAAAATCTGAACTAAATCTTTCTCGTGGGATCGACCCCTTACTTGCTCTATACTATCTTGTTTATTTAAGCTAAGGTAATTAATTTGTGCGACCGCGACATTGCAATAACTCCAAAACTTTAAAAGTCTCAACTCGAGTTTTTAGTCAATGATAGTGTAATTGGATGTGAGAAACATTAGGGTATATTTGAATTCATTCATTCTAAAAGGTGAAATTGGCTATAACACAAGAAATTAAGTGATTTGGTCTTTGTTTGTTACAATTTAAGAATTCAACGAACGTAAAATATTAATATTATCATATTAATAATAATATTGAAAATGATTATTACTATTTTAAGTATATATATTAATGATGAATTTAATTCTTAAAAAATAATATCAATGTTAATGAAAGTAGTAATAATCATTTTCAATATTATATATATTTATGTTGGTACTTTGTAGGAATTTGAGTAAAATAATGAATGTTTTAGATCTCATTAGCTTTGATAACATTAACTTATTGAATAAATGGACTTATGAATAACATAGCCTTTTTATTAAAGAGGATTTAAGTTAGGAGATTATTGAGGCTTTTTTTTTTTATCTACTTTGACTTTAATGGATTAAGAGATCCATTTTGATTGTATTAATGATGAAAGGTAAAATGCTGAGACTTTTAGCATGAAAAACCAAATTTTAAGTGAAGCACTAGTATAATGATATATCTTTGAGTGTAAATACGTATAGGATTGTGTGAGGATTTTTCTTTATTTACTAACAAAAATTTTAGATTTAAAGATGTCATTTAGAGTCGTATCATAACCTAAAAAGGAGAAGGACAACACCTTAGTTGTTTTACAAGCCATGTAACAATAGTTTAAGAAGATGAATGTGATATTTGGCGAGGTGAAGTATCAAATGGATAAAAAAATGGCTATTATTGCTAATTAGTAAAAGGGGTCATCCCAAAAGGCTCCTAATATCAGAAGCCCAGAAAGACATGTTGCCACACCTATAAATGAGTTTGTTGATGAGAATAATGATGAAGATATCGATGTTTTTTATTATGCTTCATTCGCCCATAAGGTAGATTTTAATAACAAGGAAATCTCGGTGATGAGAGATTTCAACAATATGTAAATTTTGGTTATAGAGGAGTTAAAAGAGATATTGGTTTTCATCATGAGTTGGGTATATATTGGGAATATTAAGATGAAGTTGTTTATTTTCAAGAAAAAAATGATCCAAAAACTTACTTGGAATGAGAGAAAAAAAAATGGAGTTAATCTTTGATTATCACAACTATTTGGAGGAGAGAAAAATAAAATTAGTTGTGATTGAGTTTACTAATTATAATATTATTTGGTAGAAGCAACTTGTTTAGAGTAGAAAGAGAAATCATGAGAGGCCTATTGATACATGTGATAAGATAAAGGCAATCATGAGGAAAAGATTTATTTCTGGTCATTATTATCAGGAGTTATATAGAAAATTACAAAGCTTAAATTAAGGTTATAAAAGGGTAGAGGACTACCATAAAAGGGATGTAGGTAGATATGATTCAAATGAATATAGTATATGATAAAGAAGATACAATAACTAGATTTTTGAATGGCTTGAATTGTGAGATAATGAATGTTATGGAGTTACAACATTATATAAATTTAAAAGATACGGTGCATATGGATATAAAGGTGGAACGACAACTTAAGAGAAATGGTTGTTCATGACAAGTTTAAAATTTGGTCTTTTCGACATTTAGGCTAAATTGGAGGTAGAAGGGGGCTGCCAAAACCAAACCAAATATGGGAATTAAAAGAAAACCATCTAAGAAAATGAAGGAAGTCTCCACTAATGTTAAAGGTAAATTTGATACTCCAACACCACATAATCATTATATTAAATTTTTTTGATGTTTGAGAATATGTCACATAACTTCTTAATATCTAAACAAAAAGGCTATGATCTTATGTGATCATGGGAAGGTTGAAACTAAAAGTGACGACAATGATGAAGAGATGCTACCACTTAAGAATGTTAGTGACGATGATGTCGAGTATTTAGTTAAGGGTGAATCACATGTGATTAGACGAGCATTGAATGCTCAAGCTAAGAATGATGATTTGGTGTAACAAAGGGATAATATTTTCTATATAAAATGTCATATTAGTAAAAAAGTATGTAGTATAATTATAGATTGTGAGAGTTGTGCTAATATAACTAGCACTACACTTGTTAAGAAGTTAAATTTAAATACTACAAAACAACTTAGACCTTATAGATTTCAATGGTTAAATGAATGTGATGAAGTGGAAATGAATAATTAGGTTTTTGCTTCATTTTTTATTGGGAGATATAATGATGAAGTTTTGTGTGATGTCATTCCTTTTATTCCTAGTATTGTTGTTTCTTTGTTACATGAATTTGAGGATATGTTTTATGAAGATGTTCCTAGTGGTTTGCCACCATTAAAGGTAATAGAACATCATTTTGATCTTATACATGCGACTGTGATTCCTAATCGATCAACCTATATAAGTAATCTTAAGAAGACAAATGATCTTTGAAGCCAAGTTAAGGAGCTCGTGTCTAAAAAATATATACGGAAGAACATGATTCCATATACGATTTATGTGTTACTTATGCCTAAAAAAAATAGAACTTGGAGTATGTGTGTTGATTTTCATGCTATCAATAATATCACGGTAAAGTATAAACACCTTATTTATAGGCTAGGTGATATGTTAGTGAATTACATGGTTTATATGTTTTTACTAAGATTAATTTGAAAAATAAATATCATCATATTAGAATGAAAGAATGAGATGGATGGAAAAATACTTTTAAGAATAAGTATGATTTGTATGAATAGTTATTCATGTTGTTTGGTCTTACTAATGGTTATGAGATTGATGAATCATTTTTTATGTGCATTTATAGGAAAGTTTATTGTTATTTATTTTGATGATATCTTAGTATATAATAAAAGTATAGATGGGAATATTGAACATTTATGTTATGTGCTTAATGCTTCAAAGAATGAAAACTATATGTTAATTTAAAGAAGTGTACTTTTTACAAGGAAAAAGTTATTTTTCTTGGATATATTATTAGTGCAAGAGGTATAGAGATGGAAGAGGAGAAGGAGAAGGCTATCCAAAAATAGCCTACACCTAAGTCAATTACTAAGATAAAAAGCTTTCATGGTTTAATTAATTTTTATAGGAGATTTGTTAAAGATTTTAGCACACTATCCACGTCACTTACAAAAGTTGTTAAGAAATTTATTGGGTTTTAATGGGGGTATTGAACAAGAGAATGCATTTAATTTGATTAAAAAAATGCTATATTCAACACCTTTATTAGCAATACCTAACTTTTATAAAGCTTTTGAGATTAAATGGATGCCTCAAGAATAAGTATTGAAGCTATTTTAATGCAGAAAAAAGTGTTTAATTGTTTACTTTAGTAAACAGCTTAATGGAGAAATATTGAATTACTAACTTATGAAAAATATCTTTATGTATTTGTGAGGACTTTGGAAACTTATGATACGATCCAAACAATGTTAGATTTGAATTTTGACGTAAAACTTCTTACTGTCCAGTTTTATTCTATTGAGCATGACTTTTAACTCAACTATTGGATTGAGATGAGATCTTTACAGGAGTTTTTAGACATGTTATTCTATATTGGTTAGAATTTCAAGTCAATCAAAGTTTGCAAAGGGATTATTTTAGAGGGTCGAAGTTACTAGATGAATCTTGTCAAATTTATCTATTTGGACCTTCGTCTACTTTTTTAACTCTATCTAGAGCTACATAAAAAATATTGATATTATTCTTATTGGAATGAAAAGTAGACATTCATACCTTTTCTAAAAATATATGATAGGCTTACTAATTTATCCAGACAAGGGAGAATGACGTGTTTAAAGTTAGGATTGAAATGTGCCAAGAATGTGCGAAAATAGAAGAAATATTGTTTTCTTATGTATTATGGATTCAGTCAATACAAGGATTCCTTAATGTTATTAGAATAATGTGTGCTAGTTATTGACTTACCTATTCCACAAGGATTCCATGTTAAACAAGGAGACATTTATGATAGCAACTATTATCCATAGCTTGCAAGAATTCCATATCCATTATGGAATATATGTGGTGGCAAAGAGGCTTAAGATTCTTTTCTTGTTCTTTTTCTTATTTTACAGGATTTATTTAATCAAAGGGAGATTATGGAAGGCTATTTAAATGAGATATTTCTACCACTTCCGTTCCTTTTTTTAGAGCATACTTTCAGCTAAATAAAGGAAGAAACTTTAGCATTCAAGACATCATCTTTCTAGCAAGGAAAGAAGATTAATGGATGGCACAAAAGGACAATATTTCATCTACAAGTTTCAGATTCAGCTACAAGGGATCTAATGCAAGGAGATATGATTTTGAGGTGTTTTTATACTTCCGTTCCTTTTTAATGTGTGTTTGGTATTGTGGTAGCTTTTGTGGTTGTGGTTTGAAAAAAGTTGTTTCATAAAAAATACTTTTAGTTGAGGTTGGTTGGATATTTATATATGTTTGGTTAAAACTACGGTTAAAATTAAGGTTATAAAATAACTAATATATATATATATATATATTAATGGTTTTTAATTTAAATATTTAGATTTAACTACTACTATTACATCATGAAATAAATAATACTTTATATAAAATATTTTTTATTGTTCCATTAAACTATCTACAATTCCATTACGTACAAAATTCATCCGATAAGAATTACAGTTTTCATAATTTTTTGAGCGTGCAATAAAATTAGATAAAATATTATCAGGAATAAAATTGAGATTACAGTGCGAGTGAATTTAATTCACTCTACACTAGTTTTTCAGGGAA
>Ga0307511_10007748_pt1 | contig 10791 bp, 6 predicted proteins | sample 13_EM_MG_FD_200266 | JGI IMG/M metagenome (GOLD analysis project Ga0307511, IMG submission 200266) | Populus trichocarpa ectomycorrhiza microbial communities from riparian zone in the Pacific Northwest, United States - 13_EM | ecosystem: Host-associated > Plants > Roots > Unclassified | place... | reverse complement strand
TGGCCTCCACATTCATCAGCCTCCTAACAAAAAATCATCTTTCTTTCACCTACACCAAGCCACCACAACACAACCTCTCTCATTTTATCCCTTATTACCACCGTAACCTTCTCTTCTCTTTGAACAACACTAGAAATCCCAGCCACCATCGAGCCGTGATAGCCACAACCTTCTCTCCATGCTCACCATCAACAATGTCAAACATCATTACCAACTCAATTGTTTTCTTTAACTTGATTACCCTCCCCCACTCAGGTTGATTTATAACCTCAAATTATTTTTTGGACAAATTGCTATAATGTTATGAAATTTAGGACAATATTTATTGTTGTGTATAAGTTTTGAACTGTTTAGACATTATTTGATATGAATTCATATGTTTTGAAAGATGGCCTTAGTATAAGTTTCATAAAGTTTCAATTGTTTTGAAAGATCATCTTTCAATTGATTTTGAATTCCCCATCTTTTTTTTTCATTCCCCAATTTAATATGTGAAATCGTGACTTTCACATGAGGTGTTTTTTGATATTAATAAATAAGTTTCCTTCCATAAAAACAATAAAAATCTTTCTTTCAAAAATACAATTTTTATTTTAATTTGCATATGGCCAAGTCTTTCAAAAATAAAAAATCACATTAGCATAAATAAGAATAAAAAAAATACATGGCATGACTTAGCACATTTAAATACATAAAAATTCAAGAAAAACAGTCTTATTTACATCTTTGCATGCATTTTTAAATTTAATAACCAGTTTATTAAATTCATGAGAACTTGGCCTATATTTAAAAAACACCAAAAAATTTATTTTGTTTTCTTTTAATATATGGGGTTATGAACTTATACATAAGAAATATTTCTAATATTAAATGAAAAGGCACTTTCTTTTATTTTTATATTTTAACATTAGAACAGTTAGGTTTTAACCTGATGGGATACGTACCTCCTTATCGAAGATAACTTTTCTTAAACCTTAGATAGATTAATAGTTAGAAAACACAACAATACCTTAGTTTATATAAGAGAAACAAACAATACAACTTACTTAGGTAAGATGTGTTAAGAAATATAAGGTATTTTATTTTATTTATTAATGGTAGAATAATATTCTTATTTTCTTTTCTATTTAACCTATATATAATCTCTTTGTATTTAGGTTAAACATATTCCTTTAACATCAATGAAACCCTAGCCTCTTCTCCTCTTATTTTTGTATTTCTGTTTTATTTATTTGGATTGTTTAACATGGTATCAGAGTATGATTTCATGGAATAAGGCTTGATCTCAAACATAGCTTTCATGGATCCAACTTCGAGAATATATTTGTTCGATATCTACAATCTGGTATTTCATTTTTTTTCTTTTCTTTTGCGTTCTGGTTTTCTTTGTTAGTTTATTATGGCTACTGAAAGAGATGATTCGCTTCAGTCTATGAGTGTGAGATAGGATGGAAAGAATTATTCGCATTGGAGTTATGTAATGAGAAATTTTCTTAAGGGTAAAAGATGTGGGGATATGTTAGTGGAACTTCTGTGATACCTAGAAATACGGATAAGGGTTATGCTGCTTTGATTGATGTCTGAGAAGCAAACAATGCAAATATTATTACTTGGATTAACAACTCTATTGAGCATTCCATATGTATGCAGTTGGCGAAGTATGAGACAACAAAGGAGGTTTGAGATCATCAACAAAAATTATTCACGCAATCAAATTTTGCAAAGCAATATCAATTGAAGAACGACATACAAGCTCTTCACTAGAAGAATATGAGTATTTAAAATTTTTATTCTGCTATGACAGATCTTTGGGATCAATTGGCTCTTACAGAATTAGCACAATTACAGGCATATGGTGTCTATATTGATCGTAGAGAGTAGCAATGATTGATATAATTTTGAATGGCACTTTACAATGATTTTGAAGGACTTAGAGGCTCAATTTTGCATCGTTCTCCACTTCTTTCTGTTAACTCAGTTGTCAGTGAGTTATTACCTAAAGAAATAAGTCTTTAGTCTTATTCTAAAAAGGGAATTCTCTCTACCTCTAATCCTTCTATGCTAACAGTACCTTCTAAGTCATTCTGCAATAATTAGAATAAGCTTTACACAAGGGTTGCTTCAACGAGTGCAGTTTCTATAATTAAAAAGGTCATTGGAAGGCTTAATTTCCTAAGCTGAGACAACAGAATCAAGCTTGAAAACCTGGCAATCAGTCACAATCTAATGCTCATAGACCACCTTAGGGTTACAAACCACAACACCATAATACTACAACAACAGTCTCATCAAGTCCTTTCACCGATCCTAGTACTTTGGTTGAGTAATTTTAGAAGTTTCTCTTCTTACAACCACAAGCTAGGTCTGCTTCTTTTTTCGTAGGCCAGTTGCCTCATAGTTTTTCAAGTATGTCATATTTTGAATGGGTCTTGGACTCTGGTGCTTCACATTATAGGTCTCCAGATTTTTTTTATCTTTTGCTTCTGTGTCCCCTTCATCTTCTATTCATGTCATGATTGCTGATGACTATGCCCTTAGAAAATGTTAGTTCTATTATCACACCTCACTTGTCTCTTCCTAATGTCTATCTTATTTCGAACCTCACATCGAATCTTGTTTCTATTGGTCAGATATGTGATTCTAATAATTATTTAGTCATCTTTTCCTCTTCTTTTTATTGTGTACATGATTTACAGTCTTAAAAGCTGATTGAGACAAGTCGTAGAAGAAGGTACTAAATATTTTAAATAAGTTAAAAGTGTCAGCTGCTGCTGCTACTATTGTTGATTTGTCTTCTTTTTATTTGAGTCATTCTTTTTCTAGTTTTTATTTATATCATTCTTATCTAGGTTATATTTCATCTTCTCGTTTGAGATTTTTAGCGCCTTAGAAAATTTACAAACTTGTGATATTTCTGATTGTAGTAGATGTAAATTGAAAATTTTTTCACTTTACCTTTTAATCAAAGTATTTTTGTTTCTTCTCCATTTGTTTTGATTCATTATGATGTGTGGGGACCTTCTTCTATTGCCATAAAAAAAGGTCTCGATATTATGTTTCTTTTATTGATGATCATACTTGTTATTGTTGGGTTTATTTAATGAAACATCGTTTTGAATTCTTTGAGATATATACAACCTTTCGAGCTCTTGTCAAAATGCAACATTTTATTATTATTAAATGTTTTAGGTATGATTTGGGTGAGGAATACTCCTTTAATAAATTTTATGTGTTGTTTGCCTTAGATGGAACTATTCACCAAATCTCGTGTATAAATACTCCTGAGAAAAATGGCATTGCTAAAAGAAAACACAAGCACATTGTTGAAACTACTCATTCTCTCTTATTGCATGTTTCAGTTCCTAGTGTGTTTTGGGGTGAAGTTGTTCTTATTGTTGTATGTTTGATTAATACAATTATATCTTCTCATATTTAAAGTTTTTATCCTTTTGAAAAGTTATATGGGTATGCCCTTGATTATTCTTTCTTTAGAGTTTTTGGTTGTACTTGTTTCGTTCTTCGTCCTCATATAGAATGCAATAAGTTGTCCTCTTGATCTGCTATTTATGTATTTCTTGTTTATGATGAAGGTAAAAATGGGCATCGTTGTTTTGATCCAATAACTCAGAAACTTTATGTGTATTATCATGCTGTCAATATACATTTCTTTTCCATTTCTTCACTACTCATAGCTTGACTAGATCTGATCTTAATCATATAGATCCTTTTTTCTGAGGATTCTAATAGTTTATCATCTTAGGTTCCTAGTAGCTCAAATATCCCTCCTCGTGTTCAACCAATTTGTACTGATCATTATATAGGTATCTGACACTTTACTCTTTAGCACACTTGAAGCTCCATTATCCTCTACGGTCCCTTCAGCTCCATCTGAGATTGTGAATCTACCTCTACATCAATCCATATGCATTTGTAAGTCTATAAAGTTACTAGATTTTGTTTGTTCTTGCTATTCTTCATCATTTACTCCATTTTTAGCTTCTATTCATTATCTCTCTGAGTCGTCTTCATATAAAGAGGCAATTCTTGATCTTTTTTTGTAGCAAATAATGGATGAAGAACTTTCTGTTTTATATAAGATAGATACTTGGGATGTGGTTCCTCTACCTCCTAGTAAGAGTGTTGTTGGTTGTCGTTGGGTGTATAAGATCAAGACTAATTCTGATGGATCTATTGAGTGATACAAAACTAGGTTGGTTGTAAAAGAATACTCTCAATAGTATGGTATGGATTATGAGGAGACATTTGCTCATGTTATAAAAATAACTATTATTCATACTTTTATTATATTGGCTTTAGTTTGTTAGTGGCATCTCTCTCAACTTGATGTTAAAAATTCCTACTTGAATGAAGATCTTTAAGAAGTTTATATGACGTTCCCTCCTAGTGTTTCACATGATACTGGGTATGTTTGCAGGCTTAAGAAAACGTTATATGATCTCAAACAAGCACCTCATGCTTGGTTTGATAAATTCTTTATTGTGATCTCTTCCCTTGGTTTTGTTTTTAGCAGTTATAATTCTGCTCTTTTTGTTAAGTGCACTAATATAAGTCGTATCATTATGTCTTTATATGTTGATGTCATGATTATTACTGGTGATGATATTGATGGTATTTTAGTTTTGAAGACATATTTAGCTAGACAGTTTGAAATGAAGGATTTGAGTTCTTTATTGAGGTAACCTACTCACCTAGAGGTTATTTTTTTCTCAGTCGAAATATGTTGGAGATATTCTTGAGCGAGCTAGACTTACTAATAATAAGACTGTATATACTTCCATTGAGGTTAACGCAAATTATTCTTCTTTTGATGATTTACCTTTGTCAGATCTTATTTTATACCATATTATTGTTGAGAGCTTAATATATCTCACTATTACTCGTCCAGATATAGCATATGCTACTCATGTTGTTAATCTATTTGTTGATTTTCTTACTACCGTTCATTAGACAGCTGTTCTTCGTATTTTGCAATATCTTCAGGGTATAATTTTTCAGTCTTTTACTTCCATCCACCTCTTTCTTGGAGTTGCGTGCATACTTTGATGCTGATCATGAAAGTGATCCCATAGATCGCAAGTAATTTACTGAATTCTATATTTTTTTAGGTGATTCTCTTATTTCTTGGAAAAGTAAGAAATAATCTATTGTTTCTCAATCTTCAACCAAAGCAGAATATCGTATCATGACATCTACTACAAACGAGATTGTTTGGTTAAGTTGGTTGTAAATATAAGAGTTTCCCTTTCTCATCTCACTCCTATATATTATGATTGTCATAACTCATTTTTGGATTATTCTCTAAATTCATATTTTTTTCCAAAATAAAGATAAAAAATAAAAATAAAATAAAGACTGATATTTTGGCAAAATTAAGCCGGAAGGATTTCACATGTAGAAAAATCAAGCTACAATTTTGGATGACATCGGGAGTTTAATTGTACCCTATTTTACCAAAAACTAGAAAGACAATGCAGATTCAAGGTCAAATTAAATCATTATTGGATGAATTTGCATAAAAAATAATCCAGGGACATAATTGGATTTTTAATAGGCCAATTTGATTTAATCATGAGCCAAATTAAAGTTTAATTATGTTGAAGAATTAATTTAGGTCCAATTGAAAGATTTAATTAGGTTCAGAGACTTAATTATACTTGAAATGGGTCAAATTAATTTTAATAAGGGCTTAATTGGTGAAAAATTAAGTTTGAGAGCCCAAATTGAGCTTAATTGAGAAGATTGGAATTTTAGGAGATTAAATTTTATATTTAACATGCCAATTGATTGAAATCAAGGGTAAAATTTTGAGAAAACCACAATTTTTTTAAAGGGCTTTTGAAATGTTTTTGTAATTTTTTTGTTTTTGTTTTGTTTTATTTATTTAATTAAATTTTATTATTATTATACTGGGCTGGGCCTGGCCGAGTCTAGTTGGGCTGAATGGCGGCCCAACAAACTTGAACCATTTTTTTTCCTGGGCTGGACCTAACCCAAGAATATGGGCTAGACCCAGCCCAGACCCGCATGGTCATTGGCCCAGCCCAGTGACCTTGGGGGAAAATTTCTTGGCCATTGCATATAGAATGCAGTGACTGGGGGGGTTTAAGGGAGAAAAAAGGTGGATGGCTTGCTTGGCCTGGGGAGAAGAAAGGTTGGCGGCGTTCCATGTGTTGTAGGAAAGACTGGTGAGTGGTTGGTGGCGGCAACGGCGACTGAGACGCAGTGGAGGAAACAACCAAAGTAATGGTCGAGAGGGGGTGAAAAGAAAAACTGGCCAGAAATAGTTTTTTCTTAATTTTGCACACTGATTTCTCCTCCCCAAGGTATGAAATCCACCCCTATTTATAGGGGGTGGAAGAGGGATGTTTCGTCTTTACTGGTGCCAAATCTTGACCTTTGATTCAACTTGTAAGGATCCCAACTATCGGTTCAAAATGACTATCATGGGCTATCAGATTTGTTGCAGGAAATGCTGGTCGGGTTGACCATTTTAGGGTGGTGCCAGAACTACTAAAGTGTCAATTGGCCAAAACGGACCACACTAGCATGTCGTTAAATGTTAGGTGATCGTTTGCGTGCAAGTTTTGTCAAATTTGGTAGAGGAACAAAGCATTAAGTGCCTTGGGAAGGAGGCGACTCGAGCAGCTTCTTTGGAGAAGAAAATGAACAACCTAAAACTTTCAATTTTGTTCAATTTTACCCATGACAAACTTCAATTTCAGCCCCAGATTTCAGCCCCATTTTTTATTTTGGTCTTTGGTTTCAAATTTTTTCAATTTAACCCCTAATTGGTCATTAAACTTTTAAATCTCTTTAATTTCAACTCTAATTTCAGCCAATTGCATCCCCAGAGTTCGACGTCTTTTTCAAAATGGTCATTTACTACGAATTTCTTCAATTTAATCCTTAATTGATCCTTTTTTTTTTTTGCAATTTTACCCCTGATTTCAATTAATTGAGTCTCCATAGTTCGATGTTTTTTGCAAAATGATCATTGACTACAATTGTTTTTTAATTTAGCCCTTAATTGACCCAAAAACTTTGATTTTCTTGCAAGTTTACCCCTGATTTCAATCAATTGACTTAGTAAAAATTAAATTTGATCTTCTAAAATTCTAATCTTCTCTGTTAAACCCAATTTGGGCTCCCAAACTTAAGTTTTCACCAATTAAGCCTTTAATAAAATTAATTTGACCTATTTAAAGTATAATTAAGTCCTTGCACCTAATTAAATCCTTCAATTAGACCCAAATTAATTCTTAAACGTACTTAAACTTTAATTTAGCTAATGATTAAATTAAATTGGCCTATTAAAATCCAATTATGTCTCTAGGCTTATTTTTTATGCATTGTCTCTATAGTTTTGGGTAAAATGGGGTATAAATAGGCTCCCAATTTCATTCAAAATTGCAGCTTGATTTTTCTACAAGTGAAATCATCCCGACTTGCTTTTGCCAAAATATCAATCTTTATTTTATTTTTATTTTATTATTTTTATTTTTTATCTTTATTTTGGAAAAAAGGTGAATTTAGGGAATAACCCAGAAATAGGTTATGACAGTTGCCCACCTCTTTACAATGCTTACGATAAAAAAAATCTCGTAAGAGACTTTAGATAGTAAGCTTTCTAAAGAAGAAAAAGGAATAAGAGATAATAGACTTACCGGATAAAGAAATAGTCAATCCTTCTGAAAGTGTTTGAAGTGAGGGCTCAAAAACACACTTAGAAGAAAAAGAGATAAGGCTATAAAGTGCACTATTCGAAGGACGAGGGCTAGAAAACACACTCGAAGAAAAAGAAGATAGGGTTTGTAAAGAAAAGGATGATCTTTGTGAAAACTGAAAGACTTTTTTAAAGTGGTATAGCTGTACCAGACAACCTGTCTATTAGTAAAACTCAAAGATTATTTAGTTGGTCAAATTGTCATGGGTGACCTGCGCGGGTGAAGAATACAAAGGTTTTTTTTGAAAATGGTCTCATTGTAATGGGTGACCTACTCAAGTGAAAAAATGCAAAAAAAATAAAATAAAATTGAATGGTGAAAAATGTGAAGATTTTTCAAAGTGATCTTATTTTAATGGGTGACCTGCTTAGGTGGAAAATGAAAGACTTTTAAAGTGGTCTTATTGTAATGGGCGACCTACCCAGGTGAAAAATGCAAAGATTATTTTGGGTGGTGAAAAATACGAATGATTTTTCAAAGTAGTCTTATTGTAATGGGCGATTTGCCCAAGAGAAAAATACAAAGATTTTTCAAATGGTGAAAAATACGACTTACTTGGCGAAATGATTTGGTTAAAGATGCCTTTAAGGGACAACAAGATAGAGCTCAGAGTCGTACTATCTAGGAGATGAACTTAAAAAAGCAGTTAAAGGGATAAGTGATAGGGCTCGAAGGCGCATTATCTGAGGGATAAGGGCTCAAATACACATTTAAAAGAAGAAGATAGGGTCTGAAGGTGCACTATCTAATAGATAGGGCTTAAAGGCACACTTAAGAAGAGATATGATATAAAGATAGGGCTAGCGTACTATCTAAGAAGCGAGAGCTATTAAGCGCACTTGGAAGGGAAAGATGAGATAGGGCTAGAAAGCGCACTATCTAAGAAGCAAGGGCTTAAAGACGTGCTCAAAAGGAGATAGGGTTGGAAAACACACTACTTGAGAGATGCGGGCTCAAAGGTGCACTCGAAAGAAGGTAGGGTTAGAAAATGCATTATCTGAGAGATAAGGGTGCAAAGGCGCACTCGAAAGAAGGTAGGGTTAGAAAACGCACTACTCGAGAGACAAGGGCTTAAAGACGCACTCAAAAGGAAAAAAAGAATAGGCCTGAAGGTGCACTGTCTGAGGAATGAGGACTTAAAGGTGCACTCGAAAGGAGGTGGGGTTAGAAAACACACTATCTGAGAGATGAGGGCCCAAAGACGCGTTTAAAAGAGATTTACTAGTGAGACACTAGTCTGTCAAAGATCAAAGTAATGCATTATGATCAATATGTATGTATACTTGAGAAATATAGGTTCCCTTTTCTTTATGGAGTTTTCCTTTTCCTTAAAAGTTTCAGTGTCTGTAGTAAGCTTTGATGGCTTTTTCACTCTTGCTTACTCGAGTCACATCTTGTGATCTTGACCTCTAGGAACGACATGACATCAACAGACTTATAAACCATTATCTCAAAAGTCATTAGCTCTACCCTATATTTTCTGTTTTCTTAGAAAGGGAATCATGGAGATAGACCTATTATACATTCGTTGGATTGTCCCTTAGCCTGATCATGCCCCTAAATGTTTAATTCAAGTTTTCATTAGGGATGAGGTTGTGTGAAAGAAGATTTGGTTATTTACAAGGTGTTGTTTTCATAGATAAGTTTTTTAATTTCAAAGTTATTCCAAACACAAAAATAATTATAACATCGATTTAAAACAAACTTGTTCTGGAGAAATTCAAATGATTCTTATGGACAGGTTCTCATAAGTGTTGAAAATTTATGTTTTGCTTTTGGTGAAAATATAAAGTGACATTTTGTTGGTTAAAAAGGTTTAAGCTTCAATTTGAGGGTTTTAGAGAACCATTCTTCAAAGCATTCATTTTGTTTGTATGAATAATGAAGCTTGTTTTGCATGAGGGAGCATTGCCTACCGATCCAGATTGCATGCGTTTAATAAGAAAAGGCTTGATTGGGCATATAACATAGGTTTTGGCTACGAAAAAACATGATATTGTTAGGCTCAAAAGGTGTTTAAGGGATTTCAAGACTAAGAATCATCAGTACTTGTTTCCAAACCTTTTTGTCCTTTGAATTGATTTGCAAAATGGTTCGTTGTGCCTTTTAGTGTCGGGCTTGGGCTTTTTCTCTTTGTTTTTTTCATTTGGTTTTTAAAATCAGCATATTAATTATTTTTGTGGTATGCTCAAACCTTTTAGACCCTTTGGATTCTTTCATGCCGCCTAGCTTTGTTTGGGCACCTTTAATCATTAAGGATTTTTTGTGTTTCTTGCACTTGTCCCCTAGTGTGATCCCAGGCAAGGTTATTTTTCAAGAAAAAGTTACTAGGCTAAAAAAAGGAATACAAATGATATATTTAGCCTTATCAAATGATTATCAAAGATAACCTTTTTCTCATTTCAAATGTAAACACAAAAAAAAGGGTCCAAACAGCCCTACCGCCGCTGTCGATTTCTGAATCGGCAGCGACTTAACCTAATTGAAAGTTAGGAAAACAATCAGGTTATCTTAAGGAGCCAAGAGGGAGGGGTAAAACTAGTTTTAGAGAGACCAAAACACGGACAAGAACACCTCTTACCCAACCCCAAAAACCCCACCTCAGTTTATATGAAGTATAAATGCAAGGAGAGAGAGAGGGTGACCCTTCCTCTCTTTTCCTCCTTCCCAACAAAAATTCAAACCAAAACCAGCAAAGAATACCTCTTGAACATGTGAGAGAGAGTTGAGATCGTGAATAAAGGCTGAGCAGCTGCTTAGGGGGAAGGAAAGAGGGCAGGAACGGGTGGGAGGAAACTGACAAAAAAAAGAGAACCGAGAGAGGAAAAAGAAGGGGGGAAATGGGAGAAAGAGAAAGGGAAAATACTACCAAACTGTCCAAACCTACTTAGATTTGAAAGGTAAGGGTCATGTAGTCTTCTTTTGCCCTCTTGTTCTTCAAACCCAAAACTGAAAATGATGAAGGATCCCTAAGAAAAATTGACCTAAACCCCCTAGGCTAATTGTAAAGGAAACTGAAAACAACTAAGAGGACAAGCAACAAAGA
>Ga0307511_10007747_pt1 | contig 10791 bp, 8 predicted proteins | sample 13_EM_MG_FD_200266 | JGI IMG/M metagenome (GOLD analysis project Ga0307511, IMG submission 200266) | Populus trichocarpa ectomycorrhiza microbial communities from riparian zone in the Pacific Northwest, United States - 13_EM | ecosystem: Host-associated > Plants > Roots > Unclassified | place... | reverse complement strand
GGCCGGACCGGTTTGGATTTGGTAGCGACGCGAGACCAAGAAAGGAGTCGGATGTCTACGCACTTGGGACTGTTATCTACGAGGTGTGTTCTTCCCGATCTGGTTGCTGCGCCAGAGAATAAAGAGGAAATAGGTCATTTGTGGACACAGACCCTTCCCTGAGTTGGGCGAACATTGGGCCGCGGAGAAGTTACTGAGTGGGATATTCCCGACCCGACCCGAAGTTGGGTTCACAGATTCTCTCTGGCAGACTGTGGAAAGGTGTTGTAGGATTCAGCCCAAGGAACGTCCGAGAATCGATGCTGTGTTTAAGGTGTTGGATGAGGCATCGAGGGCTTCACAGACTTTGACCGAATAGCTTTAATGATGGGGGATAAGCTCCGTCAGAGATTCAGGAGACTTTGTAGTTATGATACGGGACCCGCTTTAGGCCGGTGAAGTACTATATACCACTGAGGAAGGCGCTAACTACGAGACGAGAAACGGATGGCAAAACGAATTCTCCAAGCGAGCTATTACTTTGGCGACGACCTCCGATAGCGGGGGGGTCAGAACCATCCCGTACCCTTTCAGTCCATCCGAGTCAAATGGAAACGCAGAATTGATGATGGGAACCTTTAAGTTTGCCTACAAACCGAAGGTTATGTAGAAAGTGGGAAGCAAGCCACCAAACCGATAACCATCAGCTACCTTCGAGGGTTATGATTACCTGTGTTCTTACGGGTAATACCTACAAAACCATCCTACCAGTGCGGATAAGATCAACTTGTTGCAGCCAATCAGAAACAAATCTGCCCACTTGAACTTTGATTTCGCCCCACCAAACCGGTGGGTCCAAACCGTGTGGTTCGGGGGCGACCAAGGTCCCTCCGCCTGGAGTTGGTCCAACGGAAAGGGTCGGCTGGTATTCGTTGGGAGACTCGGGCTAGTGGCCGAACTCCCTGCTACGGATGCCGACTGGACGATGATGGTTGGAGGCTTTGTGTTGGTCCCTTCGGCCACGGCTACATCATGTGTGCAGAGACCCGCGATCGCTCGTAGAAACCATCGTGTCGTCGTAGATTTCGCAAATGCGCAGACCCAGATCCGAGAGAAGCTGACCAGCCGGGACCCTAAGGCGAGACGGGCGAGCGGTGATAATGTCCGGTGACTGAAACATGGTATGGAGCTAGGAGGCCATGCAGTTGCCCGGCTCCGCTGGAAAACTGTTCTGTAGACGGGACATCACCATAGGTTTTATTCTGGCGCCACCATGCGCCAGGGGGCATCGGCGTCGTTACTAACGCGGCACAAAACGGACGGAGTACAGTATACTTTAAGAAGGGTGTCTCTAAAGATGGGGTAGTGGCCACCACTGATTGGCGGGAGGAGGGTGCCGCTTCACCTCTTGTTTTATCTCAAGTATCCGTTCCCTCGCCTCGGCCACCAACCTCTGGCTAGCTCGGATGCTGGGAACCCTTTGATCAGATGGGTCGAGGTCGCGTAACCTCGTATCCAAAGATTCGAGGTACCTGTCGAGCATCGAAATCCAGGATTTGTAATGGTGCGTGTGGGAGAACCTGGCAGCCGTTCCGCCCACCCTACGTTCCCTAGAAATGGTCTCTCGAGTTTCGCGCTCCATTTGATCCCGGACTTCATTCGACAACGAATGGTACTCTAGCCAGAGCATTACCATCCAAAACGGTAGTCCCAGTTTTGGGCTGGTTTGCTTAACGAATGGGAGGAGATCTGCATTCTGCTTGCACCTTTGGAGGGAAGGCGGGTTCGCATCCCGTATGTAGTGGAAGTTGTCAACAAGGTCCCACGCATCCGGAGGGATGTGAACGCGTAGATGGGGCGAATTCACGATGGCGAAGAAAACTTGGCCCGCGGCAATGTCGACTCGTTGCGGGTCCCCGGTGCAACACTTCTCTGCGGCAGCCCACCAGGCCTCCACGAAGTCCTTCGCTTTGTTCGGATCCAGGAAGGCATTATCCGAGGCGAACAACTGACTGTCCAACTCCGGAAGAACAACGAGAGCCATCCCCTGATGGTCCTTACTATTATTATTTGAAAGGACCTGGGTAATCGTGTCGATGAACAACGGACTCGTGAAATCGTATCTCACGAGCCCCCGGCGAGATGCGGTATCGGACGAGTCTGCAATGGCACGGAACGAGTGGTAGATGGGTTCGTCTCCGAATTTACTCCGTTTCTCCGAGGAGACGGAGGAGTGAAGAAAATCGAGGACCACTTTGAGATCGTCCACGTGTGGCACCCGCGTGGTCGACGAAAAAGCTCCCCTCATCGAGGCCGTGGCCGATGGCCACAGTCGGTCGTCATTCCGGGTGAGGCCCATGATCTTCCGGAAGAGTGCAAAGCTTTTTTCGCCGATCCGCTCGTCGCGGACCATAACTACGAGCGACAGCGCGGTCTCGGCTTTCGTGATGTCACTGTCGGACATGCCCTGCTCGAACAGGCCTTCAAGTGCCGAAAATATACTGTCAACCAGCTCGGTGGCTTGGTGGCTGCACTACCTATAAGTTCTTGTACAAGGCCCGAATGCCGAATGTCTCACCTTCGATCCTTGATCAGGAACTCTTGATGTTGTGGCCGGTGACCAGCCACCATGTGGGTGATGAAAAGGCAGTCCCCAACCACGCGGTCGAGGGAAGTACTGCGGTCGAGAGAGTCGCGTACGAACTCTTCCACGTCCCTCGTCAGTTTGTCACCTGTGCGCAGGACATCCCAGGCACGATATTGGAGGATGTGGCTCAGCCATTGGCGGTGAGATTCGCTGAGTTCGAACTGGGGCCACGGGATATCTGGCTTCAGCCCGAATGTCCAATCAACGATGTAGAATGTTGACTCGAGGTCGGAGTCTGTGCCGAGGCCGGGACATCCTAACGGTTGTTTTGGGTGGTTTGTTTCTATGAGTTTCGCCTGACTTGCAAGGGATTTGTCGATACCATGGAGACAGCGGCGTTGGAGATATAGGTATAGGAGTGCCTTTGCGCTCAGGAATGCTCGCTCCCTCGCCCCAGCTTGAGGGGAAACCCTCCCATCAGCCGAACGCCAGAGCGATTCCCGCAATGCCTGATACACCGGTAGCAAGGGGACGGACCTCAGGCGCGAATCCCAGGTGATCTCTGGTATGTACTTCATGATTGCAACGACGGACTCCGAGGCTTTCGTCATCCTGAACATCGTGTGAATACAGCGCGAGTCAGCCCGGACCTCACTGGCGTGATCTTCGACACCAGATGTGAGTGAAGGGGTGGGGACTGGATGGTGGCGGGGGATGAGTCCACTCTGGGGCTGCTGAGATCCAAGGAGCCTTAGAGCTCTCTTGGTAATACTCTTTATCTCCTCTCCGTACCGCTCCAGGATAGTCCGGAGGAGGACGGACAGCGGGGTCTTGAAGGGGCACGCCTTCGAAACGGTTGCGGTGACGACGATGAACAGGTAGAAGGCGAGACCAAAACCAGTGAACGCGATGATGACAGAGGAGACCTTACGGCTGAGGTCCCAGAAGTATCGAGCCAGCGCGTACCCGAGCAAGAGGAGAGACCCTTGCATGATGAGTGGTGGGCACTCCATGACAAGATGAAATCGCCAGGCAATCATCCCCCTCATCTTGAGCTCTCGGTGACGATTCCGATCGATGACGGATCCGTCCGCGTGCAGGTTGAGCCATTGCTTCCCGAGCGTAGCAAGAAACGCTGCCAGTAAGGCGCTCGCGAGGGAGCTGCACAATATAGCTTGGACCTCGACCGCGGCCTGGCTCGGTCCTGTCACTATTGGAACTGTGACATCGTTGGGGATCCCGGAAGTGGCGTTGAGCAGCATGGTGAGGACGGCGAAGCTCATCTGGTTGTAGTCTGGTCGGATTTGCGTCTGAATGTCGACGATGAAGGCGGAGGCCACAGCCGAGAACAGACCGGCCTACCTCGTTATCAGCGGAAACCAAGACTGGTTATTGAGATCGACTCACGAATATCAAAGTTGCGTTGAGATCATCATGGGATTTCTTGTGAAAATCACGATCATATTCGTCCACCTCTTTCCGGAACTGCTCATGGAATCGTGTGCGTGGATCTGGTTCCTGCTTGGCGAGAGATGATTTCAGAGCGGCCGCCAGGGCCTCGCGCAACCTGTTCACATCGTGAGCCGTGAGTGAAACCGGAGGGTTGGTCAACAACGGGGAGACATACTCATGCTTCGACAGTCGCTCGTAATCCTCCACCGCAGACGTCTTCGCATGAGGATCCATTGTGGGGACAGTCTTTCTTGCGTCCACCATGGTGGTGTGAGACAAAGTGGCGGGAATCAGAGATCAGGGTGGATGCCCCATTGTGCCCTCAAGGGCCCAGTGGAACTCGAGTGGAGTGGGTGTCAGCTTTGGCTTTGTTTGCCTTCCGAATCAGCAATTGCTGCCGTCGCAGCCCAAGCGGTATGAATGGGTTCCTGGATTATTGTCGGACCCACCCAGAGTTGCCATCTCTACGCGCTGAGATGGGGTGATGTCCCAAGTTTTCGCCGTTCCAGGCATGTCATTTTACGGAGGCGAGCATCTTGGTGAGCGTCTGCGGCAACAAGAGCGAGACGTGCTGATCCATTCCCCACATTGTCCCGTATCGGACGCCTTTCGACAGCCTCTTGGCACTGCCATGTTCCATACTTGGGGGAGAGGCGACGATTTGTGGGAATTGTCTCGACAATCAACCCCAAGGGTAGCGTCAATGGCGATGTGGCCCTTGTTTTTATTTTACAGCGGGTAACTATCCGTAACCAAACCCAGGTAAATCGATCAATATTGAAATAACAGTTGTTCAAGCCGTGACAGAGTGACACTACGCCATACGAAGGCCTACATGGGTATACGTTTCACAAGAGACCTGGTGAAAAACATGAAAACTCTGTGCAAAGAAATAGCGTCGAAGACCACTGATCCAAGCGGGTGCTCCCGGCGCGGTCGCGGACGCCACTCCCGATTCACGGTCCACACGGTATCGCGTATCCTTTTCCACTGCGCAAGGACAGTCACTGCATCGGGTCGGGCCTCGGGGTCAGGATTGATCATTACTTCAATCAACGGTTTGAAAAACTCGAGATTAGAGAACGACTATGCAACCTTCAGTCGAGATCCCAATCGATTGCGTCAGAGAGTACCCACTTGATAAAACTCTCGTTTCAACATGTTTCCAATGATGAAAATGTCGAGTTTGAAAGGGTCGTACGGGACGGTTTCCGAAAGCTCAGGAGGATCTTGGTCCCTGCCGAAAACACCCGTGACCAACTTTGGGCGGAGGGCCTCCGGGATGTGGACCGAGATACCAAAATCCACGTAGTAGTATTTGACCCCGGCGATAGACCGCGATTTGTATTTTGCGGTACCAGAATAGTCGGGCGTGTCAATCAACGAGACGGGATGGAATCCATCGGGGTACATGGCGTCGGCGTTCATAAGGATGTTGCTCCGGACACAATCACTGGCGGAATTCGGTGAATTCATGGCAAAAAAAAAAAAGCATATGAGAAAACCTCACCGGTGAGCCACACCCTTCTCATGAAGGAATACCAGACCCTGAATGTTCGCGCTTAGAAATTGTTGACAGGACTGAGACGATTCGAATATACCTCGAGAATCTGGTCCACGAAGTCGATGATCTCCTTCACGAATTCGAACACTGGATCGTTTGCGGGTCGTAGGAATGGCATGACAATATATGACACCTGGGGGTTGTTGTGGTCTTCGAAGAGCTTCACGATGGGGACGCAGTGGTTTCGCGGATCACTGATCCAATCCTCCTGGGTCAACAACTGGGCAATGCGATATTCCTCGCTGTCGGTCTTAACCTCTTTGATGTAGACCATTTTGCCACTTTCTTTGTGGGTGGCGTCCACAAGGTAGGGTCGCACCTATCGAGGTCTCAACGCGACGGCTACGGCAATTGGACGAAGCACTTACTGGCAAAGGTTCGCCGTCTTCGCATTCCAGGGGATTCTTTCCCGATTGTAACCAAGAAGGTGTCCAACCTGGTCGAAGTCGTGGACGGAGCACGTACCCCTCCTTATCGAGCATTTCGTGGCGATCCCTCCATTTCATCTCGTTGTTCCTGAGTGTTGACAGGAGCCCAGAGATCTCTTGTAGGATTGCTTCGCGATCTTCCTCTTGTGCGTCTCCGCCGGCTGCTGTCGTCTGATTCGCGGTCGACATGATGGGGGCGTGGCGCAGGTGTGGAGGGTGGGGAGAGAAGTTGGGGGTTGCCCTACTTAGGACGGTGGGCGCGGGTGTTTACCATTGTTTGTAGCGAATTTTCGGATCCAAAAAGGGGTCGATCATGATGGAGATGCGGAAGCAAACCAAGCAACACAATGAGGACCTCCCACGACCTCCTGCCTTTGTGGTGGATGTAGCCGATACTAATGCAAGATTCCGAATTGGTCTTCCTTTTCTAGATCTTATAAACTCGACCAGTCCCTCCACGACTGACCCATATTCCCCCTGGAAAGGAACGCTCCCTACTCTCCGTAATGGTCTCGATCACCGGCATTTACAACGCCTACTTTAACGCGATTCGACGGCGCGCAGAAAAGTTAGGGGAGGAACTCGAGAAAGTTGGGGAGGCCCACGGTGAACTCCTCGACCTTCTAGATGAGCTACCAGAAGAGTGCGATGATGTCGATGTCACGGAGGTGAATGACCGAACCGGCGAAATAAACCTGTAAGCTCGGCCGCATACCTAGCATCTGGTGCACAATTTAACCGGCACGTAGGATCAGAACGGAGTTACGCTTGTTAAAGACGGGAGCCAAGGGGTCCGGCTTTCTGCAAATGTATCTATCTCTTTGGCAGGATGATACTCCTGATCCCGACAGGGAGAAGCTCGTAAAGGCACAAAAGCGGGTGGACAGGATGCGGGAAGACACGGAGGTGAGTGCGCCTTTAAATTAACACGGTTGGATTGTAGTTAAGACGCTCCCAGAAAACTACCAAGGATGTCGTGACAATTGTGCGGGAAGGTGAGGGGTCGTGAGTACGGATGAAACGTTATTTATGGTTGAAAAAGCCAGGAACAAGCGAAAGAAGATGCGAAAACTTCTGGGACAGTCTGCAGGCAAAACATTGACGGCGGAAGAGAAAGGAGCTGCATCAACTTAAGTTCGTGGCTGGAAGGTTCAGAAAGAGAATGAAGCAGTCGGATAGGGCGGACCCACGAGGGTCAGTGCAATTGTGCGGAGGTTTCGAGGCTTGCGCTACTATTCCATGTATTTCCCCGCCTCTGAACGACTCCCAGAGGGCATGAACAACGCTGGCGTTTGGCATTTTATTTTAGGTCACACAGCAGTGGCGGGCGGTAAAATACCGAGAACTACCTAATTACGTACAAACTCCTGGTTCCCAAGAATTTTGCGGATGCTTCGACCTCTAGGTTGAGCAGGGCTCTAGTGTGGAAGGGCAATTTTGGGTCGAGCAGGTACATAAATAAACCAATCTGTCGTGGTCACAGGGACAATACACGACGCGATGAGCCGCAGGAACCAGTCCCGGGCGAGACTTTTGAACTACTGATTGCTAAGCGCGCCCCATACAGCGGCAGTGCTCAGGCCGTTCATTCGCCCGTGGCAGAATGCCAGTCTCTGGACGAGGCACCCAGGGTACGGTGAACGATGAATCGATGATAGACTTCATGGCCAACCTGACAATTCAAAGGGAGGGCCGAGTACTTATTTGAGTAACATACACAACGAGTTGGGACGTCCGAATCATGAATATTTGAATAGCGGACGTACACTGACATCTTTTGTTTTTATTTCGGAGGCAACATCTACCATCGCCGTTCACCCATAGTATGAGAGCGACCTAACGGCCCACTTCCGGAACGTGCTTAGTTGCCGTCGTCTTGTGCCCGTCCGGGGTTGGTCTTGGCCTGCCTTCCAAAACAAAAGGTCGATTCGCGCCACTATCAAGTAAGGGGTTTGGACGTTCCGTGCGCTATGGTCCTTTGAATCGTTATACGTAACATCCCGTGGGGTTGGCCCATTATTCCAAACTGGGCGACTGGCGTGCGTCCCGCATATTGTCGGAGTTCGCTGACACTTCGCTCCATTGGGATTCAACTCCGCGGTGCGGATAGGTCCTGTTTCACCAGAATGCCATTGTTCCGTTTTTCATGCGGCTTCTCTGCCGTCCCACGGTCCAGGATTGTGGCGCTTTTTCATTCGTTCCAACAAAATGCAAAATTTTCTGCAGTCACGTGAATTGTTCCCAGGGCCTCCAAGGCTCCCCTGCATCGTCCCCCTCTCGCATCAAGTTACCTGGTTTCACTGGCTCTCCGCTGGTCTCAGCTCTGGTCGAGCCGACCGCCTCCCAGTGTGCGATTGCTCTCAGTTTGGCTTCTCTATGACGAGCCACAACGGACAAAGATCGTGTGCTTGCTCCCGCGGTTCGCGCAGCCGCGAGCACGGCGCTTGGGGGTCTTTTGGCCGTTTTCCTCCCTCTGGTTTCCTTTCCTATTCTCCATGATGGGCGCCAGTGCGCCCACACCAAGCGAGGCAGTCTCACCACCACACTTGGGGACTCGATAAAGGATTTCCCCAACTTTTTGTAAAAGAACTGCTTCCGTTGCAGTCCTTCCCGGCCCTGGCAATTAGCCTGGTTTTGAGTGGCCATAACGTCGCGACTCAGGCTGTTTGCGGTTTGGAGGTAGTGCTCATCGCCGGCTATCTATCTACACTCGTGTGCACACAACGTAGCCCACGGGCAGTCAATAATTGCCCGGTTACAATAAGATAGGTTGTGATATATATGTGAATAAACTGCGACTCGACATCTATAAAGTTTAATAATAAAGGGAGGAGCCTGGGGGATGTACGATGTCACGTCCTACGTGAACCCAAAAATGAACAAGGTAGTAACCCCGGCGCACACGCCTGTTCACGTAACAAAATAAGACGCGGGGCGGGGGAAGGGCGGGGAAGGGGAGATTGGCCTTTTCTAAAGCGAAGCGAAAGATAGACTTGCAAATGTGACCAACATGGTGAGGGCGGCCGGCACAATGATGAAGGACGTGAGATACTGGAAGGTGGATACTGAGGCGCGTACCCAGGAACTGGCAGGTTCGTAATCCCGTAGATACTCGATGTACCAGGCCCACAGCAGAGAGGGGAGTTTGGAGGGAGATATCGTTGTGGTCGAGTGAAGAGTTCAAGGAAACTACAAAGCCTGCGATCTGAAGTTCCTTGGCCGCCAAGCACCACCTTGGCCGATATCACGCTCGGAAGGAACAAATTGATCTTTTGGAGGTTATACGATAACATTGAGTAGGAGGATACAAAAGTAATAAAGGCAGGCGAAATACGTTCACTGCCTCCAAGTAAAAACTGCAATCCAGACAGAAACCGGGGCAAACACGAGCATGGGAGTGGGAAGTAAGGGGGTAAGCAGGAGCATAAATCAAAAGATACAAGTACCGCCTAGCTTCGCAACGGCGTTAGGGGTCAGTTTCAGAATGGGATCTGTAAATATTTATTCGTTACAACTACAATACAGAATGTCTCTTCCATCGGTATATATTGGCCATCCCTTTGGGGGTGGAAATCTGAGCCCAGGGAATGGGGCGCATTGTGTGCTGATGCTGCCAAAAGACCTGAAAACTCAATAAAATTATGTACTTCCACATGCTGAGACTGCGGGCGGATCTTGACATAGGATCCTCGGACGGTCCCCGATAAGTTGAAGGGATCTTGTTTGAATAGGGAGCCGGAGATGCAACGGGGGGCATCGCCTTGCCTAGAGGTCTCGTGGAAGGCCTGAAAGCGGTATCGAGTAGTACAGCGAAATTAAGTTTAGGCTAGTAAATACACCGGAAGCTAATGTAAGTTTGTTGGCGACAATCACTGTCACGCTACTAATCGGCTCCGAACTCTGGCGGTGGTTGCAAACGTGGGAACTCTTCGAAAAGGTTAAGTTGGGGTCGCTCGAGGATACCAAGGAAAAAAAGTCCTGGAGTAGGCAGAAAAAAAATCTATTCTATGGGCAGAAGTAGTGGAGGCCGAAGGGTGCCTGAGCGGATGCCTCACTTTTAAAAGCAACAAAAATAATGTAACTATATGCTGTGACAGTATAGTCCTCAGACTAATGTTAAACTATGTTGAAGTTACCTGGATGTGTCCAGTTGCTATGCGAGTTGCTTAAGAACGGGTGGTGTGATACCGCTGAACTTGCGTCGAAGGCTCTTCTCTTGCCAGGTCTCAGACTTGGTCCGAGTGGTTCGGCTTTGACGAATCCATAGTCCGACTTGTCAGGAAAGTTGGTGGCGGAGGGTGGGGTAGTCATCTCCTTGATGGTAGAGGCAAGGGCGGACTCGAGGGCAGCGCGAGTATGGTGAGTCTAGCCGCGCTCTTGTTTCGTAAGAGGCTATCGGGTTGGTTAGGAGGGTGAAGGAATTGTTGATTGCTTGATGGAGAGCTGGCGGGTGGATGACGACTGGGGAGGGGTCGGGAGATGGACCCGCTGCATTGTGGGGCTGGGATTGGGAGGGGGTCTACTTCGTAGTATTATAAGTATAGGTAACAACTTACACTGCTGATCGGGCAGCGTCGGTCCATTCGACCGCCGTACGGAAAGCCCGGGGGAGAAAATATATATTGGGGAGCAGAACGTGTCAGAAGTTGGGCCAGTTGGCAGGGCTGCAATAAGACCGAATAACTCACAACCGGTTTCCAACTTCCATGCACTGGGACCGTGTGGGATCTTGACTCTCGGGATGCTGTTGATCTCAAGTCAGAGGGGTTTTCTTCGGGTTG
>Ga0307511_10007746_pt1 | contig 10792 bp, 11 predicted proteins | sample 13_EM_MG_FD_200266 | JGI IMG/M metagenome (GOLD analysis project Ga0307511, IMG submission 200266) | Populus trichocarpa ectomycorrhiza microbial communities from riparian zone in the Pacific Northwest, United States - 13_EM | ecosystem: Host-associated > Plants > Roots > Unclassified | place... | reverse complement strand
ACGCCCGGGACGTGGTAGGGGGGTGGGAAAGCAGATGGGTGAGTTTGCCGAACCTTCTGAACCCTTTATGCCATTGCCTCCGGGATAGGGTAGAGCGTAGTGCGTTGGTAGAATTGGTGGGTTGGGAGACGATGGAGGGGGGGTATATTATGATGAAGGGAAAGAATCTTTATGGTATTGGATGGCTAATATATGCCGGCGGGTGGAGATTTTGAATTCCTATAATTAATGGTTTTGTCTTATGATGTTAGTTATTTTAATATTGGGTTGATTTCACCCTGGCGTTGGCGCATAGGTGGATAGATTTAGATAGCTAGCTTATGAGTATGTATATGAATTTAATGAACTTGATGATTTACTACTATTCGTTAAGTATGTATATCTGTGAGATATTTTTAGATATGTTCCGGCCCAGTCATCAACGGGAACTTTTGATCACTGGCCTGGTTCATACTAATTGGACTAGACCGGGTCAGGGGCGCTAGACCGGGCGAGTGAAGCTAGACAAGGTCAATCAATGAAACTTAAGTAGGTCCGGAAAATAAGAAGTGGAGTCGAACAACTCCTAGATAAAAGGCGGGTATGAAAAGTGAGAAAACAAGCAAAGATATAAACACCGACAAGTTTCCCAGCAGTGAAGATATTCAATACCTACGTACACAAGCAACTCTGCTGCAATAAATCAAGGGGAGTGTGGATGCGGATGGAGGTGAGGGAGCGACTCTGACAGCACAAACATCTAGCGGAGAATAGCCAGAATGGGTGATAGCGAAGTGGAATAGATATGTCTCGTGATGTATATGTGGGGTTTTTTTTTTTAAAACTGGATATGACCGGTAGTGTATATGTAGTTTAGCTGATAGAAATGGGCTTTCCTCCGTAATTTTTGACTCGGTCTAATGATCAATAGACCGGGCTACTGACGGAAAGCACATGTGTCATGACTGGGCCGGAACAGGTACAAAATTGTTGGTGACGGAGTAAGGAAAACATCGACTACTTCTGCTACCGCCTTGAACCAATCTGGATCCTCTCCGTCTCCTATCTTCTCGCACTGTTGAAGATGCGCTACTATCCTACAGGTTGGCCTTGCCACATATCCCGACTGACTGTGGCTTTTCTTGTCAAAATTGTTCACTGACAGTTCAGGGTAAAATATATCTCCCTCATAGTACGAATTTCTGCTTAATCTTCTTCCTCTATTCCTCCTCGCCAGGTTCTGCGTTAGGACCGTAACGTTAACCTTTTCCCTATTGCAATCCTGAGTTACAATTCCGCTTATAACATCATCACCATCATCATCATCACCATGATCATGTGCTTGAGCTGAGCAAAAGGTACTATACTTGACTGGATAATGCGTAATGAAACAAACGAGATTTTTTTAGTTTTTTTGGGGGAGGTATTTTCCATAGCGTTATGGGGCAAACGCATAACTGTAGATAAGATAATGGCTTGTGATGTACCTAAAAGGCCCAGAATCACGGGGGAGGGCGCCTTATATATGTTCTGGGCCGCTCACGGGCAGCATACGCTCTATGCCAGTCACGGGCAATTAATATAATTACTCAATTTGGTAAATGTCAATCGAACAAAACATTTCGCTACACTCAAACCTCCCTACGAAATTATTTTTGAACCGACCCTATTATGTATCCTTGCTTTTAGTCAGAGGGAGACGGCAGAGATAGAATAAGAGGAGAATTCCAGGAAAATTACCTCAGGCCCTTCGAATAAAGAACATGCTAATGATAGTAACAACTCATCATCTTCATTCTCTTATGAGGTATGGAATGGAGAGGAGGATAACAAGTTCATTGCGATTCTAGAAACCTACAACATTCCTATGCAATAGGCATTTGAAATTAATTTCTTATCCACGGGGGGTTTGAATCCACAGAGGTTCTTACACATGAGGGCCTTATGGCTCGGCAATCATGTCCGGCCACCTTGTGCTGAATATCAATCGCTGTATGGAATTCAGTGAAATATAGAACAATGATAATATCCTAACTACATCTTATGGAACGATTTCTTTTTACATTAGGAAAACCCCACTGTTTCCTCCGGGCAAGGCGCAAAGCACTACATCCTTAATCACAGGTGCTTTCTTATATGTGGATTTCTACGAGACCTTCAATTCTACAATTTTAAACCAATTCGAAGCAGGTTCTAGACTTATGCAATAGTTAGACACTGTTTTACAGTATTATAGGCAGGCAGATTAGGACCAAATGGCAAAACGCTTTAAGAGATGTTATATTTCTGAAGTTGTGATAATTTTCTTCTGTTTTTTAATACTCAGATACTCATATGCAGCCCCGAAGGCATGATGAGCCAGCCAGAAACCCGGTTGGAGGGTAGAGAAGAGGACAAAAATCACAGCCTGAACTCCATCAATTGTTAACCAAGTCTGGCGTATGTAACCTTTATCCAACTAAAGACCTCTCACCAGCTACTGGCCTTATGGGCCTGGAGAATGACATTCCAGATACTCCGACTGCTAGGCAAACCACAATTACATTAACCAATGTTACTCGCTAGGTATCTACAACTACTTCATGTTTCTGACGATGCTTCAAGAATGATCAATTTATTGAATACGAAGCTATCAATGGATCATGTCGGTGATAACCTCTTAGTTCTAGCTGAATGAACACAAATTGGACTGTTAGAGGAGAAACCAACTTGGAAATATATGGATCTTATTGCAGAGCTCCAGCTAGGTATACCTTTATTAATTATTTTTATTTATTTTGTAAATCAGTACTCGTAAAGCTTTATCAATTTAAGTACATTATATACTAAATCGAGGAATTATTTAAATCACTCATGAGCAGCCCAGAACATATATGGTATTCATGCACATATATGATTAGCGGTGAAGCCAGCTCGACTTACTAGAATGGAGAAGAAGTTAGGGAGATATTGCATATCTCTTGTTCCTCTATTTTGGTATAAAAGGGCCAAACGTAATATGGGGGATCGACCTGTGATATAAGGTGGTACCTAATTGGAGGGGCGTGGGGGGGGGGGGGGGGGGGTGGCATGTTTGGCAATTACAGCAAGTCTATCAAAAAGGGTCCAAATGTCTGAAATGTATTTCGTAGCCTAAAAAAAGTTCTTTTGTAGCGAGGGAATTTTCTTTTTTATATACGCTATTGGACACTTACTGGCAGATATAGACTATTCTAGGCATAAATAATGTTGGTTAGAGATTTACATGCATGGTATATAATATATTTCATTAGATAGATGGACTTGCTACAAGATTTGTCCCTGAGGGCTGACCATACTTTGTTTTCCATAGATATATCTTTCTGCCTATATACATATCTTTTACTTTGAGTAATGTCACATTGAACGCTTTATTTAGGCTCCTTTTGGTAAACCTATTGCCTTCTCTACTCCATACCAAAAGTTCTCCTACCTATTTTGAGACCTCCACATATATCAGCTTCCAGCTTTCTTGCTAGGTTTAATGTTACGTACAAAGAAGATTTATCCTTGCACTTGAATACTTATCTCTAGAGATAAGTACAATTATAAATGTGCTTATTCTACTAGGAACTTTCATGGCGTGCGTATCTAGGATAACAGAGTTCAACTGCCGGCAGGTGGGGAAAAAAGGAAGCTCAGGGTAACCTTCACAAATTCTGTTGCCTCTGTACCAACCTGGCTATCTTTTTTTTTTGTGAATCAGTACTCGTATTTATACTAAGGTATATGACGAGGGCACGCATCCCCGGGTGGGCGGGGGACCTGGCTGGATTGTCCAACCTCTGGGCCGTGCCGGCCCCTAAATACATCGTAAATTCCTGCTCTCAGCGAATATCATTATTGTGAATGTAGGAAATCCGCCACCGCTCTGCAAAATTCCGAGTCAGACTAAATCTCCTCCCATTTTATCCTCTTGCCGTCCCACATACATCCGCTCTCCAATAGGTGGGCTGCGTTCTGGGTAGCCCCGCATCCGCAAAAGGGGTCCTGGCTTCTCCCGATTTGGTGTAGCCACGCTTTCATTGGTCCCCTGTCCATGTGGGTGTACATGAGTGCTCTCAGGGCGTCCCTGTCCCAATTGGTGATCTAGGGAGTTCGTTTGTGTAATGGATAGGATTGTCTGATGCCTACCGGTGTGGCTATGCTAGGCTTACACATTAGTCTTCCTACTATTTCTGCCGTTTTTGCTCTTGCGTCTGCTTTCTCGTTTCCTTTCACCCCGCTGTCCTGCTTGACCTACATCAGCTGGCTCTCACTCGATACCGTTGATATCCTTCTTCCCCCGCCATGGCTATACCTAAGCAACTCTGCATCCGTCAAACCAGGCTACCTTTGTACTGTAAAAGCAGCATGCATTGCCTAACTAGGAACATCGTAGCAAACCACTAGGCTTGTGATCTATAAGCAGCATGTATTGCCTAACTAGGAAATATCATAGCACACCCGCTATGTTTGTAATATAAAAGCAGCACGAATGGCCTAACTAGGCCGGGGAATATAAATAACTGCACCAAAACCCCAGGCAGCGCATATTACAGTGATCGATCCTACCCAACTCACTCCCAAATAATCCTTCCTGTGAGGACATCATGGACGAGGCCAAAAGGACTAAGCCTATATACGTTGAGTTTATTGTGTGGCGATGATGAAAGCTCTCTAGGCGAGAACATCCCACGACGTATATGTCGTTTGGAGGCTCTGGCATGTGATCGAGCACGTGCTGAGAGGGCTAGCTGCACTAAACTAAAACTGCCGAAGCCCCCCTACTGCGTGTCCAGCTGTCCATCAGCGAAAAGTGACATCCAGTGCCCCCTTTCTCATAGTACTTAGTAAGGCGACCAAGTACCTGTACCACCTGGACAGGTGCCACTGACCATGAGGCTCTTCTCTCGCTCCCCTCATACAAATGGGGTTGCCAAGGGAATAAAAACAGCAACGGTTTTAGCTTGGACATTTCATATGTCCAGCACTAGTGAAGAACCCTGTTAGCCAAGAAGCACTAGTAACTGCATATATAAGGGACCACCACGGAAATCTTTTGGTCTTTTCCTTCTTCTCCGCTACAACTACGTGCAGGACGAAGCAAGAGCGACCACCACGAAGCAGCAAAGCCTAATACCGAACACCGAACAACGAACAAACGAATCGGTGAAACAAACACGAATAAGAAGAAATATAGTGGAGTCGGTAACGCGAAATAGAAGTAGAATTGTGGAACGTAAGTAAGTAAGTGGAAGTCGGTTTATTATGGGGAATGTAATTCTGACGTTAGGAATCAAAGTATCAGGAGAGTGATAGTTATGAAGTGTGGATTGTGTTTGCACGATACGGGTGTTGAGGAGGTTAATCTGAAGTTCGAACAGTCAGAGTGTGTTACTTTTAGACTTTGTCGTTGTCATCGATTACAGTTACATCAGCAACGAAATTTTGGCGCCCTGACGCCCTGCAGTGGCGCCCTGATGCCAGCGGTTTTGCTGCTGCCTCTAGGGGCGCCGGTACTTTCAGGGCGTCAGGACGCCACTAGGCCTGAACGCTGGCATCCGGGCGCCCAAATATCAGCGATTTCGGACCCATTTTGGGCGTTTTCGGACGAATTTGTGGCGCCCACGGTCGCGATCGCTGCCTTCCAGATTGTCACCTTGCCGCTAAGGGCGCCAGTGGCGCCAGAGGCACTAGAGGCAAGCTACCTTCCATGCTGATGCTAGGGATCCAGTCGAAGTTGTTGTGTGGAGTTTGTCACACTTTTCAACACGAAGGAGATTGTATTGGTCATTCGAGTGAGTGTGATTGTTTGGAAGGGTGTTGTTGAGGTTTATTGTGAGTATATTCGTTTGCAGTTAATAATCGAAGTGGCTGATATTGTGAAGAATATAGGTCTGAGCGAATGCGACTTGTCGGTGTTAAAAGTGAAGTAGGTAATGGAGTTGAATGGTGGAGTGGGATGGATTGTTAAAGAGGGATCGAGCCAGACGTAAAGTCACGGAAGCCGAAAGGTGGATGTTGTCTTACTAGTACTCTCACGGTACGATACTAGTTTGATATGGTAGTGGATGTTTATCTGCCTGTATAAGGCGAAAGTCTACGTTTGATCGGTATCTATTTAAGAGTTTATGTTTATGAGTTTATGTTTATGAGATTATGTTATTTTTAAGGGGGGCCCTGCGACCGGAGGGAGTGGGGGGCGTAGCCTGTTCTAAAGTGGAGAAAGTATTTAGTGATTTAATTATTTATTTGTTTCGGAGAATAGGATTTTATTTTATCGGAAGATTAGGAGTTTATGCGACGTGGATTATTTGGGAGGAGGAGCGAAGCGAGCGACGGGATTATTGCATAGCGAGAAAGGTCTCGCTGTTTAGTTATGGGCAGTAGGGGGTTATGATTCCCCCCCTACCGAGTAGCCCCCCCAACTCATAGTAATTCTAGTGAAGCAGAAGTACCGGTGCCACCTGGACTGGTGCCACTGACCATGAGGCTCTTCCCACCCAAATCGTGGGGCCAAGAGAATTAAAACAGCAAGAGTTTTAGTGCGGACATTTCATATGTCCCACGCTAACCACAACCCAGTAAGCCAAGAGGCGCTAACAACAGCATATATAAACCACCAACCAAGAAATCTTTCGTGGTTTCAAACTTAAACCTCTACAACCTCGCGCAGGAAGAAAGACGCCCGACACAACAACAGACGAGGAATATTCTTTGACATTTTACGGTAGATTTATGATCACCTCGTGCAAGATAAGTAGTTACTGATCGGTCGGCAGGACTGTACACGATGAGTGGCGATAACGATAACACAAACACGAAGAAGCGAAAGACGAAGTTCACTATTTCGTATTCCAACATTGGCAAGGCGGACGCAGAGAAGAGACTCGGGTTCAGAATGCGAACACTCGAGAATAAAGCAATAGCCGTTGAGAGAATGTTATTGGAGGCTGGAGGAGCTGAAGAGTTTTCGGATGTCATCATGAAATCGAAGGAGAAGGTTTACGACCAGATAGTGCAATGTCTTGCTGTCGAAGGCTATCCATCGGAATCAGATCAATACTTTAAAGTAGCGAGCATCAGTGATTTAGTTTTTGCCAGCATTGTCCCGGTAATCTACGATTTCAGGCTCAAGACGGGGCGTGATAGCATACAATTGTTAAGGGAAAAAGAGGTTGTTGCTGCAGACGGAGAGACGGGAGGACTGGAAGAATTTGTTGTGGTCGATTTTATTTCGGTGTCGGAGGAAAGGTATATCCTCGTAATAGAGGGAAAGAGATCATCCCTTGGAGAGGCAAAGAAGCAGTGCTTGCTAGCGATGAAGGACATGGGAGACAAGAATAGCGGTTATATGGTGTACGGTTTTGTTACAACGGGAGAGTCCTGGCAAATGGTCAAATATGATGGTGCATCGTTTCAGATGTCACGCAAGATTGATGTTTTATTTAATGGAATGGATGAAGAGAAAGAGTTGTGGATGAAGAACTATTCGGTATTGGTGGACTGTTTGTATGTCGCGTTAAGCTGTGGAGGCATTGTGAAGAAGAACGTGGTTGTCGGATAGGTAATTATGTTTTACGGTCGGTTTCTTTTTGTTTCGGAAAAGGCGTTGTTGTTATTATTTTACTTCGGGTGGAAAGGAAAAGAGTTTTGTTTATTCTATTATCTTGTTATTATATCTGGGGGGCCCCACCGAAGGCCGACGGAGGCCGTAGGTAGGGGGGGCGAAGCCCTGTATTGTATTCTAATTATTTATTTTATTCGAGTTTACTTTAGTTATTAGGATTGAGTGGGCGAAAGTGGATTACAGGGTTGAGCGGTGGAGCGAAAATGCATATGCGACATCGAGTCGCTGTTTAGTTATGGGCAGTAGGGGGTTATGATTCCCCCCCTACTGCGTGTCCAGCTGTCCATCAGCGAAAAGTGACCGAGTAGCCCCCCCAAGCTATATTCCATATCCTGCCTCACACTTCCTCCCTCAAGTCCCAATTCTTTTTCTCCCTCAAGTCTCAATCCGTTTCCTCCCCGCGGGCAACACCCACTTTGAACACAGCTACACATACAGAATACCCATATTAATACTTCTCGGTTTCATAAGGTACAGATCCTCTCCCTTTACCAATCGACTTTGTCACCAGTGATTTGCAATCAAGGTATCAAGTCCAGCAATGTTGCTCCTCTTTACTAATAACTCCCATCAAGTATCGGCATATCGGTTCGGAGTGGAACTCGAGGTCTTGGTTGCCTCAAAGGAGGCCCTTAAACTATGTACCGTGCAGTATGGCTCCGACCCTCAAAGGGTCGGCAGCAGAGAATAAATAGGATAGCTTTACAACAAGCTATCGGACAGATATTCCACGACTCTGACACGGATATCAAGATGGAATATCTTGATGAAGACAATAGTAATAAAAACGAATATGTCGAGTGGGCAGTAGTGAATGAATCGCTTCTGTCACTTGGAGACAAGCGAAAAATGTGGATTACATATCCACACATCATGGGACACGGAGCCTGAGATAAACGAAGCCAGCAACAATTGATCAGCACTTCCCTGATCAACGCCATGTTAATAATCATTTCTGCCGAAGCAACACCTGTCGTGCAACAGGCCCAGGGCCTCAACCAACTGATTGATGCCATGTCACCTGTCTGCTTATATGCATGGAATCTTCAAACGCTGGGGAAACATTGGACAATTGAGTACCGTCAACCACCAAGGCTGGTGACTTCGAAAGGGACTAAGGAATGGGTTAGGTTTGTCACCAGTTACACCCATGCCTCATTAACAGGTGTTTGAGGCATTGACGTCTTTTGATGATCCTGCGGCTGCAGAAGAAGCGCATGCACATTACCGGGAAATTAAAGCTTCTGCCGATAAATCTTACAATACCCAAAGTGCATGGATTTATGGGAATCGGGAGGATAGGAAGGCCCAATTCACAGTGACGGCGTCCACCGGCTTAAATCTCGAGCTAGCCGAAATCCTACTCTTTGCGCCTCGTCAGGCGACATCCCCAGGCAGATGGCTCCGACGGAGGGGTGGATCTATGGAATGGATTACAAATAGGGATCCGGATAGCAAACGCTATCAGAACAAGCTCCTGAATAGTACGCCCCGGTTTTGTGCACTTAGCATATGCCATTGACCCCCGCTAGCACAAGTGCTAATTGGGGCACAGGTCCAATGCCTGAGCCAGGAGGACTTGCAAGCATGCTCACTGGCCCCAGTGGGTGTCATGTTTGCGGCTACTGGAAGTTACACCAGGGCGGGGACACACAAGTGCGTGCGCGCACACCCTTGTAATATGCATGACTCTCCGGAAGCTGCCAGAGACAGGGGTGGTCCAAGGCATAACTCAGGAGTGTCCACCATGGCTCCAAACCGGGCACCTGCTGAAGCTGGTAATTCGATTATGCCACGTTCCGAGCTTGGGTGGGATGGCAACCGCCTTCCCTGGGCTGCAAACTCAAGGCACTGAAAACCGCATGCATACAGAGAGCCCGCCAGTAGTCTCACAATATGCTCTAACACCCAGCGGAGCGACGCGTAAGTACGGACTTCCGCAAAATCTTGTGAATGATCACTCTGATGCTAATTCTACCTACCTAGTTAGAGGGTGCAGTGATGCGAGGTACCGGTATGGGTGGCGGAGGAAGGTTAAGTTAGGTGGATATTGAAGAAGGGGTGAATACGGAGGATGGGAGTAAATGCAGAGGAAAAAGTGAATATGAGGAAGGAGGTGTAAGAAAATACTCTCCCGACAACATGTTAGGAAGGCAAGGAATATGACGCTGGCATGTGGGTATAGTGGGAAGGCATGAGGAACGGGACGATATGTTGAGAGTGGGACGACATGCGGAACGAGATAATGGCTGGCACCGCTGGGTTATGCATATACTACACCCATAGCCATATAATGAAATCTGTACTTCATACCACCTCGTGTTCGAGAACTTCTTCTTGCAAAGTTTATCTTCTACTCTTTTTTCTTTCAATCACTAGCATTAATTTCAAGTTCATTTTTCCCAATATATGTTTACGTTATCATCCCAATATCACAATATTCTCAGTGAACAACTTTCTTTTGCTCAATTCTCTCATATATAAGATGTCATCGTAGTTTATTCCATGCTGAAATAGAACAACCTCCCCTCCCCCTTTAGATACATGTTTCGTGTTACCAAGCGCTTTGTTTCAAGCCATATAGGGCTTTGTTCAGCTTCCAGTATTCTTGCTCGCCATCTTTGTTGATGTCAGATATATAGACATCGTGGTGTAGTAGAGCCTGCAAGTAGGCAGCCACTACATCCCACTGACGGATACTTCATTCCTTGTGCATGGCTAGGGCAAGCAGGATATTCAGAGTTTCTGGTCGCATCATTTGTGCGTAGGTCATGTCTGAATCGTAATTTATTCCATCTTCCTGGGTAAAACCCCTGCCCACTTTCCTAGCTTTATATATGTCGATCGATCCACCCAATCGTCTTCTAATCACGTAGACCCATTTGGTGTCTACAATTCTGGTGCTGTAAAATTGCAACAGGAGAGAAGGATTCGATACAGGTATAGTATAAAAGTTAAAAGTATAATTCCGCTTTTGCAATGCATCACACCAATCAAGGACGCCAAGCAGGATGGGGCGAGAATACATTATGATACATATAGGAACAATCCTCAATCACTCTCCTGTGAGATCTATCAGAAATTTGCCGTCAGACGAAAAAAAAATCGATTTAAGAGGCTGACGGTCAGTTGTCCTTTCCCCCTCCCAAACAAAATTTTCAAGGTTTGAATTTATGTTTTATT
>Ga0307511_10007745_pt1 | contig 10794 bp, 10 predicted proteins | sample 13_EM_MG_FD_200266 | JGI IMG/M metagenome (GOLD analysis project Ga0307511, IMG submission 200266) | Populus trichocarpa ectomycorrhiza microbial communities from riparian zone in the Pacific Northwest, United States - 13_EM | ecosystem: Host-associated > Plants > Roots > Unclassified | place... | reverse complement strand
GACCGTGGGACAAACTGCGCTCCACTCCCACCCGCCCATCCCATTCACCAACACCGCCATCTTCACCACACTCCTCTCACTCCCTTCTCATTCGAGGCTGAAACGCCTATAGCCGACCAGAATGGGCCTCCTCATGTCTTTACCCCTAGCGGGCGTATTTGGAACAGTCGGCTCGTCGTGTGTAGCCGGTCTCGCATTCTGCTGCACATCCACCGCAGGTACTCCGTAGAGATATGAGCCAACAATTTCGTATGCTAAATCCTGCGGATAGCTTCAATGTTCTGCAAGTCATGTAACTGCAACTCGTCCATCGCCACCCGTATCGGATTCGCGGTACGGATAACCGATATCCCGAAGACGGTACTGCCGGAACTCACGATTCTGTTATTTGACATGTGTAGATGATATTCCTGCTCAACTCGATGTTTGCATGGCTTATGAAGACACCTATGGCGATCAAGTTGATTGAGAAGTGGAGCTACGACTATATCAAGATGGACTGTACGAACGACAAGTGTTATGGGGTATTGGCGGTGCACCGCGTCTGTTTCGCCCTCACCTTGTTCCACGCTATCCTCAGCACTTCCCTCATCGGCGTTCAAGATACTCGAGACAAAAGGGCCGCCATCCAGAACGGGTGCGCTTCCACTTCCCCTTTATTCGGATGGCGCTCACTCTTTGTGCAGATGGTGGGGTCCTAAGGTTCTCTTGTGGATCCTTCTTGTCGCGGTCACCTTCTTTATTCCCAACGGTTTCTTCATGTTCTGGGGAAATTACATTTCCCTCATCGGAGCCACGATCTTCATCCTCCTCGGTCTTGTCCTTCTCGTAGACTTTGCACACAGTTGGTCGGAGCTATGTCTCGAGAACTGGGAGGCAACGGGTTCGAATCTGTGGCAATGGATCATAATCGGTTCGACAGCCGGAATGTATGCCGCCACGATCACCCTCACCGGTGTCCTTTACGGTTTCTTCGCTGGAGAGGGGTGCACTCTCAACCGATTCTTCATCACCTTCAATATGATCCTCTGCGTCATCATCACGGTGATGTGCATCCACCCCGTCGTTCAAGAGTACAACCCTCGATCCGGTCTGGTTCAGGCCAGTATGGTCGCTGTCTACTGCACATATCTGATCATGTCTGCTGTCGGGAACCACGAGACCGAAACGTGCAAGAACCCCATTAGGAAGGCCCAGGGCACGAGGAACACCACCGTTGTCCTCGGAGCGATCTTCACATTTTTGGCTATCGCGTACTCTACGAGCCGCGCTGCTACGCAAAGCAAGGCACTCGTGGGGACCAAGAAGAGCGGAGAAATCAACCTCGATGATGAGCACAGGTCAGAGCTCGGAGTTGTTAGCACACAACCTGGCAGAACGGAGACCCCAAGATATCAGGCTCTGCTTTCCGCAGTCGAAGCTGGGTACGGCACGACCGCACTCCGCACGTCCGGTCTGTACTCACACCCCTCGCAGTGCACTCCCAGCATCCGTTCTAGATGAAGAGGAAGATGATGACGATGAGAAGATCGTCGGGGAGAGTCGAGATGATGAGAGGTCCGGAACCAGATACAACGTTCGTAACTGTTGACATTGTTTGTGGTTGCATTGCTGACCAACGCAAAGTACTCTTGGTTCCACATCATCTTCGTCCTTGGCGCGATGTATGTGGCGATGTTGTTGACTGACTGGTGGGTACATCAATTGTGACGCGCGAATTTCCTTGACTCTTGTGTAGGAATATGGTCAAGGCGGTCGTTGGCGATTCCGACGAAGACGTGTACATCGGGAGGTCGGAGGTTGCTATGTGGATGCGCGTTGTATCTAGCTGGTTGTGCATGTTGCTGTATATCTGGAGTTTGATGGCCCCGGTGTTGATGCCTGACCGGTGAGTCCCTACGAATGTCGACCACCCAGTGCCGTCCTGAATTTCTTGCCCCAGATTTTGATTATCTCCCTGTATAACACACTCTACGTTTTCGTTTGAACCCTAATCCATCAATCTACGGAATAACCGTTCACCCGTGACGTGTCAAGCTAAACCCATCCCCGCATCTTTGCAACTGTTAAAAAGGTTTGATCGCCGGATGCAATCTCTTTGTCTCTCGCTTGTCTCTTCCCATCCTCATCACTGAACTCCGATAAATCTTTCCACTTCTCCAAATCCGTCGATCGTACGTTCAGCGCTTGAACGACGTTCGAAAGGTATCCCAAGTCCGAAGACAGTTGCGCGGCCCCCGTGGGAGTCAGGGTCTTGATCTTTGGTAAGACGGAGCTGGTCAGGTGCGTCAAGAGGGAGAGCGCCAGTGACGATAACCAGGCTGCTGAGACTGCCTCTGGTGACAAAACCGCAGGCGCGGCGTAAGCTGGGATGGCCAGCCCTGCTGGAGGTGCTTTCAGACCGATCGAAGACGAGCGACGCGAGTGGTGGATTCCAGGTGTCGGTCCTGTGGGAGGATGGGGGTGTCCCTCAGGATGGAACTGCTCGGTGACGGACCTCAGCAAATCCTCATCCACAAACGGGAGGGTCTCGATCGAGAACGCGAGAGCGTCATCGTCTGCGTAAACTTCGAATAGCCGAGGGAGGTTGAGGAGTCCTTCTGCAACCCGCTGGACAGTCTCGCCTGGGGAGATGGAAAATACGGGAACCTGGATCTCTGTCAGCGCGCCAGTTCCACCTGGGAGTTTGCTGGCGGCTGGTTTGGAGGATGCCCATACGGGGAGTAAAGCGTAGGACGCGAGGTGTTTGTGTAATGGAGAAAGAATTGTCTTCTGAAGTGAAACCTGACAAGATCTCGCGAAGTCGGATACCGCCCCACGTGTACCCGTTAGGACGTTCAGTGGTTGTGAAGGGACGGTGTGTGGAATACGAGGGCTGTGCGCGAGGCCTAGGAACTGCTGTTGGGTGTCCGGTTCGAGGAGCTTCAACATGTTCTGAAGCTCCATAGAATTGAGAGTCGATTGAGCGAGGATTTGCAATGCTCCCTTCGGTGCATTCGATAGCAACTTTGCAGGCGAGAAAATGTCACCCTGAGCCGTTCGGATGTTTTCCGAAACCTGAACCAACGCCACGCGCATCTTGCTCTCGAAGGTACCAAGTCGATCGCTGAATCCATGCGCGGAACCCAGGAGTCGGAGATACATCTGGATCCTTGACCAATCTTGTGTCGTGTAGTCCATATCCGATAAATCGTCCCCTCCACTCAATGCCGACGAGTCCATGGATAACAGTCGATTGTCGGTGGATATATGCTCGTTGGAAGAGTGTAGAATCGAAGCGAAGACGAAATCCAGTGCCTGGACGAGCCCCACGAAACCGTATCCGTGCGTGAATGCCATACACCTCGAGAGACTTTGATCCGCAAGGCTAAACGCGTCGACCGATCTTTCCCTCAGCCACCTTGACCCATCCTTCGGCCTTCCGGGCGCTGTGTTTTCTGCGGCGGTGGCCTGTTCCAGCCTCTCCGTGAGAAGTTTTTGCTCCAGCGAGCCATAGTCAACCTGGTAGTCGAGGAAAGGTTCGAACAATTCCTGCTGCCATTCCTGGTCGCCCAACGTGTACTGGAGATTTGGTGGGTGGCTGAGCGATATCGATGCCCGCGAGATCCTTCTAGATATCGATAATCTGGAACGCCTACGGGAGACCTTGGACGGGGTGTCGGAGGTGGTGCTGTCCTCTGAGTTTGTGTACTGGAGATGGGGGGAGGTGGAGTGGGTAACTTTCTCCATAATGTTTTCAGTCGAGTTTGCGAACTCGATAGTGGCGGTGTAACCGGAGATGATCTCTGTCAACGTGTATGAACCATGGCTATTCGCAACGGAGGAGAGGCGCTGTGAGAAGGTGGGTTGAAGGGACGATAGTGCCGAGGAGATCAGAGCGGAGAGGGTTCCTGGAGGATCGGGGAAGATTAAGGGGATCGAAGATCGTTCGGTCTCCAGAAGGGTCGAGAAAGACGCGAAGAAGGATGGTAGGAAGGTTGCGAATGTCTGGAGAGATACACTATCCGGGGTCGCCTCGGCATCCGCCTCCCGCAGTCGAGCTTTTTGCCACGTCGCGATGAGGGGCCCTCTTCGTGAACCGTAGTAGTAGTTCCGAAACTCCGCCTCTCGCTGGATGTTCTTGAAGATCGAGAAATAGTTCTTGCACACCGCTAGATCTTGACTGTTGATCGCCGCGACTAAAGCTGAGCTGAGCGAAGCCTCCAGCTGATTTTGCAGGCTGACCATCAGAGACCGGCGGGACTCGTATTCTGGGGTATTCTGGAAGACGACCATGCTCTTTGCAGCTTCTGAGAGCGTTTCCGCGGCTTTTTCGTAGTTTTGTTCCGATAGCAATAACGAAACTTCCGATTCCAGGGAGCTCCAACTCTCGGCTTCCCGCAGGACATCCCTAGCTGCCTCCATCCCTCGCTTGACATTATCGAGGTAATGAAGTCGCTCCAACGCGTCCTTGGTCTCTGGTGATTCGGCGGAGGTGGAAGCATGTTGCAGTTTCCGAAGGGACGATTGGAGGGAGATGGCGCTCTCCTTCATGAAATGAAGGTCATAAGCGAGTCGTGGTGCACCTCGTGAGATGTCATCGATGATTCGTTCGAGTTGCGAAGAAGACTCTTCGGCCACGATCTCCACGGAGGAAAGGATGCTGGAGACCCGGCGGTCAAGAGCGGTGAGATCAATCGGTGTTGTCGAAGTTCCTTCCCCTCTTGGCCCTGGCATGCCTTCGTCTAGGATGGAGTTGAGCCACGAAACAACCTCCGGGGCATCCTCCACGGATTTTGCCAATGTATGCAGGTCAACAGCTTCGGAGGAGGGGTTGTCGAGGCTCATCTAGGATAAGATTGAGGACAAGGCCAAACAATAATAGAGACCGACAACGCACCCTCTGCACTACAGCTCGGCGCGCTGGAACTCCCGGTGATTTTTCTCGTATTCGCGATCTGGCGTTGTGCGTAAGACATCGTGTAGAAGAGGTAGAGGCTGAGCAGGTCACCGTTGCAGTCGCGTCAAACTCAAAGGTCACGTTCCCCCGCGGAAAGACGCGTCTACCGTTTATCATCCCCTTACCACCACTCATTCCACAATGCCATCGGCCGCTCGCGACAAAGTCGCGAAAACCCGCGCATCGGTCGTCAGGGAAAAGACTCCTCCGTCGCCAGAGAATAGCGATGATGGGTAATTTATCATAACTGGGATTCTGAACTGAACGAGAGTTGATGTTCCCCGAGAATATTCGCAGCCGCCATGCAGCAACTTCTCAGTACGTTCACCGTTTGAACGAACGTGCTGGTTCGGTTCTGATTCTCGATACAGTTAAGCACGAACAAGTGAAAAAAAACAAGTCCGGAAGGCTTTTGAAAGAGCTGGAGGCAGAGACGCGGGACGCGGTCAATCTGGCCCGTCACACACATATACCCTTTGCTGATGCCAGACTATAGATCCGGGAAAAAACCCTCGAGGTACAGGGTCTTTGGGACGAAGTGTTGTTACTCCTGCCTACTCCTACAGAACCGCAGAACCGATATTTTACAGGGACAATGTCTTTCAAGGATTCGCGCTCGACTATGCCACGAACAAGGATAACGTTCGGAAGTTGTACGAAGAGATGGAACAGGAGACGCGACGGCTTCATGTTCATACTCTTACTATCTCCACTTCTACGACTGACCCTGGGTTTTCCTTACTGGCGCGCAGACACACGTGGAAGAAAAAATAGCAACCACGGCGAAACGCGACAAATGGCGCGAGAAGAATTACATCAAGGGACTAACCCTCACAAGAAAGTCTTGTGAAGGTCTCTCTCGTTTCTCTGTTCCTTCTGCTTGGACTCGATCTAACTCCGGCTTTTTTGAAGATTTCCGACTTTTGGTTCAGGAATACGAAGATCTCGCCGACTGATCTCGTTCACTTTTCATCTTGTTCTCCAGTTCGGTACTGGATCTGATCTTGCGCGCCGGCATACGAGTGGTTGGGCTACCTTTCTATCGCGATTCCGTTTCGGATTACTTCTGTGTGGCGTTGTACGGAACGAGGACCCTCTTTTGTTGAATGGATGCACTCCCCGCGCTTTAAGGCCTCACGCGCACGGCCTTATGTCTTAACTCGATCGATGTTTGTAGATGCCTGACGGGCGCTGACAATCAATGTGACCATCAATCCAATTGAGCGAGGATTAAACTTGATTGCGAACCTCGAACTGGTGATCTGCGTCAATCGCGTTGCTACCTGGGATGAGCATGTGGGGATCTTGAGAGCTCTCTGCGTTGCAATCACCGTTGGAGACTCGTGCATACGATTCGATCAATTGCAAGGCTGGCCCTGGCGGTCATGTGCAGACGTAAACTCTCTGGCTTGGTTTCGCTCTTCGTCCGCACTCCCCTTGTATCTGATCGGCTCCCCTTGTCCACTTGGTTGGCTCCGTCGACCTTAAATCCGCATCTACCCCATACACGATGAACCGCCGTTCGGCAACGTTCATGAACGGTCAGGGGGTCCGTTTTTTCGTGACAACCCCACCTCATGGAGCGCCCTTTTGACTCATAGCGGCCAAAGATCACCCTTCCGGATAGCAACGCCACGGCACGTTGGACGGACAGCCCGCCCTCGATCGTCGGTGGCGGCCCCGGTGTGAGCAAAACGCCGGATTATAGTCCATGCTCCAGCCTCCATGACCCAGACCCACGCACCGACACCGGCCTCGTGCTACTTTGGAACTCCATATAAGGACCAGTGGGGGTCTCTGGGATGAACGACAACTCGCAGTTCCCCTTCCGCAGCATGTCTTCACAACCTAACGTCTACGCGTACCGCGCCCGCCATCTGCTCTCGCAGTTCCAGGCACGAAACGCGGACATCCCTGAGACCAAACTCGCCGATTTGAGGGAGGACCTCCAGAACGTGGCTCCCACCGCCGACTTGCCTGTTGGTATCATTGGTGCTGGTATGGCTGGCTTATACACTGCCATGATCTTCGAGTCTTTGGGGATCGCCTATCAGATCATCGATGCGGACACTCCAGAACGCGTTGGTGGACGAGTTTTCACTCACCACTTCTCTGACAAAGAGGGCTCCTACGACTACTTTGTAGGCAGAATCCGCACACGACGAGACCATATTCTGACTTTTATGCAGGACGTTGGAGCCATGCGCTTCCCAGAGTCACCGTTCATGAAGCGGACCTTCGACCTTGCAAGAAACAGAAAGCTACCGGTCACACTTATCCCTTACAACATGAAGTCACCGGAATCGTTCACGTTCATCAACAACGTCCGCATCAAGAACCAGGGCTCCAACTTCATCGAGGACGATCCATTCCATGTTTCCACCCACATCGATCCGAGCTTGGCATCACCTGCGGCGGTATCTAAAAAGGTCGCGGACGTGATCAAACCGTTCCGTGATTTGTTCGTGCCCGACTCGTCAGGCAACCAGCCGGATATGGCGGCCGCGATGGCCCAACTTCTCAAGGAAACCAATGCATTTTCGATGAGAAGTTACATGCTCCAAGGGGATACAAGGGCCCAAGATATTAGCTGGTGTGAGACCCTCGACAAGTCCACCGGCTGGTACGACCGAGCTCTTGCAGAAAGTAAGTAATAAGACACTCCCTACCTAGTTCTGCTCGTGACGTGGGGTAACCGCAGCCGTCCTTGAGAGTTTGGCCTTCGATTGGCCCACTCCGAACGCGGACCAAGACGGGGGTATAGGCTGGTACTGCTTCGAGTACGTGTTGGTTGTTGGTTAAGGACGCGTACATCGCACTCACATACTCCACTCCATAGCGGAGGATCGTCGACACTCCCCAAGGCGATGTTCAAGTCCCTCCCGAAGGAAGTACAAGAGAAGACTCTGTTCCAAAGCCCGGTCACTGCCATTGCCGAGGACACAGAGACCAAACACATGAAGATCTGGATCGATGGGGAGCTAAACCCTCAAGAGTATTCCTCCATCATTTCTACTGTTCCTTTGCCACGGCTCAGTCTCATGGACCTCACTGGAGCCAACATCAACAGCAACTACGGACAGTGGAGTGCCATCCGTGAGCTACAGTACGGACCCTCGATCAAGGTCGGGCTCAGGTTCAGCGAACCGTGGTGGGAGACACAACTTGGAATCCACGGTGGCCAGAGCTTTACTGATCTACCATTGCGCACGATGTGAGTTGCTCTCTGCGATCCTACAATTATTGGCGGTTTAATCGAGCTTCGGCGCGGCGGCACAGTGTGTACCCTTCATATCCTGCTAACGCGACGGGAAAAAAGGTGTCCAACACGCTTATCGCTACCTACTGCTGGACCCAAGATGCCGAACGAATGGGTGCACTCATAAATCGCGACGGCACCGCGAGGCCAGAGCTCATCAACCTGATCTTCCGCGATCTGGCGGCCGTTCACGGTAAGACCGTCGAGTGGCTCCGAGGGTTTTACAAGGATGGGGACTACTTCGCCTGGGATTGGTCGCGTGATCCTCTTACTATGGGTTCGTCTTCTTGTCAGCGGGTATTTCTGCCGCTCTGAATGGTCATTTTAGGTGCATTTGCGTTCTTCGGTCCGGGTGTGTATGGGAACGGTGATATCTACAGTCAACTCCTCTTGCCTGCCGCGGGCGGTAAACTCTTCTTCGCCGGTGAGGCGACCAGCACCTGTCACGCGTACGTGGATTCGCTGTCCATCCTTCGAACGTGCTTCTGATCCGACCCTTATCAATAGTTGGGTTGCTGGCGCTCTGGACAGCGCATGGCGTGCCGTCGACCAGTACCTCAACATCCACAAGATAATTCTACCCCCGGGCACACCGAAGAAGTTCTATAAATTGTGGGGGGAAACCGAGTACTGGGACGAAGACTCCAATAACGACCTAGCCAAAAGTGACCGGAGGCTCATGAAACGACAGCTCGTGATAGGGCTTCACGAACCCGGAGCCAGTCTCCCTGCGAAGTGAAGCGCGTAGGCTGCGTTTGTACAATTTGAATTTTCTGGTCCGTAACGGCGAATGTTGTAGCTTTTCGATGCTAGTGTATGACAGAATTCAAACCTGTCCGTCCCACAAAAGAACCTTTGCTGTTAGACTCCCATTCGGAGGAATATTGATGCCCCTCCTTGTCTCCCCTAACCCCGGTGGACCCTCCTGCAAGATGACTCTCGGGGAGTTATTTTCTCCAACCGACCCGTTCGCCGGGGAACACGCTCTACAAGCCACTCGCGGCCCGCGAGCATAGTCCTGAGCAAACTCTGAGAGGAAAAAATTACCCCGCCACCGTGTGTCGAAACTGTTCATCTGGTTCAAGATCCGAACTCGATCCCTTGCAGAGCGTGATCCGTCATGGCTGTCGCATTGCTGCCTGGGAAGGTCAAACTCTCCACAGCATGATCTCCACTAAACCGGATGCGGTCGATCGATTGCGGGAGAACAAGGTTGACATGACATCTCAATCCTGGAAGCCATGCGCAGTCGCCGACTTTTCTGGATTCGGTCTCTGCCCGCAGGCGGGTCGGCACGACCCCATATCCTATTGAGTCTCAGTGACTCTCGGTAAGTCCCACTCGCCCTAGCTCCGCGTCTCGCCCACCTCAGTTGTGACGTTTTTGGGACTCCACGACTTGGAGGAACTTCATAATAACGGGTGACTATCCGTAAGGCTACACCACGCACGTGCGATTTGCCCAGTCTATCACCGCAAATTTCCGCACCTCGATGTAAAGGCGTCTTGAAGCGTACTGAACGAAACAGAAATCTTGAGTCGAGATAGGCCATCGGATGGTTTCTACGATGTGCTCGAAGAAACTACGCTTCTTTGCGCGCGACGTCGTAGGCAATGGAAGCACTTCTTCGTCAAAAGGATGCCAGTCTGTATATGGTTATCCTTGAGTCAACTCATCAGAAATAAGCTCAAAGGCAATTGGGAACCGTTGAACTTATGACGTGAAGCACTGGATCCAGGATAGAATACGTTCGGCTGGATTATTGTGAAGAATAATCTCCGCCTAGATCCTGCCCGCTTTCGAGTGTAATCTGAATAACGTGGTGGGTGATCTATGCGAACAATTGTGGGGTTGTTCTGAGCGTTTTCCATAATATGTAACCGGGCCAACTCAATTCTACCCCGGACCTTGTGAAGAAGTGAAAACAGGTACAGTAGGAACCGTTCTCGAGTTGGCGATCACATGACTTTACTGAATGTTGCTTGAGTTCTCCTTCACTTCGTTCCCTGGAACTCAAGACTTCCCAGGTGCACGCCCCTTTTTTTTTTGGATATCGCGGAACCCACCTATTGCGAATAGTGCGAGACGTGGCTGGCCGGAGTTACCTCATAGCGGAAATTCTTCAGCGCGTAACCGCCCCGCCGCCCCCTATGTGGTGAATTCGCCTTCCATGAACGACGGCTACCTGTCTCCGGAGCGGCAAATACATTGGAAACTCCGAAACTCCCTTGCGAGTGTCATGGATTGGCCTCGTGCTGCTTTGAAACCCCATATAAAGACCGGTGGAGGTTTCTGGGATGAATAACAGCTCGCTGTTCCTCCTTTTGCGCTATGTCTTTATCTCCTAACCCCTTCGCGTATGGGGCTCGCCATCTGCTCTCTCAGTACCATGGACAACACATGGACATCCCCAATAACCCCCTCTCTGAATTGAGGCAGGTCCTTCACAACCCGGCCCCCGCCGCCGACTTGCCTGTTGGTATCATCGGTGCTGGTGCGGCCGGCTTATACACCGCTATGATCTTTGAGTCTTTGGGGACCGACTATCAGATCATCGATGCGGACACTCCGGAACGCGTTGGTGGACGACTTTTCA
>Ga0307511_10007743_pt1 | contig 10795 bp, 6 predicted proteins | sample 13_EM_MG_FD_200266 | JGI IMG/M metagenome (GOLD analysis project Ga0307511, IMG submission 200266) | Populus trichocarpa ectomycorrhiza microbial communities from riparian zone in the Pacific Northwest, United States - 13_EM | ecosystem: Host-associated > Plants > Roots > Unclassified | place... | reverse complement strand
CCGCGCTGATCTGGCCCTGAGGGCAGGTGACCTGCCGGTGGTCGAAGTCGATGTGGAAGTCGTCCCGGTCGAAGCCCTCGTTCTTGTGGTGCTGGCGGGTGGGGTTGCCCGGCAGTGGGCCGCTGACGGTGACCTGGTGTTCGCGCTGGGCTCGTTCCAGGTGGACCAGAGAGGTGTAGCCGCCGTCGACCAGGTGCTCGGCAGCCGGGGCGCTTCGTGGAGCGGCGGGGGTTCCTCCCGCTTGAGTGAGTACAGGTTCTGAGAGTCGATCGGGGAGCGGCGAGGGTACGGCCGCCCATTGTCGATCATGCTCTGGCGAACGAACGTTCGCGAGAGCCCCGGTCAGCGCGCGCGTACGCCGTCTATGGCGATCGCAAGCAGGAGGTCGGCCTCAGCCGGGCCGTCGATGTCCTGCTCGGTGGCCAGCGCGATGGCGCCGACGAGTTTCAGCAGCTGGGTGATGGTCATCTCGGGGCGCACGGCATCTGCCGCTCGGGCACGCGCAAGCAGGGCGTCTCCAGCATGGGTGATCATGTCGTGGCAGGTCTCGCCCAGTGACGGGTCCGTGTCGCGCATCAGGGACGCCCCCAGCCCCCGGTTGATCACCGCGTGTGTGCCGACTGCGCGAAGCCAGGTGGACAGGGCCTGGCCCGGGTCGGGTTCGGTGAGCAGATCGCCGGCCTTCGCGCACAGAGCCGCCACCCGGTCCTTGAAGACCGCCTCCAGGAGTGCCTGACGGGAGGGGAAGTGACGGTGGAGGGTGGCCGAGCCGACTCCGGCGCGACGGGCGACCTCCTCCAGGGAGGCGTCGGCGCCGTGCTCGGCGATCAGGACCCCGGCGGCGGCCACGATCTTCTCGGCGTTGCGGCGGGCGTCGGCGCGCATCGTCCGGCGCGGCGGGGCGGCTTCCTTGGGCACGGGCATTCCTGACGGCTTGATAAGTGGGGAGGCCCTCCATATCGTAGCGAAGGGAAAACGGAGGGCCACCCCACTTACTGGATGGCCCCCTTCCATAGGGACGCGATGGAGAAGAAGATGAAGCTGACGCACAAGACCGTCGTGGTGGCGGGAGCGACCGGCTTGCAGGGGAGGGCCGTGACGCATCACCTGCTCCGGGACGGCTGGCGGGTGCGCGCGCTGACGCGTGACCCGCACGGGGCGCAGGCCACAGCGCTGGCGCAGGCCGGAGCGCAGGTGGTGCGGGCGCAGATGGAGGACGTCGACTCGCTGACCGTCGCGGCCGAGGGTGCCTGGGGCCTGTTCAGCGTCCAGCCCACCGTCGGCTCGCCCGGCACCGCGCCGGACTTCAGCGCTGAGGACGAGGTGCGCTGGGGTGTGAACGTCGCCGAGGCCGCGCACGCCGTAGGAATCGGGCACTTCGTGTTCACGTCGGTCGCCGAAGCGGACCGGCACCGCGGCGAGAAGCTGCCGGTGAACCTGGTCAGCAAGTGGCGGATCGAGCAGCACATCGCCGCACTCGGCCTGCCCGCGACGATCCTCAGGCCGGTGTCCTTCATGGAGAACTTCACCGGCGGGTACGCGCTGCGGAACGGGAATCTGTCCACCGGGCTCGCGCCGGAGGTCCCGCAGCAGATCATGGCCGTGGACGATGTCGGCGCCGTGGCCGCACTGGCGTTCTCCCGCCCGGAGGAGTGGATCGGCCGGGAGGTCTCCCTGGCGGGGGACGAGCTCACACCGGTTCAGATCGCCGCGGCCATCGGAAAGGCACTCGGCATACCGCTGCCCTACGTTCAGGTCCCGATCGACGCGATCCGGGCCCTGAGCGAAGACTTCGCCTACGCCAACGAATGGCTCAACTCCGACGGCTATCGCGCCGACATTGCCGCCGCCCGGAAGATCCACCCTGCCGTGATGGACTTCGGTACCTGGCTGGAGCGAACCGGTGCGTTCCAGATCGCCGCTTTCCTGGACTCCACGCGCACTGCGGGGCAGGACACCTGAGCGCCCGCACCCGTGGCCTCGGACGCATCGGGATCTGGGCGGGGGACTTCGACCGTCTCTCCGCACCCGAGGTCCGTAAGGCCGCCGCCGCGATCGAGGACCTCGGCTACGGCACCTTGTGGTTCCCCGAGATCATGGGACGGGAGGCCATGGCGCAGGCCGCGATCCTCCTGTCGGCCACCCGGCACATGACTGTGGCCTCGGGCATGACCGACATCTACGCCCGCGACCCGGTCACGGCCGCCGCCGCGCAGCGCACCCTGGAGGAGGCATTCCCCGGACGGTTCCTGCTCGGCCTGTGGGACAGCCACCCCAGCCTGGCCGAGGACATCCGCGGCCACCGCTTCGGCCCGCCCTTGGCCACCATGCGCTCCTCCCTCGACGCGCTGGACACCGCCCCGTTCGGGCCTCCCGACACGGCTGCCTCACCGCACCGCGTGCTTGCCGCCCTGGATCCCGACATGCTCGCCCTTGCCGCCGAACGCGCCCGTGGCGCAACGGTGCTGGGCATGCCCATCGAGTACACCCGCAGCGCCAGGGCCATCCTCGGAGACGACGGCCTGTTGGCCATCACCCAGATGTGCGTGTTCGGTCACAACCATGCGGACACCTCCGACCTGGCCCGCACCACGGCCGCAGCCTCCCTGCCGAACCGCCACGCATTGCTGCGAGGACTTGGATACGAGGACCCAGGAGCGCTCGACGACCGGCTGGTCGACTCGCTGGTGGCCCACGGCAGTGCCGAGGACATCGCCCACCGCGTCCAAGAACACTTCGACGCCGGAGCCGACCACGTCAGCCTCCACGTCATGACCACCACAGCCGACTTCCCGACGGTACGGCAGTGGGAGCAACTCACCATGCACCTCCCCGTCTGACCGGGCGCACCCTCACCGAAACCCTGGCTGGCCTTCTCGACGACGCGGCCTGAGCCGGCTCACGTCCCAGTACGCTCCGGCGCCGGTTCCCCGGCATCCGTTTCGGCCTCCGCCGCGGTGCGGGGGTCCGGTACGACGGGCAGCGCAATCTCCAGGTGTGCACTCATGTCCAGCTCAAAGCTGCCGTAGGGGTTCACGCGGGTCCAGAACAGCCGGGGGCAGAGCTCTTCGGTCTGTGTCGGTGAGCCACATCTGCCGGTGCAGGATCTGCTCGGCCCGGCGGTGTCCTTGAAGACAGCCGTGCCCGGGCCTGAAGCCACCTCTCACGAAGGACGAGGTTCTGGACCAGCCGTGAGCCTTCGCCGACATCTGGACGAGCTCTCCGAGAAGCGGAGTCCGGACGCGCTCCGTACCCGCCGCATGGTTGGACGGACGGTTTCGACACGAACCCGCACGCGAGCGGAGACGTCCCGGGCAGACCTGGTCCTCACCCTGGCAGGTGGAGTCGACCGGTGAGCATCGCCATGGCGATTTCGACCCGTGAGCCGTGGCCCGTGCGGGAGAACAACCGTGACAGCCGGCCCTCGACGCTCTTCTCACTCGCCCGGAGGACCGTGGCGATCTGCTTGTTCGTCAACCCCTCGGAGACAAGTACGGCGAGCAGCCGCTCGCTCTCCGCCGCGGTGGCCTTGCGCCCCGGCACGGCCACCCCCTGCGCGCGCATGAGGAGACGCAGCCAGAACCGGGGCATCAACGCATCGAGTTCGCCGAGCAGGACGTAGGCGTCCTGTAGCATCGCCCGGTCACCCATGCCGGAGCGGATCAGCTGGTACAGCACGGCACTCTCCTCCAGAGGCTGCTGCCGCTGCTGGGCCAGCCGCCTCGCAGCCCGTGCCGCACCATGGTCGGCGTGTACGGAGGCGTGCAGGACGAGCCGCGTCATTTCGGCCCGCCCGGTGCCCAGCCTGCGGGCGATTTCCTCGGCCTTCATCAGACACTCCTTCAAGATATCGGGCCGGCCGGCGTGCATCGCGGCGTCGGCGACCCGCAGCCACAGCAGGTCGGTCCCCGCCACGACGCCGTCCGATTCGGCGCGGTGCACGGCTGCCCGCAGCAGGGACTCCGCCCGTTCGACGTTTCTGTGCACCAGTTCACACAGCGCCTGAGCGGAGATGAGCAGGTGCGGAAGCATCGGCTGTCTGGCACAGGCCAGCGCGAGCAGTTCGTCCGCACGGGTGAGCCTGCCGCCGTACACGAGCAGGACCGCCGCATCGTGGTACATCGCGCTCTGGACGGCGTCGCAGGTGTGGGCGCCGGTGACGGCACTCCTGCGTGCCAGGTCCATCGCGCCCCGCGGGCGCCCCTGGTGGAGGGTGATGAGCATCCGGCTGGGCAGGCCCAGCTGCCGGACGTTTGTCCCTGTGTCGGCGAGCAGTTGTTCGGCCGGACGGATCTCGCCCAGTGTCAGCAGTTCGCCGACCCGGCAGTGCACCTCGGCGGCCGTCGCCTCACCGGCGCGGTGACGAGCGGGCAGGGTCGCCCGGCTCCGCTTCACTCCTTCCGTGGTTCCCAGCCACAGCTCCGCCGTCGCGGTCAGGAACTCGGCCTTCCACTCCACCAGCCCGCCTTTGTCGTGTCGCCGGGCCTTCCTCAGCAGATCACGGGCCTCCAGCCACCGGCCGAGCAGCAGCAGGGCGCACCCACGCGTGACAGCTCGCTCCAGCGGCGCGTCTGGGCCGGGGTGCTGGAACAGGCCCTCACGCGCGATCTCTTCCAGGTTGTCGAGCTCGCCCGCCCGGTACAGAGCGGCCAGATGCGCGAAGCAGACGTCGACCAACTGCTCCGGACGCAGGTGGTCGCGGTGGGCCCGCTGCACGAGCCGCAGGGAGTCAAGTCCCTCCTCGGGCCTGCCCTGCGCCAAGCAGATCTTCGCGTGCTCCAGCAGAAGACGGGGCCGCTCCACCGGGTCCGAGGTCAGACCGGCGACAGCCCGCAGCCACCGGGCGCCACGGTGGTCGTCGTCGGCATCGTCCCCGTTGAGCCGCGCCAACCGCTTGATGGCGGCCAGCAGTTCAATGCTCGCGCGTTCGGGGTCCACCAGTTTTCCCGCGACCGCGAGCTGCTCGGGGAGGTAGGACGGATCGGCGCAGCGCGCGGTGCCCTGCCACAGTGCGGACACCGCGATCCGTGCCAGGTTCCGCCGCTCGTAGGGACCGAGCGAGGCTACGACAGCGGCCCCGGCCAGCGGCAGCCGGTACTCCCAGGCGGAATCCGACTGGCGGTAGCGCAGTACACCGGCCTCCGCCAGCCGGACGAGAAGGCCACGGGCTTCCTGCTCGGTGACGGAGGCGGCCTCGGCTGCCAGTCCTGGCACGGCCTCGCCGAGCGGGCCAAGGGCGGCCACCGCTTTGGCGACCTCCCAGGCCGGTCCGTCCGTCCCACGGATCGGCAGCAGCAGTTCGTCGATGGCGAACGGAAGAGTGCAGGAGTCACCGCCGACGAGATGGGCGTGCCGGTCGACCACCCTGATGATGTCCTGCTCCCGCGCGGTCCGCAGCACCGCGCGAGCCGCGGCGGGCCAGCCCCGGGTGAGGCGCCACAGCCAGGAGACCAGGGCCGGTTCCGCCCTGGCCTCGATCTCGGCGGAGATCATGTCACCGAGCCGGCGCGCCGGGAGGGGGCGCAGGTTCACGTGGTGGACCAGTCCGTCCTGCCGTAGCCGCTCGAACACGTCGGCGAACTCGGCGCGGGACGCCCGGGACACGGGCAGCGTGACAGTGCCCACGCAGCGCGTGCTCGTCCCGTCCAGATGCCGGACCAAGCCTTCCAGCGACCGCAGTTCGTCCCGGGACAGGTGCTGAAGATGTTCGAGTACGAGTACCTGTCCGTGTTTTCCGCCCGTGGTCGCGCGTCGGAGCAGGTGGTCGAACAATTGAAATCTGGGCAAAGAATTGGCGAAGGAAATGCGTACTGTCTCCGGGGCCGCGCCGAGTGCCTCTGCCCCGAACACCCTGTCGTGCGCCGCCAATTCATCGAGAACGGAGCCGAGTTCCATACCGGAGGGACCGCTCACCACGACGAGTTTCGGGGAGCCGGGCGCCCGGATCACTTCGAGCGTGTCGACGGCGACACGTCCATAAGGCGGGACGCTGTGCGCTGTGTACATGGATCCTCGCAGGGTGACAGGCGTCAACCAGATGTTAACCGGCCGCGTCTGTCCAGCGAAGAGAGCCGATACGACGGTGGGAGGCCGGGAGCGGTGGCACAGAGAGCAGGCCGAGCCGTGTCTTGCAGGGAGACGGAGCTGTCGGCCGTTGACGAGGCGTACGGGCGTCCGTTGCTGCTCATCGTCCGGGGACAGCCCGGCATGGGGAAAACAACCCTGCTGCGGGAGGTTCACCGAAGCTGGCGCACTCGCGGCCGCGGAATCGTAAGGATTCACTGTTCCGCCACAACTCCGCGATGGGACCTGTTCGGGGCACGCGCGGCGGTGAAAGCGTTCCGTCATTCCTTTCCCGACACCGGGAATTACCCACTGGCCGACGCGATGGCCTCGGTGAACCGGCTCTGCCTGCCCGAAAGCTACGGCTCGGCCAGAGCGCGATCTACCCTCCTCGCCGAACTGGTACGGCTTTTCACGTACCTTGCCGGTACCGATCCCGGCGCCGTACTGATCGACGACCTGCACGCCGCCCCCGACCCCGCGCTCGCCGTGGCCGCCGCCCATCGCGTCGGCTGTACGGTCGTGGCGACGTACCGCGCGGACGGGTGGGCCGGCCGGCCGGCCGGTTCGGTCTCGCCGCGCGCGTTCGCGGATCGCGTCATCGATCTGGGCCCTCTGCCGGACGACCGGATCGACGACCTCTTGGCCGTCGCCGCCAAGGAGCCGTTGGACCAGGCCGTGGCACATGCGCTGCGCTCTGCCCTGGGTCCGCTGGCCGGAAACCCGGGAACCGTTCTGGACACCTTCGAGTCCCTGCGGCGCGAGGGTCACCTCGTACGGTTTCAGGGCTACCTGTGCCTGAGGGATCCCGCGACCGAACTCGCGTTGCCCGAAGACCACGCCTTGGTGCGGCAGGTCGCGGAGTGCGGTGCCCTCGGCGGACGACTGCTCGCGCTGACCGCCTCGGCCGGTCGCTTCGCCATGGACGACCTGCCGGACTTCGCGGCGGCCACCGGCCGCGATCTCGCCGCCGACGGCCGCACTGTGGACCGCCTCGTCGCCATCGGAGCCCTCGTGTGCGACCCCTACGGAATGCTTCGCGTCCCCTGCCCCGCGCTGGTCCCCGCGGTCCTGCCAGGTCCAGCGTGGGACGAGGCGTCCGAGGTGCATCGCGCCCTCGCCGAACACCTCCTGCGCGGCGACGGCACATCGACGGCGGACCCGACGGCCATCTCCGACCACATCGTGCTCGCCGGTTCCGCGCTGCCGCCCACCCCCGCCGTCGTGCCGCTCCTGGAGCGGGCGGCCGCCCTGGCTCTCGGAGTCTTCCCCGTCCAGGCAGCACACCGGTACCGGGCCGCCCTGCGCCACGTCAAACCCGGTGACCCGGCACACCCCCGCATCGTGGCTGCCCTGTTGCCGCTGCTGGTGCGGACGGGCGACTACGAGGGCCTCACCGAGGTCGTGGCCGAGGCCGTGCCCAAAGGAGTGCGTGCCGATGGTGGCGGTTCTCGGATGGCGGAGCTGGCGGCGTACGCAGCGCTGGGCGCCATCCATACCGGGCGGCCGGTACCGGCCCCGGTACGAGAGGCTCTGACCGGCGACTCGGCGGCCCGCGGTGCGCTGGAGCTCGCCGCCCGCTGGTTCACCGGACGGCAACCGCTCCGGGCGAGGGAGGTCGCGTCCGTCTTCACCATTCTCCGTGCCGACGGCACCGACTCGGTCCGCAGCCGGCAAGCACCCGCCGACACCGTCCGTACCGACATGGCCGACGACACCGACGACCGTTTCGATCCGGTGGCACTCTTCCGGCGAGTACTCGGGACCGCGGCCTACGGCAAACCCGTCACGGGTCCGCTGGCGGCGCATGCCCGCATCGCACGCGACTACCGGGACGGAAACTGGGCCGGCATCCCATCCGAGGCTCGCGCACTCGAACTGGCGGGCCCGCCCCACACTCCCGTCCACCATGCCGTCCGCCTGATCGCCGCGGAGGTGCACTCGACCCTGGGCGACTACGAGCGGAGCGCCGACTGCTTGGAGCCGACGGGGGACGACTGCCCGTTTCCCGCGCTGCGGGCCTGGGCCTCCATGGGACTGGCCTATCGCACCGGGGAGTGGGAGCGGGCTCGGGAACTGGGCTGGAGCTACTGCAACGCTTCGGCGGAGTCCACGGATGAGAGAAGCGTGGTGGGCATTGGCCGGCTGTTTGTCCGGCTCGCGTTCACGGAGTGGGGGGAGGGCGGTCGCCGGGAGCTGCTGCCTCGCCTGTGTACCGAGGCGGAACGGTGGTACTCCCGGCTGGGCGGTACGGAGCTGAAGGCTGCCGCACTCATCACCCGCGCCTTCGCCGAGCGAGACGTCGTCAGAGCGTACGAAGCGGTCGACGTTCTGCGCGAACGCGGCGGTCGCAGTGAACTGCTGCGCGCGTGCATGACGGTCGCGTTCCTGGCCGATGATCCGCGTCCCTGGCACCAGGAGGCCCACGACATCGCCCGACGCCTCGGCGACAGCCTCCACCGGACCGCGATGACGGAGTCGATGGGGGCGTCCGGCCTGGCTTCGGGAACCTGTGACGACGCCGGTCGGAGCGACACCGCCGCCCTGTCCGGTCCCGAAAGACGCATCGCAGCCCTGGTGGGGCGGGGGCTGACCAACCGGCAGATCGCGAGGGAACTCCAGGTGAGTGAGAAGACCGTCGAGAACAACCTCACCCAGGTGTTCGCGAAGACAGGCTGTCGCTCACGGCTGGATCTGGCCCTTGCCGTGATGGAGGGCCGCCTCACCGCGTTGTTGCCGCGTTCGTGAGGGATTCCCCCCGGGAAGAGGCCATGCCCTCCGACCAGGAGGTCCAGTTCCACCAGGATGTCTCACAGAGGCGCCCTATCCGCCTCACAGCTCTCCAGCACACCAGCACACCAGCACGGAGGCAAGCCCCCACACGCACAGCACCGCACGGCGCGACTCCGAAGCGGGCGCCCGTGAAGACCAGGACGGCCCGCGCAGCAGTTCGCTCCTGACGACTGCTCTCCCGCCCCCGCCCAGGACCCGACGGTGGAGACCGGCGGCCGGGCGAAGCCAGCGAACAAATCCATCGGCGTCATCGACGCGATGACCGTCCGATCCTGTGAACCCCCATGCCTGTCGGCCGCCCGTGCTCAGACGAGCCCGTGGACCCGACCTGGCTGTCAACTTCTCTACCCCGACGGGGAGTTGCCCACCGGAGCGGACCTCTGCGCCCTTCCGGTGACGTGCGGCTCTTCACGCACAAGGTTCCCCCACTCTCACACCTTCGGGCTTCCAGCCCCCAGAAAGGAAGACCATGAAAGACAGGGCCAAGGTCGAGGACCTGCTCGTAGCCTCGGATCTGCAGGTGCAGTCCTCGGAGACCGCCTGGAAGCACGTCAGAGCCGAGTACGTCGACATCATCGACGACATCCTGGCGACGCTGGCACCGAGCGGCCCTTACGCGTACACCGTCAGCCCGTCGGTCGAGGAGGGCAAGGAGCTTCCGACCCAGCGCATCGTCACGACGTTCGACGAGATCGCCGCGTCCTACCGGGGCATGCACCGGTACGCCGCCGTGGTGGCGATCCGCCCCGTGGCGGAGATCAACACCTCTTGGTACACCTTCGTCAGCGGCCGTGGACGAGGGCGCCTCAAGACGACAGGTGAGGAGAGCGAGCGGCCGGTCATCGTGCTGTTCCCGACCATGGGCTCCGAGGGCATCACCGGGGAGCTGTTCTGGGGCAGGACCCAGCAGGACAGCATGCCGGGAGACTCGGCGGACGGGGTGCTGGCCAGCCGGTACGCGGTGGCCGAGCTGCACGAGACCCTGCTCGACGCGTATCGCAAGGGCGATGTCGACACGATCGTCGAGAAGGCCCACCCCGAGATCCAGGGGGGTGTGCGCGACTACGTGTCGCATTCCGGGACCCTGCCCGAGATGCACACCAAGGACGACCTGCGGGCGCACCTCGAAGCCTTCTACGAGGCGTACTCCGTCCGCTCGATCGAGGTCGTCAACCGGCACTTCGACGACTGGTTCTTCTTCCACGAGCTCCGGTGGACGGTCGAGGCCCGCCAGGGCGCGAACGCCGGACACAGCTTCCGCCACCACACCGCCGAGTACGCCGAGGTGTCGGCCGCCGGACTCGTCGTCGCGCACATCGGCCACGGCACGGACCAGATCAAGCTCGGCTGACTCGACGTCCGGCCGGCAGCCCGTCGGGCAATTCCCGCGCCGACCAGCAGACCGGGGCGCTGTGAGCGGAGGCGTCCCCGGAGCGCCGACCCCGTGGGGACGGGGCCGGCGCTCTCCCCGGACCCGGCGGCGGACGGACACCTGTTCCGCCGCCGGGTCCGAGATCCCCGACGACGCCGCGACCTGACGGAACCGGCCACCTCTCCCCTACGCGGAACAGCCCGCACCCACTTGGACAAGAAGGAGCACCCGCCATGAGCACAGGTCTTGAAGGGCGCAGCGTGATCGTCACCGGCGCCGGGTCCGGCACCGGCCGGGCCGCGGCCGTGCGGTTCGCGCGCGAGGGCGCGTACGTGCTGGTCGCGGACCTGAGTCGGGCGGGTGCCGAAGAGACCGTCAAGGCAATCGCTGAGGTGGGAGGAACCGCCCTCGCAGTCGTCGGCGACCTGAGCGATGAGCGGGTCGTGGACCAGGTCGTCGACACCGCCGTCGAAGCCTTCGGCGGTGTGGACGTCCTCGTGCACACCGCCGCGATCATGGACCGGATGTCGGTCGTCAGCGAGACCGACGACGCCGAGTGGTACCGCG
>Ga0307511_10007742_pt1 | contig 10795 bp, 17 predicted proteins | sample 13_EM_MG_FD_200266 | JGI IMG/M metagenome (GOLD analysis project Ga0307511, IMG submission 200266) | Populus trichocarpa ectomycorrhiza microbial communities from riparian zone in the Pacific Northwest, United States - 13_EM | ecosystem: Host-associated > Plants > Roots > Unclassified | place... | reverse complement strand
CAGCCCTTAAGTATTACATGCCAAGACTAGCTGTGACTCACTATTGTGGCTGTGCCATAGTAGTGAGTCATACATGATTTGAAATCCATCTCTGACTCATTAAGTGAGTCATATCCTTAGAGTCATATATGAGTCATAGGAAATTGTTGAGTCATAGGTGACTCATAATTGACATGTGAAAATAAAGAAATTACATGTGATTCTTCCAACATAATTAACCAGGCAGGTTAGCATAACTTAGTAAGAAATTACATAGTAGATGTTGGTTCAGGGTAAGTTGTGAGGTGGTGATAGATCAGCATACTGAGAATATCACTTCCTTACACGTTTTCTTCCGCTCCTACGATGGTAGGTACTCCTGAGGCGTGGGTAATCCCAACGACGGCTAAGATGCCCTTCCCAATGGAAGCTTTTGAAGATAGTGAGGGTGGCGGCAAGAAGACCGTGAGGTGGTCTCCGAATATGGAAGAATTGGATAGCTAAAACTCTTTGAGTTTTGAGCTGATGCCAACTAAAAATAGTTCAGTTAGGAAGGAGGATAGATGTTCCTCGCCTGTTAGAGATCTGGTGTTGGATGGACCAGGAACTAGCTATGTAGTTCCCGCTATACTTGGGTATGTCTCTTCTAACGTTGAGAAGAATGAGGGTGAGCCGTGGGATGGTGATGCGTATTTGTATGCTGAGATTATTCCTGGGACGTATGGTGCCGCGATGTCTTATGCTCTCTGGTATAAGAAGATGAATGGGGATTGTGGTTGCCAGGAATGCGAGGGGTGGTGTCGATATTGGTAGGGTATGGTGATAGAACGAGGGTGGAATTGGTTAATGGTGTAGACCACTGCCCGTTAGAGCTCTGCCTCGTTTTGCACAAGGTCTTCTGTGAACTGCAGGTTGAGAATATCTCTGTGTCGGTGTGGAATTGTTGTTGGTAGCTTTTTGTTGAATGTGTGGACGTCCAGTATAGGGGATACCTGAAAAGGTAATATAAAGATACCAACGGGTGATCAGTACGTGGTAGTATGTTTTAACTGTTAGATTATTTTGTGTGTTAAAAAAGATGTAATGGGCGATGCCAATAGTAGCACCACGGGCCGTTTAACAGAGTCTATACTATCACCTGAGTGATAGTGTATCTCTGTTATTGGTTCCGCTAAGTCGAGGACTCAGAGGGTCTTTGAGAGCATAAAGATTTCCCAAGCGGGAAGAGATTTAACAGGTGTAATCTCTCTGTATTGAAGCTATCTAAGGCTTGTCTAAACTCGGTCTGAAGAGATCTGATCTGAGAATCCTTATTCAGAATGGCAGAACGGCTCAGTACTTATACTAGCCGCCAATCCCTCTGGAGTCTGAAATACCTGCTTTCTGGCTGTTCCAGAAAGCCCTCCTCCATGACCATAAATACAGGTGTGGATGCGTAATGCATCCTGATAAAAGAAAAGTACATAAGGACCGGATACGCTCAAGATAATAGTATGTAAGGTACTATGCTCGACCTATCTGGCATACATAATAGGTGCTAGGAAATGCATACTAAGACAATTATAAGAAACGGTCTTCCGTTACATATTTCCACTATCAGAAGTGAGATCACAACTATCAGATATGTAGCCTAAAGCGACGATTCTGCATGACCAGCGGGAAATTGTAAGTATGAAGATGTTGATGAAAACTGACAACTTCTGACGTGCCCACACCAAACAAGTCAATAGAGCTGTACCCTACTGACCGAGGAGCTGAGAAAGCATTAGGGACTCGTCTTTTTCTGATACCTCAAATATCTAAGGTCTTTGTCCCTTTTGAAAATGCACTGGATTATAGGCTTGTACCATTATTCCACCTCGCTTATGTACCAAAAGCTAGAATCAATGGGTTTTTCCATGATGGCTTTGTTGGGAAAAAAACGCATGGCTGCAAGGTAGTTGTGTCTAATAAAGGAACGGCAAACGGCTGAGACCCAACTGTGCTAACAATTTCGTTTAGCTCGCCTCATACACTGGAGAAGAAATTCAGTTGAATGACAGCTATTCCAGAGTGGAGGAATGGATATGTGGACTTGTAAGTGTGAGCCAAGTTAGTAGAGGAGTTCTGTAAGGAACTCGGCTCTACCAACGTGGTTAAGGGGTCTTTAGCACGCCCACTGTGTCCACTACAGGATTATAGTAGGTGGCTAAGGTGTTGTTGAGTATAGGGTTGGTGTAACGGAAGACCGTTTCTTATAATTGTCTTAGTACGCATATCCTAGCACCTATTATATATACCAGATAGCTCGGGCATAGTACCTTATGTACTATTACCTTGAGCGTATCCGGTCCTTATGTACTTTTCATTTATCAGGATGCATTATGCATCCACACATGTATTTATGGTCATGAAGGAGTCCTTTCTGGAATGGCCAGAAAGCAGGTTTTCTGGAATGGCCAGAAAGCAGGTTTTCTGGAAAGGCCAGAAAACAAGTTTTTCAGACTCCAGAAGGCTTGGCGGCTAGTACAAGTATTAAGCAGTTCCGCCCTTCTAAAGGAGGATTCTCAGATGAGATCACTTCAGACAGAGTTCAGACAAGCCTTAGATAGCTTCAATGCAGAGAGATTACACCTGTTAATTCTCTTCCCCCTTGGGAAATCTGTATGCGCTCAAAGACCCTCTGAGTCCTCGACTTAGCGGAACCAATAACAGACATACACTATCACTTAGGTGATAGTATAGACTCTGTTAAACGGCCCGCGGTGCTACTATTGGCATTGTCCATTACATCTTTTTTAACAGACAAAATGATCTAACTGTTAAAACATACTACCAACGACTGATCACCTGTTGGTATCTTTATAATACCTTTTAAGGTATCCCCTAAACCGGACGTACACACATTCAACGAAAAGCTAGCAACAACAATTCCACACCGAGACAGAGATATTCTCAACCTGCAGTTAACAGAAGACCTTGTGCAAGACAAGGCAGAGGTCTAACGGGCACTGGTATATACCATTAAACAATTCCACCCTCGTTCCACCACCATACCCTACCAATATCGACAGCACCTCTTGCATTCCTGGCAACTACAATCCCCATTCATCTTCTTATACCAGAGAGCATAAGACATCGAGGCACCATACGTGCCAGGAATAATCACAGTGTACAAATGCGCATCACCATCCCATGGCTCAGCCTCGTTCTTCTCACCGTTAGAAGAGACCTAGGAAAGTACAGCAGGAACTACATACCTAGTTCCTGCTCCATCCAACCCCACATCCCTCACAGGCGAGACACATCTCTCCTCTTTCCCAACTGAACTATTTTCAGTTGGCATCAACTCAAAACTCGAGGAGTTTTAGGTATCCAATTCTTCCATATAAGGAGACCACCTCACAGTCTTCTTGCCGCCAACCGCACCCTCTTCAAAACCTTCCATCGGAAAGGGCATCTTAGGTGTCATAGGTATTACCTACACCTCGGGAGAACCTACCATCGTAGCAGCGGAAGAAAAGGACGAACCAGCATCCGTGCTCTCCTTATTCCCACTATCCTGCCTACATATCGAATAGGCAGCTGAGCCACAGTTATCCGAAGTCGAGCGGAAATCACTCACGTCCGGAGTGAAGTACTTGTCCCTACAATATACGGACAAGGGGGAACAATAACTCGTAAAATCCGAACGAGTAACAGACATTATGGTCTCCAAGAAGGAAAAGCCATACACCTACTACAAGTCGCGAAGATTAGCTATGATTCCCGAGGATATCAAGAAGTTAATCTCCGACACACTACGAAAGAAAAGAGACAATCCTGAACCACAAACTTTTGCAGAATCAGTTAAACCACCTCCTCTAACCGTCTACACTGTCGATGTCCTGAAACCAGAAGAAGACGCTCCCCTCACAACTTGGGAATTTGAGTCACCTCCGATGACAGAAGCAAACTGGAAGAAAGTACAACCACAAATACATGATATTCTTGCATTTACACAAACACTTGGGTATCTACATTGCTTTCATCCAAAGGACATCCAACTGCTTCTTGAAACAACAACCAAACACTATCTTTGGAACACAACCATACCATTTGAAAGTAAGGACTTGGAACTTACTACGCTGCTTGCGGAGCGCCTAAAACGTCCCAAGATTCCACAGCTCACAGAACCTCACTGGGTTCTGAAGGAATGGGATGATATTATGTCCTTCATGCTATATGGACAGCACCTCCTTCTCGCTGTTGTACCAGGGCAGTTTGAGGACCCACCTATAATCAAACGACCAAAAGGACAAGACAGAACAGACCCTCCTGAGACGCCCACCAAATAACCCTCCGCACCAGAAGTCAGCACAGGATCTCATACTGGCATTATACCAGAACATGACATTGTGGAACGCACCTCGGATACTGGCAACCCAAACAATGGAGAAGGCGATGAGAACCAACGACCTCCCTTAGGACTGGGCACAACCGCAGGTGGAGGAGACGATGATGGATATGATAGTAGCTCTAGCAGTGGCAGCTCTAGCAGCGGATCTTCAGTCCATAGTCACAGAAGTATATGCAAACCAAAGAAGGTCAAGAAGATCAAGAAACGGACAGATCGTGGTAAGACACCAGAACAACAGCAATGGGAAACGACGACAGGAATTGTAATACCTGAAACGTCATCAAAAATAGCCAAATGAATGAAAGGTATCAAGATTGATCCTCCAGAAAATCTCAACAGTGGAGATAAGAAATGGCTAGACTCACAGTATCTTGAAACTTGGGTCAACGCGATACAAAGATGGTTAAGTATGAAAGGTATAAGATTGGAATCGAAGGAAGCGTTGGACTTCATTGGATTCAAACTGCAAGGCAGTGCACTCACTACTTATAACCATCACTTAAGCAAGGAAAAAAACAAGCCGTCTTTTTTCAGCTTCATGCTAGTGCTATGGGAATTCCTTATTCCCTCCACTAGCAAGGATATCCTATGGAAAGAATGGGAGGCCGCCTCACCCCACAAGGATGGACGATACATAGGTATCAAAATCTTTGCTAACTAGCTGGAGGAACTTCAGATTAAGCTTATCGACAAGGATGGAAACCAATATATCTCGGAAGAAGTCAAACTCCGGAAATTCCTCAACCACCTACCGGATTACATGGAAACCACCCTGGTTCCCCAAATACTTAATTCATGGACGTTCAACGACCTGGTCAAGAAAGCAGAATTATATGAGGCTGCAAGAATACAAGGGTGTATCGCACCTACACCCAAACCTGCTCGCCAGCCTGCTACCCAGCCAGTTCCGAACCCTAGTCGAAATTACCGCAGGAATCAGAAGACAGACAACAAGAAAACAAGTTCTAATCCCGGAAGAACCCCTGCCACGAAAACAACTACCACTAAGGGTTCGGACTGGGAAGTGGTTAACAAGACGTTAACATCGCAGGACAAGATGAAGTTGATCAGGGAACGGAAGTGTCTATGGTGCCGTGCACTTGGTCACACCTTCAAGGAATGCAAGAAGCGAATTTCTAAAGTACCCATGCGCACCGCCGCACAAGTCCCATCCCTGCAACACACCAGCAAACCAGTTATCGTCAAGAATAACTACAAGGGCAAAACCAAGGCAAAACCCAAGTCTACAGAAGAATTAGACTCTGGTAGGGTTCGAGTAAAGGTTATTGGCCACCCTGAATTAGCCCTTGTGGATTTACAAACGACTGGCGGAGATCTCATCAAAGCACAATTCGTACACCTATACGGGCTACCCACCTATGGTATCGACAAGAAGTCACGCAACACCGCGATCAAAGGATCAAAGGGTGTGATAGAAAAGGCATGTGATATCCAAATGGACTACGAAGGATATACGGGAACCAGAACAGTATATGTAATGCATCTTGCAGGCTGGGATATGATCCTAGGCAAGCTAGCGCTTACAGATCTGGCCGCCTTAATCCCAGCAGGACCAAAGCCTGTTACCATCCAACCTGAAGGGATGGCACGCTTTGCACTCAAGGAATGGAGGAAGGCAGGGCTTGCTACAGGGCAAGTTACATCTGCTGCACTTACAATAGAAGATGAAGTATCAGACTATCTTCTACCACTCTTCGAATTCATGGTCTCAGCTATGAGTATCGGAGAAAGTCGGGAATTCAACACCTTAATTGCATTCGCCCAGCTATTCCCGGCAACCATGCCCAACGAGTTGCCACCCCTCAGAACCATCAACAACTGAATCTGCCCGAAACCCGACTCTACATGGGTACCAAGATGACGATACTCACGCTCAAATCAACGCAGAGCTTACAAAACAGCTCACCGAAGAAGAAGCCTCAGGCTGGATTTATCGTGCAGAATATGATACCAATGCGGTAGTTCTATTTCTATAAGCCAAAATAGATGATCCTACCAAACCCAGGCATATTTTGTATGCCAGGGATCGGAATGAAGCGGTTGATCCCAACTACACTCTGCTACCAAGCATGGAAGAACTCATAGAGCTAATCGCTGCTAGAAAATATGAGAGCAAGATTGACCTAGCTGATGGGTACCACAATATTAGAATAGAGGAAGACTCGTAACAACACTCCACCTTCCTCACACACATGGCATACTATCGCAGTCGCATTATGCAACAAGGCGACCGCAATGCTCCTGCCACGATCGTACAAGCTATGTACGAAGTATTTAAGGACATGGTCTTCAAGGACCTTGTAATCTATATTGTCGACATTATTATCTTTTCAGATACCTACGACGAACATGAAGCTACCTTACGGAAGGTTCTACAACGACTCCTGGACGAAAAGTTCTGGTTGAAGGCTAGCAAATGGCAGTTCTTCACCAAACGGCTAGATATCTTAGGACATATATTAACTCCAGATGGGTTATATATGGTTCCTAAGAAGCGCAACAAAGCATTAGACTTCAAGGTCCCCAGCAACTGCCGGGAACTACGAGGTATACTCGGTGTTGTCTAATTCCCAAGCAAGTTTTACACGGAATTGGCATCCTGGTCAAGCACCTTGTCAGAACTGCAAGGCCAAAACGCACCCTGGAGATGGACGGACACCCATACCAGGGCACTCGAGAAAATCAAGGAACTTGTGAATTCTCCACAGATTCTCAAACCTTGGGACCATTTCTCGGAAGCACCAAAATACCTAGTATTAGATGCTAGTGATATTGGACTAGGATCATGGATAGGACAATGAGTACTAGGATCAATTCGACCCTGTCGATTCCATTCTTGGAAATTCAGCCCCGTACAGCTGAAGTACTGCACTTACCCCAAGGAGTTACTCGCTATTGTTGACTCTCTGAAGTTCTTTTATGCTCAACTCCGAAACCACAAATTTACAGTTCTTACGGAACATTATCCACTACTCTCTTTCCTCCGACCACGATAAACATCTCAGAAGCTGGCCTAATGACAAGCTTACATGCCAGAATTCGACTTGGTTATCGAACATACAGCTGGAAACCAAAACCTTTTGGCAGACGCTCTGTCAAGGAAGCATAAATACTCCCTCGATCTCACCGAGTAACAAGACTTCATACCTCAGAGCCTCGATACTACAGAAGACAACAGCAACCTTCTAGATACTTCTATCACTACCAACAACCTTTCTATCTCTCCTATACCAGAAGAAATCACAATGGTTTCCTGTGGCTGCATCAACTTCAAGCAAACGGACTGCAACTACAACAAGTGCGCAGGCCGTGACGCAAGCCTCGGACACCACCACTCGTGTCCCTATCTCGACGAAGAGAATGACGGGGACTATTAAGATTACGACTATATCAAGGAGGAAGAAATGCAACCAGACAAGGATACCCTCTCCACCATTCCCGAAGAAATCTTTAACGGCGCTCCTGCAGATGATACCTCCTCAGTCACCAACGACGACACTATTCCCGCCATCATTACAGACTTTGTTAATGACGGCTGGAAACACTACAAGCAGCATCGAAATCAACACGATAAGGATTGTCACGACTACTACTGCCGCTTGCAGGGTAGTTCTCACCAGAATGGAAATCGTTACTTTCCCACCACCAGATGCCCAGTTTGCAAAACCTACGGACATGAATGTTTGGACTGCACTCTAGCAGAGGCAGTTTATCAGAAGGAGAAGGAATTCCAGTCGAGTCAGCGAGACTCAGGGAAATTGAAAGCTACCACTATCCCTCCTAACAACACCCCCTCCTCTGAGACTCCCGATATCGACATTCCAGAGCTTAACGTTAAAGAAGCTCCTAACCACATTCACTTGTGGTCTGCTGAAGAATTGGCAATCAGGAACGCTCCTATTGCCCGCCACGAACCATGGGGTCAGCAAACCGAACCAAAAAACCCATGAGACTACAACATCAAGCAGGTACCAGATGAGGAAAGACCCTCATTCCTCTCTGGCGCAGTTACCACCAGATCTCAATGCAATACGGCGTCCGGAGAAGCTAGCGGATCTAATCAAGGTCATAACACACTCCTATCCCCCACTAATCCTATGAGATATGTGCCAGGAGTGGGATTTATGCACCAACAACATCACACATCTAATGAGGAGAACAACTACGTTCAAGGGCCTCAAAGACAGGAGAAGACGTCAATTCCTCCTGCACCCACTGCCACTCGTCGGTTCAACTTCTGCAAAGGCAAGGGACACCATGCATCAACATGCGAGGCAAAACGCAAGGCAGACTCACACCTTAGGTATAGAATCGTGCCAGCAACCAATATGGCAAAGATATACCTCGATCTTGATGACGTCCCCAAAGATGACCCTGACTTATATCTCATTACTCACATTGACAAAGATGATAGAATGAGGGATGCCTACATAGCATGCATCAGGATATTCCCCGTGTGGAGCCAGCTCTATAACGCTCCAGAAGGAAAGAAAGAGGTAAGCAAGGACAATGGGTTCTTGTACAAGAAAAATGAGAAACGAGAATGGAGGATGGTTTTACCAAGCACGTTCGATATGAACAGTAAGAACTACCTCGAAGACGCAATCAAGGAAGCTCATGATCCTATGGCACATGACGGAGTTGAGAAAACATTGAAATGGTTGACTGATGAGTTCATTTGCCAGCCATTTTCAAGGCTCGTTAAGGAATACGTGGCAAGTTGCGACACCTGTCAAGGGACGAAGTATAGCAACAAGCCACCACTAGGACAAGTAACTATGTCACATGTTCCTGCAAGAGCCTGGACGGATATCACTATGGATTTTCTTAAAATGTCTCCTGTTTTCACTTACTGCTCTACTTTATACCGTAACATTCCTTTGGAAGACGATCATGTGATTTGTTTTTCAAGACTTTGGACCATTGTTTGTAGATAATCAGGATTTATGTTTCTCATTCCAGTTTCTGATAATCTTACAGCGGAGAAGTGCACTGATACCTTTGATACTCACGTTCCTTTTGTTATTGGCTATCCCTATTATATTGTTTTTGATCGAGATACTCTCTTTATGTCAGACCATTTCAAGGATTGGGTAGCACGAAAGGGAATCAAGTTGGAACCGTCTACAGCATACTACCCTCAGATGGACGGTCAGTCAGAAATTGCCAACAAGGCAATCCTTCAAGCTGCACGAGCGTGCAAGGTCGAAGGAAATGAATGGCTGCATAAACTCTACGAGGTTCGGCTCAAGTTGAACTCTCAAGACAACACCACAAGACAACACAGTCCATTATTTTTCCTCCTAGGCTTTGAGGAAAAGCTAGGTTCTTCTTCTTTCCCCTACCCGATCACCCCTTATACCCCTGCAGAGGAACGTCATCTTGACAACTCTCGCAACCTATACTCCTTTAAAGTTAAGCAGGCAAAACAAGACAACAAGAAGCGGTCTGTTCCACCACTTCTTACAGCCGGCCAAAAGGTTCTACTCTCCACAGTGAATATAACCCTCTTGATCACATCTAGGAACCTGAAGCCTAGATGGGTCGGACCTTTCCACATCCAACACGTAATCAGGAAGCGGCACAATTGTATACTCGACCTGTCAATGGACAGTCGACTTTCTCACATTCACAATACCTTCCACATTAGCAAGATCAAACCTTACGTTGAAAACTATTCAATCAACTTCCCAGGTCGTCAAGAGGAACAAGCTGGTTAGGTAATGGAAGGCAGATGGGAAGTTGAACGAGTACTCGAATTTCGTACCGCTTCTTGTACTGGCAAAAGCCAATACCTTGTACGTTGGAAAGGGTATGGAAGTGATGATGATGAATGGATCAACTTTGAAGATATCAGCCTTGAAATCGTGCAAGACTTTTGGACAGGCGGAAACTACGCCAACACCTTCAAGCAACGAAGATCCTCCAAGAAACACAAGAAGCTTTACACTCGAGAAACCCCCAAGTCAATTGTTCAAACAGAACGAGACCGAGTTCTCGCCCTCAGTCCTAACGATCAAGACCTCACCTCCGCTGCTACCAATCTTGCAGAAGATATCTTTCATGATTTCCTAAAGTACTGATTCGCGCCGGTTTAATTAACCTGGCAATCCCGAGTTCCTTCTTGTTGCTTTAATTGTCGTTCAGAATTAACTATTGAAGAAGGTATGGCAAACAAGGTATCTATTGGATGTTTTCATTGTTCCTTATGTCATGAATGTTTCCTATGGATGATCTGGGAGTTACGTTAGTCTCATACTGTTCAATGCGAAGATTGCTACTCTGATAACTGTCATGCTTGCACTTGTTATTTTGGACTACCTCCAGCTTGAGCAAGACAACAAGAGTAGGAAATCCTTTTTCAGTGGGGAAGTGTAATGGAAGACCGTTTCTTATAATTGTCTTAGTATGCATTTC
>Ga0307511_10007740_pt1 | contig 10798 bp, 10 predicted proteins | sample 13_EM_MG_FD_200266 | JGI IMG/M metagenome (GOLD analysis project Ga0307511, IMG submission 200266) | Populus trichocarpa ectomycorrhiza microbial communities from riparian zone in the Pacific Northwest, United States - 13_EM | ecosystem: Host-associated > Plants > Roots > Unclassified | place... | reverse complement strand
TTCTTTTAAACTTCATAATATGTATAATCTATATTTACATGGATTTTTTCATATGAAATATTAAAACTTTAATTTTTTTTTAATTTTTCCGGGTTAATCTGGGTTGACCCATAAAACCCGGGACCCCGCCCCTTGGCCGGGTCAACTCTCGGGCCGGGTTTAATAACTATGCTTTAAAGACATGGTGAAAGCATGTTTGGTTACATGAGTTACCGAAAAAGATCAAAATACCCTCCCCACCAAAACACCCATTTTTTCATAAAATAAATAGTAATTTCATTATAGCAATTCACAATAAACAATTTATAGTACTATAATAAAAAAACCCATACCCTATATATTTTTTCTATTAATTTTTATTCTCAGACAAAAAAAATTGCTTTTAGATTTTCTTAACATAAAAAGTAAACACCAACCATTGCTCACACAATTTTTTAAAACCCATTTTTTAAAGTTTTGAAAATCTTACCAATTCCATATTTTATATTTTCTGAAACAAAAATTATATCAACGTAGCCTCTTTTATAAAAGAAAGAGACCCTTGATCTCAGATTTGAACCTTGTGGTTACTAAGATGATGACCACTGGAGGTTTACATAGTCATTAACTTCAGGGCCCGTGGGATTAGTCGAGGTGCGTGCAAGCTGATTCGAACACCCACGTTAATAATAATAAAAAAAAGAGCGAAACCCTAATCATATTCATTTGCGACGTGGCATGTAAACAACTCGACATATTCATCCCTACCTACACCTAACGGTGACCAGCGCGTAACCCAGACAAACACCACACTTGTCTCTTACTCTAAAATATTCCGCTCGACACGAAAAAAAATTCCCCTTTCCCTCATCAATTCTCAGTGTAAATCTTCAAAATCACCGACATCTTGCTTTCTCTCTTACTGCAAAACCAAAAAAACTAAATAAAACCCTAATTTGTCTTTCACTTACCGAGTCACTCGCCATGATCGAGCTATCTTCAACAATACCGAGTCAGATTCGGTTCCTTCTTCACACCTTGAACGAAGCCAACGTCGACTCCGTGTTTCGCGACCTCTGTCAGGTACTCTCTTTACATTACTTCATTTCCCCTAATTCTGCAATCGATCGTTTATTATCTCTCTCTCTCATCTTTTATTTTTTTAAAAAAACCTTAACATTCCACTCTTTGCTTGACCGGATTATATTTGGATTAAAATAAAAAAATTATTTTAGGTTTTGCAATTTTAATTTAGTTATTATTGGGTTAAAATTGAGGTGTTTTTTTTAAATTTTATTGTTTGTTGGTGACTCAAAGGTCGACGCGTTGTTTGGGTGTTGTTGATGTATTGCAGTTCATGGAGTATGGATTTGAAGGAAGTGTTCTGACGCTCCAAACATGTTTGGAGTATTTGAAGACTGACTTGAAAAACATTCAGTTGGAACCCGTACTTGTTTCGGTTTTCAAGTTTGTTTTGGACAAACCGAATTCCACTACTGTGTTTTGTCAGTCTTTAAGAAGTTTGGAGATCACTGAAAATTTCTTAGAGAAGTTGTCTAATTCGCTGAAGCTATCTGTGGCTGAGAAAATTGGCATTGGTCTCGCGCTCACCGATGCGGAGAACGCTGATACCAGGATGTTTGGTGAGTTGTTTGTTTATTCCTCCTTTTTTGCCCCTTTACTGGCTTGGAAGCCTGGACTGCATTTGTTGATGGGTTTATTGTTTTTCCAGCAAAGAAGTTTTGTATGGCTCAAATTGAGGAATTGTGTGCGAATCCTGTTCTGATAAGTTCAGTTGATCAAGTTCAGAATATTGTTATGTTCCTACAGCGGTCGGAGGGGCTATCCAAGCATGTTGATAACTTTATGCAGATGTTGTCGTTAATGCAGTCAAAAGATGTTACCCCATTTGTTTTAACTCCACTGATTTCTGATGAACTGCGCGAGGCCAATTTTTGGAGGTGATCTCCTCTCTTTCCTGGCTTTGTAATTGAATGAGGGTAAAGCTCTGTGGTCTGTAACACATGCAACGTGCTCATTTTTTTTTGTATTGCAGGAATATGGATCTCTTCCATGGAAGTACAGAGAGTGAATTTGATGCTATTTTAGCTGAAATGGAAAAGGAGATGAGCTTGGGAGATATTGTGAAAGAGTTAGGCTATGGATGCACATTTGATGCATTGCACTGCAAAGAAATATTATCCCCTTTTCTGCCACTGTCAGAAGTTACAATCTCTAAGATACTTGGAACAATTGCCCGCAACCTTACCGGGCTTGAGGACAACCAGAGCACGTTTTCAACGTTTGGCTTGGCTCTTGGTTGTGACATTACAACTGATCTTCAACAGTTAAGCTCCTGGGACGTTGACATCCTTGTAAAAACAATCAAGCAACTTGTGAGTCCAGTTCTGTTCTTATTATCCTAGTTTTTTTTTTAAATGTGAAAATTGCTAGTACTTAAAATAAAAAATTCCTTGATTTATTGCATACGAATGTTTTTTACAGGCTCCTGGTACTAACTGGATTCAAGTTATTGAAAATCTGGATCATGAAGGATTTTACATACCTAATGAGGAGGCATTCTCCTTTCTGATGTCTGCATATAGACAGGCATGCCAGGTATATCTTCATAATATGTGAAATACATGCACTGTCAGATAAGTTTCAACATCTTTGTTTGCTTTTTCCGAATTTGTATCTTTGATCTTTGCAGAATCCTTTCCCTCTCCATGCAATCTGTGGGTCTCTTTGGAAGAATACTGAAGGTCAACTATCTTTTCTGAAACATGCAGTACTTGCACCACCAGAAATGTTCACCTTTGCTCATTCTGGAAGGCAGCTGGTATGGTGCTTTTCTATCAGTTTTTCACTTCCATTCTGAGGCAACCCCCTGTTCTGATTATGACTAGTTATCTGCTATTGTTGCAGAACTATATGGATGCTGTGCATGGCCATAAATTCCAAGTTGGGCATGCTAATCATGCATGGCTGTGTCTTGACCTTTTGGATGTGCTTTGTCAACTTGCTGAGACAGGTCATGCTAGTTCTGTCCGATCAATTCTCGAGTATCCTCTTAAACACTGTCCAGAATTGTTGCTTCTTGGGATGTTCAATATCAATGTACTTCTCATACTTCATTCATGATTTGTGGAATTATACCCTACATGTTTATTTGGCTGATCAATTTTACCTCTCTTATTGCAGACTGCCTACAGCCTCCTCCAATACGAAGTGTCTTTTAGGGTTTTCCCCCTTATACTCAAAAGCCCTGCTTGTGGTGGTATGATGCTTTACCTTTGGCATCTGAACCCTAATCTTGTGTTGCGGGGATTTGTAGAGGCTGGGAATGTTGAATCAAACATCATGACCAAGATATTGGATGTATGTCAAGAGCTAAAGGTAAACGGAGAGAATTTGTGACTTGATTTTTGTTCTAATCATCCCTTTTGCAGTGTTTTGCTTTAATAATAATGCATATGTTCCATCATCTCCTCCAAAATTTTAAAGCTGCCATTTTGTTGGAACTTTTACCATAACCTTGCGGTGTTCGTACTGATCTGATCATCCTTGGATTCATCTTTTAGTTATGTTTGTTTGTTGCTTGTTTTGGTGTATTTCATTTTGAGCTCAAATTTCTGGTTCCTTAATGCAGATTTTGCCATCAGTATTAGACATGATTCCCTTTCCTTCTGGTATCCGATTGGCAGCCCTTGCTTCAAGAAAAGAGCTTATAGACCTTGAAAAGTGGCTGAGTAATAATTTAATTACATACAAGGATTCATTCTTTGAGGTAATGTTCAGCTGCCCTTCCAAACTCTTCATTAAGGTGCCAATACTCAGTGGCCGTGTCAAATCGTATCTTGGGATTTTTGTTACTATGACATAGTAAAATTACAGCTTAGTTATGGACATGGTGAGACATGACATGTTGGTGTGTATTTTCAAATCTGCAGGAATGTCTCAGGTTTCTGAAGGAGATTCAGCTCGGTGGATCACAGGATTTTTCTGCGAAACCTTTTCATCATCAAAGCAATATTGTGAATCATTATTCAGAAACTAGTTCATCCTTCCTGAAGGTTCCAACTTCTACAATTCATTTATTCTGGTCTTCTCCATACAATTGCATAGTGATTTTCTAATTCTCTGCATATTTTGCAGGTCCTTCAAGCTCACACCAGCTTAATTATCTCTACCCAACTGTCTGAGGAAATGGAAAGGTTGCATGTGACAGTTATGGACTCTAATCCAAGGCTGCAAAATGGTAGCTCAGCAGATTCATCTACCCCTGATGGGTTTTCAGATGATGTTGAGGCAGAGGCAAACTCTTATTTCCAGCAAATGTTTTCTGGTCAGCTGACAATTGATGCAATGGTTCAAATGCTTGCTAGATTCAAGGAATCTTCAGTGAAAAGGTATAATGTTAATCTTTAAAAGTGCTTACTTTTTTTGGTATCTTACTATGCCTTGTTCATTAGGAGTCTAAATCACTGAACTACGTCCTAGGGTTTCTCTGATGATAATTATAATAACAGAGTCTTTATAGTGTTGGAAGTTAGCTTTGAATTATTCTACCTGGAATAATTTTCGGGGAAGAGTTAAATGCTTTTTATGCATGCTCCATATTTTATTCGTATATCCTGAATCGAATATTTTACGTTGTCTGTATCTCCTCCAAGCAATTGGAATGATTGTAGTTATTTTATTAGTGTTTTTTGACTGACAAGTATGGGCAATAGTCTCGACCTTGCGAGGATGTGAAAGCCAATGATACTTTTCAGACCAGTGCCATCTTAGTTTTAGATGATTTTATGTGATATTCATTTGAGAGTTTGGGTGTTTAATATTTTACTTTGTTGGTGGACCCATCAGAGAGTTTGGATTTCAGTGGTAAGACTAATCTCTTGTTGAAATCACTGACAGGGAACAATTGATTTTCGAGTGCATGATTGGCAATCTATTTGAAGAATATAGATTCTTCCCTAAGTATCCAGAAAGGCAACTAAAAATTGCTGCTCTTCTTTTTGGTGAGATTTATTACAGAGATTAAAGTTAATAGCATGGCTTATTTTTCTAGCGTTCTAGTCCAATGCTTGATATCAAGTTACCTCGATTGGCTCTCGTCTTAACAATTATGCTTTAGAGCTTGAGTGTGCATGCTGCCTGTACAATTTTAACTGTGCTATCTTTTACATCATTGTTTGCTATAATATCAAACCTACTCCTTTTGTCCTTTCATGAGCTTGGATTTTTTGCATGTATTCCCTTGTTCAGAGTAGGGTCCCTATGTAGAAAAATGTTATGGTATTTGGTTTCTGATATAGGTAATTCAAAACTGCAATGCTGATTTTATTATTATTCTGTCAATCATTTTTTTTTTAAATTATTGTGATGGGTCCTACATAGTTTAAACTGATATAAATTTGAATTGCAGCATTAATGCTAGGACATTGTTTGTTATTTGTTAGCTTACTACTTGATTGAAAGAATTTGATCTGTTTGCCTGTGATTGCTACTTGTATTTGCATTTTGCAGCATGAGGCATAAAGCTGTGAAAATCTGCATGATTAACTAGTCAAGTAATCTTGAGATTTATGTGATTATTCGAACAAGTGTAATTTGGAATGTCTTCAGCAGATTTATGTGGTCATGTTTGTGAATTGTATTTCAGGTTCTGTTATCAAGCACCAGCTTGTTACTCATCTCACTCTTGGGATTGCTTTGCGTGGTGTTTTAGATGCACTTCGCAAACCTCCAGATTCCAAAGTCTGTACCATCCCTAAGCGACCTTCAAACTGTATATGTATATGGGTGTATATAATGTTTCCAATGACTGCTCTTTGCAGATGTTTGTGTTTGGTACCAAGTCTTTGGAGCAGTTTGTGGATCGTTTGATTGAATGGCCACAGTATTGCAATCATATCTTACAAATATCTCATCTGCGTGGTACTCATACTGAGCTTGTTGCTTTCATTGAACGAGCACTTGCCAGGATTTCATCAGGGCATTTGGAATCAGATGGAACTAACAATGCTTCTGCTGCTCATCACCATGGTTTGTTACAGGCTGCCTCAGTAAATGGAGAGGTAAGAAATTGTTTTTTGTTTATGGTACTTTTTGTGCCCTCTCCTCCTGTCTTGTGCATCCATATTTTTAACTAGATCCATGAATGTTTGACAAGGCTACCATCTGAGATGTGCAGAAGATATTTGACATCAAACTTTGTTGAAAGTGATGGAAACCAGATACATGAATGATGAATGTTTGGCAAGGGTTCAATATGAGATATTCAGAAAAAAAATTCACATCAAACTTAGTTTGTTGAATGTGGTGGAGTCTATTAAATTCTGGCATAAACCTTTTATTTTCAATACACAAACATATTTGCAATAGAAGCAGCAATTTGGTGGTAAGTCAGTGCAATAGTGTCAGGGAGCTAGAGTTTGGGCACAAACACATGCTCATTGCTTTATGTGAAATATATAAATCATTGCACATCTGATTCTCCTTTCCATTTTATTTTCAACCATTGATTGCAGCCATGATCAATCCCTGCATTTTCTATTGTCTAATGTGAATGTACTAGTTGCACCAGATCTTTCATAACATTCGTCCAGGATGTTTAGTGCTCCAACTAATATCCTGTATTTCAACTATCCTCTTAAAGAAATAAAATTAAGGTGATTGAGGACATCTTGAGCTGGTTTGCGATGATCAGGTAAAAACTTCTAATTTGCATGTTACGGACACACTTGGCATCATCATCTCTGCATCTGCTTCTCACTGGGACCATCGCACCTCCAGCTCTCTAACACTACTGCACTGATCTTTCGACACGTCACTGCTTTTATTGCAAATATATGTGGACTGGGAGCTATTTGACATTGTTATATCATAGTTTGGTCCTATGACATTGTAACTTTGATTAGGGGCCAAACTAGTTGGTTAAACTAAGCAGTAGTCTCAACAGCCTTTGCTTTTCTAACCTTGTGCCATTATTGCAGTCAAATAGCATTAACATTCCACAGCTCGGGCAGCAACTTTCATCTACACTCCACAGTCAACAGAGACATGAAAGTTCTCTTGATGACCGTCTGAAAGCATCTGCAGCTCCATTTAATGACACTAAACCATTTCTATCTTCCGGTGGGCAATCTTCAGCTGCTTCAAGTGATGCTTCTAGCATTCAGAAGGTAGCTTTCACAACTGATTTGTTTGATGTCAATATTTGAATTTCATTCCCGTAGTTCTTCACTTTTCGTAAGTTGTGATTGCAGAATACAGTTACTTCTTCATCTTTGTTGTCTTCTTCACCTGGTTTTGTCCGTCCTTCCCGTGCAGTTACCTCTACCAGTAAGCTCATTAATGATCCTAATTTTTTCTTGTTTACTTTAAGCTGCCATGCCTTGAATTGTTTTAAAAATGCCTTTATCAGCATTACATACGAATCATTATTTAATACAGGGTTTGGCTCTGCATTGAACATCGAAACACTTGTAGCTGCTGCTGAGAGAAGAGAAACACATATAGAGGTACAATGTTTTATTTTAAAATCACGCAAGTGGTAGCATTTTTTACATAGATGCGTGGGGTCTATGGTAGCTTTCATTTGTTTCTATAGAGATGTATAGAAGCCTCTATGAGTATAAAACTCGACTCATCAGCTACTGCCTGGTTTATCCTTATTAATTTTAGCTATCAAGAGATGTTATTTTACAAGAGATGTTATTTTACAAGCAACTACTATCCTCGTACCTTATTTTTGCTGATAACTTATCTGGGAAGGAAAAAATTTCTTGGCCATTTAAGCACCAAACTTTGAATGGAGCTATTTGTTATTCAAAAGTGGTGGTTATTTGAAGTCTTCAAAGTCTTTAAGGGGTCGTGCTTTGACCAATCTATTTAATTGTTAGCAGGTGAGAGTCCCTGAAATCATATGTTTCAACGGGCCATGGTTATTGGTGGTCTAGCAATTGTGAAATATGAGGTGCACTGCATGTTGTGTAATGATAAATGTCATCTTTATGTATTGTTTGGGTGGCCTTCCTGTATGGTTGGATTATAAGGTTATTGCATAGGTAGCTCTTTACCTTGGATAAATAGGTGGGTGTTCTCTAGCGGGTATAGGATTTTTTATCCCGTGCATTAGTGGGCCGTAAGAAAGAAAATACTTCTTAAATCTGGGATATTTCTACAGGTGAAAATAGAGACTTTTCAATGAATTGCTCTTAAAGAAGCTGTTATGGGATATTTTCTAAGTTCAGCCTTCTAATGGGGTTCTGCTTCCTGGAACTTTTCCAGTGATAGCCTTTAACATTGCAAAGTTCTTTTTCTTATTATTTTCTACTGATATTGTTCTGTTTTCTTATTTGTTCTTGATATGAAGGATTGCTTAGACTTTAATTTGTAACTTCTCTTTCTAATAATATATTATTCAAAGATAAAAAATAGTGAGGCTCGTTGGATGGATTCATTTTTCTTGTGTGCTGTAGTTATCTGGTTTCACTTTCTGTTTCCAGGCTCCAGGATCAGAGATTCAGGACAAAATATCGTTCATAATTAATAATATTTCAGTTGCAAATGTTGAAGCTAAAGCAAAAGAATTCATTGAAATACTGAAGGAGCAGCACTATCCCTGGTTTGCCCAGTACATGGTCATGAAAAGGTGAGAAGTCTTTTTAAATTACCTTTCCCGATTCTTTAGTGTGTGTAAATGTTTCTAAGCATATTTATGTTTGTCTCTATGTAATATATTAATTCTTTGTGCTGTTGCCCTTCCTTGTTGGTCTTCGTTAATGTCTTTGTGCAGAGCAAGCATTGAGCCCAATTTTCACGATTTGTACTTGAAGTTCCTTGATAAAGTTTATTCAAAAGCTTTAAGTAAGGAGATTGTCCAAAACTCATATGAGAACTGCAAGGTTTGTGTCATCACATGTATCTTTGTGCATTGGACATTGTTGATCAACATCCTTTTCAGAAAATCAAGTGGCATGGATAAGTCTTTTTCAGTTTAAAAGTAGAATAGATCAGCATTACTTTTTGTTCTGTTTCAGGTTCTTTTGGGATCAGAGCTCATAAAATCTAGTTCCGAAGAACGTTCATTGCTAAAAAATTTGGGAAGCTGGCTTGGAAAATTAACTATTGGAAGGAACCAAGTTCTGAGGGCACGTGAAATAGATCCTAAATCTTTGATCATAGAGGTGATTCTTATACATGGAGACAATGTGTGCTTCAATGTTAACAAGTCTCATTAGATCTTTCTTTTTCATCATTGTTTTTTGTCATTTGAGAATCATAAGTTCACTTGAGTTAATCTTGTAATTGGGCAGGCATATGAGAAGGGATTGATGATTGCAGTTATACCATTTACATCCAAGGTACACATGTTGACAATTAGATGTCTCTGAAGTTAATTGTCATGTAATTCTTATATTTTCTTTTACTTGCTGTAGGTTCTGGAGCCATGTCAAAGCAGTCTAGCATACCAACCTCCTAATCCTTGGACTATGGGCATTCTTGGATTGCTGGCTGAGATCTACTCAATGCCAAACTTGAAAATGAACCTCAAATTTGACATAGAGGTAAAGGGATACCATGAGCACTGACTTGCACAAGTGTGTGGACTTTTTTCTGCTATGAAAGCCTCACTAACATAGGCTGTATTTGGTTGATTATCAATAATTTTCTTGTGGCACTTCAGGTCTTGTTCAAGAATCTTGGCGTAGATATGAAGGACATTGCACCAACTTCTCTCCTGAAGGATCGGAAAAGGGAAATTGAAGGGAATCCTGATTTTTCCAACAAAGATGTTGGAGCATCCCAACCACAGCTGGTTCCTGAAGTTAAATCTGGAATTATATCTCCACTAAATCATGTTGAGCTACCGCTTGAGGTTGCAAGCCCACCTAATTCTGGTGGTCATGCTCATTTGTTATCTCAGGTTTGTGTGCATTTTGTTTTCTATTTTTTGTCTAGCAGTTGTTGATATATATATATATATATATATATTTATATATCTGAAGTTAATCTGCTTGGTGTCTTCAGTATACCTCTCCTGTTCATGCATTGATGGAGGATGACAAACTAGCTGCATTAGGCTTGTCTGATCAGCTCCCTTCTGCTCAAGGTCTATTCCAAGCGACTCCATCCCAGTCAACGTTTTCTGCTAGTCAGGTGCGGTTTAATATCACATGCTCATAGTTGAACAATAGACTGACTTCTTTGTTCTCTAATTTGCAAGTTCTCTGTTGTTGGCAGCTTCCCACAGCAATACCCAACATCGGAACTCATGTTATTATCAATCAGAAACTAAATTCTTGGGGCTTACATGTGCATTTTCAAAGGTTCAAACTGTTTCTACATTACTCTTATGATGCCTTGTAGTTACATTGGTTTGTGTTTCTCTGATGATCTATATCCCATTAACAATTGACAGACTGGTTCCTGCTGTAATGGATAGAGCTATCAAAGATATCGTTTCTGGTATTGTTCAACGAAGTGTTTCTATTGCAACACAGACAACAAAAGAGCTTGTTCTGAAGGTCTGGATGCTGAAATAAACAAAGCATTTGGTCCCTTGTATTGGGGCTTGCTGCATCTACCTTGGCAGCAAGTTCTATAGGCACTTCTTCTTTTAGTTAATGCCTTGTTGTCTTTGCTTGCTAAATCATACATATTTTGTATCTAATCATACTATTGTTTGTTTAAATCAAATATCTCCACATCTTATAGAAACTTTTACCAGTCTTATTTCCCAGACATTTCTGATACCTTCCCGTCATATTGCACTCAATTATAGGATTATGCCATGGAATCCGATGAA
>Ga0307511_10007739_pt1 | contig 10799 bp, 7 predicted proteins | sample 13_EM_MG_FD_200266 | JGI IMG/M metagenome (GOLD analysis project Ga0307511, IMG submission 200266) | Populus trichocarpa ectomycorrhiza microbial communities from riparian zone in the Pacific Northwest, United States - 13_EM | ecosystem: Host-associated > Plants > Roots > Unclassified | place... | reverse complement strand
AGTAACTTGGGTTTAATATTTTTCTGAGACTCACGTTGTCTAGAACTTGGCTAACTACAAAGTCCAAATGCCTTGGGTTTGGTACACTGTTAAGCCCTTACTTAGAGCATGCTCATTTTCTTGGGTTTGCCCAAGAGAGAAGGGTTATAAGAAATTTTTTAGATTCGTTAAAAATAAGTTTATAAATAAAAGTAAAAATTATGCATATAAAACTAATTAAATAAGCCTTTTTACCGCTTACAAACCAAGGATTAGTTTATCACATATAAATGAATTAAACTTTGCAATCATACACACGTGAGTTACCTTTGCCATGAGTATGGTAGTGAAATTTTGTAAGAAGGATGATCATGGGGTGATGGGGTGAAGGGAAAAAGTTCTAAAAGATAATTAATCAAGAAAAATTACTTTAATTTCTATACAAAACTGCTGCCCTAGCCAGCTGGTTGAGATGCACTCTATGGTCATCATACATCATGTATCACCTTTTCCTAAAAGTAGAAAAGATATTCAAGGCCATTAAGGCTATGTTTATTTTCTATTATGTAATGCAGTTTTTATTTTAACATAATTATAAATTTAAAATATTTAATTTATATATATATATATATATCATAGTTTTGCACCAAAAAATTTTTCTTGAAATTTTAATAAAAAATCTATAATTTATAAGTTTTTATTAAAATTTTTAAACAAAAAATTAACACAACAACAAACTCTCACTAATTCCTTCTCAAAACAAAACAAAACTACCCTCACAAAATCAATCTAAAAACATAACTCCAAAAGAAACATACAGTAACCCGACACTTCAATTATTTCAAACCCCACACACATACTTTCTCTCTCTACACATTTCCATGACCCAAACCAAATAAATCCCTCCCCTCCCTCTCGTTCCCCAAAGCAAGAGGTGCTTGCTAGCTATTAGCCTCTGACCCCAAGGTCCACAACACACCAAACATGAAAAACATGTCAGCCTCTCGAGCACTACTTCTCTTGGTGGTGGCGATGCTACTACATCTTGTAACATGTACCACCACCACCACCACCACCACATCGACCGCCACCACTCATCATAACACCATCACCAAAGCCAAAACCAAAACCAGTTCGTACCCTGATTTTCAATTATTGAACGTGAAACAAGCAATAACAGAAACAAAGATTAGGCCTCTAAAACCATCCCTGTATCAAGAACTATCCATGAATATTCCAAACGATAGTGGAAGTGAGGGAAAGCAGAAACTGAAACTTGTCCACAGAGACAAGGTATCCTTCAACAACAAGTTTCACAATCATAGCCACGTTTTTCATGCACGCATGCAAAGAGACGTGAAGAGGGTGGTTAGCCTTATCCGCCGCGTTTCAAGTGGCAGTACCGCCAGCTATGGGGTGGAGGATTTTGGGTCGGAGGTGGTGTCAGGCATGGACCAAGGTAGTGGGGAATATTTTGTTAGAATAGGAGTTGGAAGTCCACCAAGAAGTCAATACATGGTCATTGATTCAGGTAGTGATATTGTATGGGTTCAATGTAAACCTTGCACCCAATGTTATCATCAAACCGACCCGCTGTTTGACCCGGCGGACTCAGCTTCTTTTATGGGGGTGTCTTGTAGCTCTGCGGTTTGTGACCAGGTTGATAATGCGGGTTGTAATTCGGGTCGATGTCGCTACGAGGTGTCATATGGTGATGGGTCGTCCACAAAAGGGACTCTTGCCCTCGAAACACTTACATTGGGAAGAACCGTGGTTCAAAATGTGGCTATCGGATGCGGGCATATGAACCAAGGCATGTTTGTTGGTGCTGCCGGGTTACTGGGTCTTGGAGGAGGATCCATGTCATTTGTGGGTCAATTGAGTAGGGAAAGGGGGAATGCATTTAGTTATTGTTTAGTGAGTAGGGTGACTAATTCAAATGGATTTCTGGAATTCGGGTCTGAAGCAATGCCCGTGGGAGCAGCCTGGATTCCTTTGATCCGAAACCCACATTCACCGAGCTATTACTATATCGGGCTTTCAGGTCTTGGAGTTGGAGATATGAAGGTGCCAATATCAGAAGACATATTCGAATTAACCGAGCTGGGAAATGGAGGTGTTGTTATGGACACCGGGACGGCTGTGACTCGGTTTCCTACGGTGGCTTACGAGGCATTTCGTGATGCTTTCATAGACCAAACCGGAAACCTCCCCCGGGCTTCTGGAGTATCCATATTTGATACTTGTTATAACTTATTCGGGTTTTTGTCGGTCCGGGTACCAACCGTCTCATTTTACTTCTCAGGTGGGCCAATTCTAACCCTTCCAGCAAATAACTTTTTAATCCCAGTAGACGATGCAGGGACCTTTTGTTTTGCATTTGCTCCTTCCCCTTCAGGACTTTCCATCCTCGGAAACATTCAACAAGAAGGGATTCAAATCTCCGTCGATGGAGCTAATGAGTTTGTAGGTTTTGGCCCCAATGTTTGCTGAGTAGGAATTTTGCTAGTCTTTAACTAGTTACAAAAATATTTGTTATATGTTCGTAGTATTAATTAGTACACACATCTGGATATATGTATTAATATCCTGTGATATTTGTCCTATTAGTAGAGCAGTATTATGTATACGCTGTGCTTTTCTCCCTGTCAAGCGTGCGTGTACATGATTCAATAAAGATTAAGCAAAAGAGTGTTTACTAGTCAGACATTCCCAGCTGAAATCTGCCAGCGGTCAAGAGCATCATCAGCAGAAAAGAAGATTTACAAGGGTGTTAGGCCACCCATGGTAGGATCCAGTAGACATAATTCCGCACTCTCCAAAAGGGGGTGGGAATGGCCCTAACAGTACTGATGTGTGTTCATTGCCCAACACCTTTATTTCCCATCTTCACACGCACAGAGATTCCTCTCCCTTTCTCGTTCACAGGTCTATAGTGTTAAAATCATGAGGGATCGGAAGGGAGGGAGCCACTGCCAAGGTGGGCATGTGAAGGCATCACTAGGGGGGCTTTGGTCTGCCTGGTGTAACCTAAGTCGGAGTGCGTTCAAGCAATGACTTTTAGTCTTTTACAAAGGTGTTACCTTTTTCCTTCTTTTGATAGATATGGGAGCATTGCATTACTTTAGCCCCTTTTCATGCTAGGCGAAGGATTGGAACAGCTCAATATGACTGCTACACCGCATTCCCATTTCTCATCTAGCCAGCAGATGGGAGATGGCGTTTTCGAGTGGTAAATTCTATTGCTTTGTCCCCTCGATCCCTCCTCCTAGTGCTTTGCAAGCACTTTAGAGGCCCGCCAAAGTGATGATTTGTTGCGGTGAAATGGGTGAAAGCAAGAGGGAATCAATGAAAGTAATCTAAGATTTACTCAGAAACTAGCATCTTATAGGATATACTTCCAAATTTCTTTCTGGACTTTTGGCAATATTTTCACCCCATCGCCAGAACATTGCTTGACAAGAGTGGCTCGTCTTGTCAGTGCATGTCTCAACTAAGACCTTTCCCCTCAAAAGCCTTTTTCCTTCAATGTATCTGTACTGTCTTCAAATCCCTGAAATTCTGGTAGTATGCGGTCCAACTTGCAACCAATCTTTTTGACTTTTTTTTGCTATATTAACGGTCGATATTAAGAGCAGTGCTAAACTTTCTCCAAACTCCACCACCATTGGATTCTGGAACCCACAAATCCAATGGTTGTGGGAATTCGGCGCACCATTTGGGGCCATGACTCAACAAACTAGATTTAATGTTCAGGCAAATGTCAATGTGAACGTGTCCTAACCAATGTGAATTTCTCTTTAAATTATTGCACCGAACAGCTAGACAGCCCAGAGAATCAAGAAACAAGAAGGCAAGGCTAAGAAAGGATCCAAGAAAAAACAGCTCATTCTTCTGTCAGTACTATTTTTTCTAGTTATAATACAAACGGATGATAACCCGTTGATTTGTGGCTTCACCAAGATCAAATCAGTTAAAAGACGAAGTTTTTTTTTTTTTTTTTTTAACTTGAAAGACATGGTTTCAAGTATTTTCTTTAAATTGAAACATGGGTTCATTCATATCAACCTATCTAACCCGTAACTTAATTTTCACCGAGCCAACTCTCGGGACAGTTCTTATAGCTATGTTGTATTTAACTGCGACAATCAATCATTATTTCTTCTTCTGTTCTCTTTTTTCTTAGATTTTCCTTTGTTGACTATCGTTTTCTTTTATGATATGACCATTACCATGTCCCTCCGAGGGGTTCGGTGGGCAGGTTGGAGCCACCGTTGCTAGCTACTCTGTTCTCCCTTCCATTTGTGTACTAATTGTTATGTTTCTTTACATGTATAAACTGACCATAAATACAATTAAGTACCCACTAATATTTGCAAGCAATGTGATGGGGGGAGAGAGGATATGACTGTGAATGACAACGAAAGAATGACAGGTTGACGATGTGATGGAGGAGAAGAACTAATTACTACAGAAAATACTTAAAGAAACAATAAAGTAAGCAGATGGTTACTGTTTGCATGTGATGGGTTTTCTAAGAATAATAAAGCTGAAGGAACGAACAAAGGAAAATAAAGACAGAAAAAGGATGTACAGTACACAGATGGTGAAGTTCAGTAACATAAAAATTTGTTTGCTTGGGCATGTTACATTTTCAGCTTTTATCAAAGTAAAGGGTATTAGGGCTTTGCTGCAGTTTTCAGCCAGCTAGCTTTTGTGTCATTTCCATGGGGACCGATCGTGCAAAGCTGAAAAAATTCCGAGTTGTCTACTCAGCTGATAAATATTACTATACTAACTAGGTTTATATATTTGTTAATTTTAAAATTATAAAATTAATCGAATTACGTGTAAATTAATCCGAATATCAAAATATATATAGACACACACTAACATAGACAACCAGCTTTCTTCTCCATCTCACTTGAAGTAAACTAAAATATCTACAAATGTTTGAAGTAGAAAATCTAACCTGATTGAGAGGACATGGTTGGACATGATTATGATCAAGTCAAGCTACCCTTTATCCACTTGATCCAATTACCTTCAAACTAACCATTAATTATAGAGTTTTTGTGATGCATATTATATACAAGAGAGTCAATTTGTTTTAGAGAAAAAACTATTATATTTTAGAGAATGATTTTAAAAATAAATATATTATAGAAAATAGAGATTCAGCCCCTCATTTAAGAGAAAACTTCATCTCTTTTATAGCCCATGAGATTTCTTTTTTTTTTCAAAGAAAAAAAGGTTATATTATAAATTAAATATCTCTGATTCATCACATAGTAAAATATATCTAACTTGTTAAAGTAATCATAGAGCCTAAAATTCTTCGGAACTAAAAAAAGCATGGGCTCGACACTTAATTAAACCTAAATACAGTGGGTCTGAAAACTCGTTAGACCCACACATGTCTGAGCTCAGCGCTTGATTGAGCTCAAAAATAATGGATTTGACATCTCGCCAGTCCATATATATTTAGGCTCGATAGTTGATTAAGTCCATAAACATTGAGTTATTACTATCTTTGGTTATATTTTTAAAAGAAAAAAAAAGTCAAGGTAAAAGCAAAAAAAAAAAAAAATCCTAATCCCTCAATTAGTTTTTTCGACTTTAATTCTAGTAATTTTAAAAATCAATCATCCAATGTTTTTACTTTGAAAATATCTTTTTTAATTTATGATATGATAATGATAATATTACAGAAAAGGGTAATTTAGGGACAAGAGCTGTACTTGATTAATTATTGTTCAAAAAGTATGGAAAAAAATAAAAAGTAAAGGAGTTAAACTATAAATTTTTATAAATTAAAGGATTGAAATTGTGAGTATCTCTTTCACATTCTCCTTTACTCCAACTAAACTAAGAAATATATGAAGTGAAAAATGTACCTTGATTAAATGTATACCTTTGGCCAAGATCGGGCTCATGAAAATTTAGCATGTGTAGTTCATTCATGTGAGAATATATGCTCCATTTTAGTGAATTAGCAAGAACTTGTTTGTAAATTAACCCTCAAAGTCGCCACACAATGTTAATGTTGACGGGAAATTATCATGATCATGATTACGGATGGAAACTTTCATTTTCATGGCAGCAATAAATTTGATCGAAATATGGAAATTCACTTGTTCATTATTCATCAATATCAATATCTTGAAAATGTGTTTAGAAACGTGGTGAAAGCTTTTTAAAACAAAAATATTTTGTAAAATATATAATATTAAAATATATATTTTTAAATTAATATATTAAAATAATTAAAAAAATATGTTAATTTAAAGATTTTTTTAAAAAATAAATTCAAGAATTTTGAAATGCGTAATTAAAAGCCTGTTTAGAATTGTGGTAGTGATGACAATTCAAAGTATTTTTTGCTTAGAAATATATCAAAATAAAGTTTTTTTATTTTTTAAAAATCATTTTTTACATCAATATATCAAAATAATCTAAAAATATAACATAATTTTTATTTTAAACAAAAAAAATTCAAAACTTTTAAAAATATAATTTACTTCACGTTTACAAACAAACTCTAAGCTTTAATTCCAAACGAAGCTGAAAAGCTTGATCCCTTGAATGCTTCACATTGCATTAACTGTCCTCTTACTGTCTTACAAGCTTGGTCCAAGATTATGAATTATAAAAATTCATTTTATAATTTATTGGTCCTCGCATTATTTTAAAAATATATGTATTCCTTAAAAATTAAAACCTTTTGCAATCAGGTTCTATGTGATATACTTTTAATCATGTAGTCACTTATTAAATTAATAACTCTTCTTTTTAAATTGGTATTTTATTTTTAAAATTCGTTTGTGTTTTTTTATCCTCATGATGGTTTTAAAAATGATTTGTGTTCCTTAATTAAAATTAAAACCTTCTTTCATTTAACTCCAATATAATGACTCTTTATCAGACAAAATTCTTATATAATATTTATATTTTACCACATATTACATTGTTTGTACAAAAATTCAATTATGTTTTACAATATTAGCTACTTATTAATTAATTTCTTATGGTATATTGTAGATTATAATTATAATTATAATACATGAAAATGCGTTTGATACGACATCGTATTTTCTCTCGGCTGTCTAATATCCAGTCCTTTCTATTACGACGTCGCATTTTCTATCGGCTATCTAATATCTAGTCCTTTCTATTCTCGTTACATATCAACTGGCAGAGCGCGAAAAACCGCACTGTCGTTTAAACCTTCACGACCGTCGTTTCTGCTCCTGATTTTCAATGGAAGCTTCACAACCGAACACCACCACGGACACCGCGAATCCAAACCCTATCCCTAACAACACCAACTCAATTCTATCATCCACTCCAGTGTGGCCAACAATCGATGGTCCACTAGGTCTAACAGAAGACGAATCGTTAACCTACGCTCGCAGATTTTACAAATTTGGATTCGCACTCTTGCCTTGGCTTTGGGCTGTCAATTGCTTCTACTTCTGGCCTGTTCTCTTCAATTCTCGCTCCTTCCCTCGCATTCGCCCTTGTAAGTAAAAAAATTCCTAATTTCCACAACATTCATTGTTAGATCCTTTTTTATTGGACTAGAAATGACTTTAATAGTTTCGGCCACGCGCGTGTGAGGTCATCTTATCTGTACGCTCGGACGGACTGATTGGCGAAATTTTTTCTTGTTGAATTAGTTTTAGAAAATAGAGAGATTGCTACTTTTTTTGTGGGATATGTATTGATATTGATGCAGCTGGCTTGAAACTCGTTGAATTTCACCTGATTTAGTAGAATGTTGATTCATGAATAGATTGCGAAATGCAACTCCCTCAAATTTAGTGGTGTTTAGTAGAATGTGCTTTGATTTTTAAGGAGTACAGTGTAGAGCAGCTGATTGAGGTTGGGGCCGTTTTATTCTAATGAGTGATAGGCTAGGCGTGTAATTGTTGTCGGACACACGAAGACAAGGTTGTGTAGGTTGAATTTGTTTAATCACCCTGCTTTTTTCGTAGGTTTCGGTTTTGCTAGATTTAACGAATAGTTGCTGTGTCCTTAGGTAAAGCTGGCTAAGCGTAAAGATTTTCTGCCTTGCCAGTAACTGGTAGTTTGTTTTGGACGAGCAAGGTATCTAGTTTTTATTGGAAAAAAGATTTGTGTTATCTTGTTTGAGCTGGTTGAGGTTAGGAGCCTGTTGTGTTGACTGAAATGTTTGGCAGTAAGAATGCCATCAAACTCATCTGTGAAGGACAGAAGGAGCATTGGCATCAATGTGTTGTGTGCTTTTGTGAACTTGCCAGTGAAGCATGATCTAAAGTTCTTTCTGTGGAGTTCTGTTTTGGTTGTTGATTATGTTGTTCACTGCAGCTGTTTCCGTTTATTCGATGTGGATATGAATGAGCGTCTTATGGTTTATTGTTGTTTGTTCAAGAAGCAAATTTACACTTGGATAAATATTGAACAATTAAGTGGAGGTTTGAGTGCAATAGGTGGTTCTGGCTTAACTGGTTCGGTGCTTGGTTGATTATATATCATGTGCTTCTGGAAACTGGTTTTTTTTTATGTATTACAGCATGCTTGCATTTTGAATCTCAAAGGGTTTTTTTGTGTGTGTGTGTTCTTAATATCGATGTGGTTCTGTAATCTTTCTTGCACATTAGTGGCTATATTGAAGATTTTCTTTCGCACTTTGTAGATGTTGTTAGATCAGCAGTTGGGTTCACTGTATTCACAACTGCTCTTTGTTCATGGGCCTTGACATTTGCCATTGGAGGAGAGCAACTCTTCGGCCCTGTATGGGATAAACTAGTGATGTATAATGTTGCTGACAGATTAGGCTTGACTGGTTGGATTTAGTCACTGCTCTTTGAAATTGTTATGTCACCATTTATCTGTAATGAAGTTCCTTTACAAGCATTGTTGTCTGGTTTTGAACACATTCCTTTATATTATGTTATTGGAACAATTTAAATTGCTACATAACAATACAGTTTATGTTGAAGCATTTATTCCCCCAAGTAAATGAAGGAAAGTTTATGGCGAGGCTGCTAGCCTATATTTCTTTTTTTAAATAAAGAAAAGCTATGTGTCTAGTTTCGACTCTTCTTCTTATTTTACATTTTGAGTTTTTTCCGTAAACAATATGTGGACTATTTATGTCTACAATTTGAAAGTCCCAAACTTTTAAACTGCAATGGCAGTAACTTCAATTCTCGTTACTTTTCCGGTTTGCGGTGGTTGATCGGTTTTGTTAGAACACCAAATTGAAAACAAACACCAGTGTTAACCTCTTTATAAGCCTCTGGCAATCATCTTCTCATAGTCTTTCTTATCTCCTGAACTCTTGCTTATAGTCTCTCTGGCTTTTCCGGGCTTCTTGTCTCGCTCCCTCTCAACTTAGCCTTTCTATCTCTCTTGGGCTACTGTTTGTAGTCTATCCAGCTCTTCCAGCCTAAGAATCCCACATTGAAATCAAACATTAGTGTTAAGCCCCTTAATCTCATAGAGTAAAACCTTTGTGAAATTTCAAAATTAGAATGGCATGGAGGTCTTTGGACAGTTAAAATTTCAAGATGACTTCGAAGATAATGGATTTAGGATATCATTACTCAATGGGATTCATGTTACCGAGTAGGCATATGCTATAGGGACATGTGAATTGGGAAATACCCGTATATGGTGAAGTCTCCCGTCAGCACGGTGAATGACTTTCACACGTGTTCTTCTATGTTATTAAGCACTAAACTTAGCAGTTTGCATGAAAAGGGAAGGGTAGCTAGTCACCTAACCCTCTGTCATCCAGATGCTGGCAAAACCTCGAAGGAGGAAGCAGCACCTATCATCACCAACCTTGTTAAGCATCAAAGCACCACCACCATAAGCAATGAACAGATTCCTTAACTTATTCTTCAACATGGAAGCAATACTAGGCCACTTTAACTCAGTCCAAGGGGATCAGCAAAGCACATTCCCGAATATGGTGCCTTGCTTTAATAGCCTGCCACAGCTTTCCCTTGCCATTGTACGAAACACCATCTTGAATTGAATTATGGTTGAAGAACAGTATGACTGCGAATTAACTCAGTAAAAAGTAGTGAAAAGATTTTCTATGACTTCTTCCTCATTGTTTTTTTATTTTTTCATTTGCTGTCATTACCTCTCAAGGCCTACCTGTTCCGTTGCTTGTAGGGCTCTCCTTGTGGTCTCGATTCCAGCTCATCCATGGGATAGATAGCTTGTGATCTAGTCTTGTACTGTCCGGTCAAGTTTCATATTTAAAACTTAAAAAAAGAGAGTGTATTTTGAAAGGAATAATTTCCTTTTAGTCCTTCAACTTTTGTAGTTTTCTACATTGGATTGAAAATGCAGTTCGCCCAAAATGAATGATGAGAAATCCGTGTTAAGTTAAGCTTCTTGGACATGAAAACAAAAGTTCCACAACATGAATAACTAATTTTGAACATCAGTTATGAAATAGTGTAGTGGCTCTGCTGTCATTTTCTATTTAGAGCCAAAGCACGCGTCTTGATTACTTGAGGCACAATGAAACAATGGTGTAGTTTGTTACCAAATGTGAATAAACAAATCGAAAGAGACAGCCCTAAAAGACCTACCAACTGCATAACTTTGATGTCACTTTCTTACGTAGTATTTTAGCAGGGATTAAATGGGGTTAGTTTTAGCTTGTAGGCATGTAGGGACTGAGAGAAATAGACATCAAACCAATTTTCCTAGTGTTGGTTTTTGATCATGATCTTCTGTTGGGACCCCACTTCATAAAGCTTGTATTCTTCTAATCATAGCATCTACGGTGCTAGTGGTGTGTGGCAACCGAAAAT
>Ga0307511_10007737_pt1 | contig 10800 bp, 11 predicted proteins | sample 13_EM_MG_FD_200266 | JGI IMG/M metagenome (GOLD analysis project Ga0307511, IMG submission 200266) | Populus trichocarpa ectomycorrhiza microbial communities from riparian zone in the Pacific Northwest, United States - 13_EM | ecosystem: Host-associated > Plants > Roots > Unclassified | place... | reverse complement strand
CTGGAGGTGTAGGTGCGATTGAGTCGCCCTGGAAAACGTTTGCGGCCATGTTGTGCCCCTAGGTCTTGCCTACGCCTAAGAGCGCCTCGTCACCAGAGCCTTACGAATACGCCGTTAGTGGAATACATCGTTCCATCATAGCCGGGATGTGCAGGACGTTAAGACCCGTACGCCGCCGCGTGATTTATGTTCACCACCCTTCTGTGCCGCAGCGTGGCGTCTCAGCCCCGGCGAGACGGGCGCGCGTGGCGGGTTTGAGGGACAGAGCTGCCGAACTCGCGCCTTTCGTATTTATCCAACAGCGTGTTGAACGCTTCGCGCGTCAGTTCGTTCGGATGGGATCCGGTGCGTTTCACCAGCGTGAGCAATCGCGCGGGCTGCTCGTCGTGGTCGTTGAGTTGAATCCGTGGTTCAACGCGGTAGCACTCAATCCATTGGTGCAGTTCCCGATCTCCCCCGGACAGGTGATGGTGAACCTCGCGCTTACTCAAGCGGTCGTAGTTCAGGTAATCCAGACAGGCGTTTGCCAGACGAGTGTCGAGGGCGCGTAACTCGGTGAGGTCGAACGCGAAGTCATAACCGTTATAGATCGCCGCGAGAAAGCGCACCAGGCGCCCGGCCTGCCCGGTCCCTGGGTTCTCCCGGATCGACGTCTCGATGACGTGCAAAGCCATCCGGGCGCGCTCCAGGATGGCCTCTAGGCCATGCTCCAACGTCTCGGCGTGGGTGTACTTCTGGCAACTGACGATCTCATGCCAAGCGGCGCGCAATTCGTCCGCCTGGACAGGGTTGGTGACCTGCAAGGTCAATTCAATCTTCTGCGTCATCGTGACGAACTCTAAGGGGAGTAGGACGGTTGCGATCGCGTCGCATCCATTCTTGATACAGACAACGGCGCCAGTCGTGAAGCCACGTCGGAGCCCGACCGTCGGCGCACTAGGCGCCCGACGGCATCCTTGAACGGTCGTGCGTCGCCTTTCTCATAGCAATGGCCCCAGCAACCGCTGATGCCATGCATTCAGATCGCCGTACCAGCCCTCACGTTGAACGAGAGCAGGGTAACCTCAGGGTCCATTCGGACTATTCCACGATGTCAAGAGAGGTCCTAATTGACGTGTGGCTACCGAAAGCTTAGGGTAGCGGTCAATGGGCAAGACCAAGCGAAAGCAAGAGACCATCTATATCGATCACGAGAAGTTCGATGCTCTGGTTGAGCTATCGAAAAGGAGCCGCATCCCGCGAGCGGTGCTGTGGCGTGAAGCCCTGGATGATTTATTAGCGAAGCATGGAGTGACGAAAGTCCCACGCCGCAAAACCTGAAACAGTCGGCGCCCGGCGGTGTTATCAGCACCGCCGCACGCCTGCTCCACAGCCAGCCTTTCAAGGAGGCCGACCATGGCATCTCGACAGTTTACGTCGAAGGCCCGCCGGGGCCGAAATCATGCGCCGTCGCCAAGGCGCACCCGTTCCACACGACCCCAGCGCAAGCGCAGGGTCGAAAAACCCGAGCCGGAGGCCTTCGGCCCGCTGCGCGCGGCGATCGAGCACGAGCGCGGCGAGCTTTTACGAGCCCAATCGGTGCTCGGCTGCCTCTCGTTCGCACTGCTGTATTCGGATTGGATCAACGAAGATCCGCCGGACTATGCCAGTGTGGCCGAGATCGCGCGCAGGATCGTGAGTGACTCCGTGCATCGGCTCGACTCAGTGTACGTCGGTCCCCTGATCAAGCGGATCTGGAAGGCCAAAGACCAGGTCAGCAAACAGAAGCAGCCGAAGGAGAAGACCGCCGCAGGCCGGCAGGGGCAGCCATCATGAGACCGCCGCCCCGAAAGGCAAGACCCAGAAAGTCCGGCTCGAAATCGTCCGCCAAGGCCCATACGCGCCGCAGAAGTAGCGTTGGCCGATCCGCTCGCAGCGAACCGCTGACCACGAAGCTCAAAGATGCGCGCGACCGTTGGGAGGTGATGAGCGAGGTCGTGGACGTAACCCAGGTTGCACTGGAGGGAGGTGACGGCTCACTCATCAACGAATCCGCAGCGAAATCCCTAGCGAACGCCTCCGGCTTCACGTGCACAAATCCGTTCCCCAGAGGTACGACGCTGTTGCTCGCCGGCGGAATCTTGTTCTGCAGCTCTCCGTCAGTTTCGCCGACCTCGGGTTCGAAGGCCGCGACGAACACGAGACTGCGGACGGACGGATGACTTCCCACTTCGGAGATGATCAGTCTACCGTAGCTGTGGCCCACGAGAACGCACGGGCCTGATCGATCGGGAACGGCGCGCGTCGCTGCGAGATCCGCATCGAATGTCGTCTCGGGTTCCTGGACGATGTAAACGGAATAGCCGTCGCGTTCCAGGATGTCTGTCACCGGTTTCCAGCCGGAGCCATCGGCGAAGGCACCATGCACAAGAACGACGCTCTTGACGGCAGCCTGCGTCAGGGAAGTAATCGCGACGCTGAGTACGGCGAACACGATGCACGCGGTTTTCATCGCAATCTCCGATGTAGGTCAGTTGGTACGTCATCCAAACACGGCGTTCGTGATTCTGCGATCACACAATGGTATCGGCGAAATTCCCGCGCACCCGATCATGACCGGTACCAACGTACAATCGTCTCGCTTCGGTCCGCGTGATCTCCTCCTGCCGATGGTTACGCGTTCAACCAGCATCGACAGAAGGGTTCAACCATGAAGCGCAGAAGCAGACTTACGATTGGAATCGCAACCGGCCTCGCCGTCGTCGCGGCAATGGCGGTTTACGCGCAGGAGAAGTCCGACAAGTACACGCTCAAATCGCCGAGCGGAATTGCGTTTGCGGATTTCAAGGGATACGAGGACTGGTCGGTGGTTTCGTCCGCCCGCACCGACGAGGTGCTCAAGGTGATCGTTGCCAATCCGGTCATGATCAAGGCATACAAGTCCGGTATTCCAGGCAATGGCAAGCCGTTTCCGGAAGGCTCGAAGATCGCGAAACTTCAATGGAAACCGAAGAAGAGCACCGAGGCTCCGTTCGTCGTGGACGTGCCGGATGTTTTCTCCCAGGCGTTTGTCATCGAGAAGGACACCAAGCGCTTTCCGAAAAGCGGCGGCTGGGGATACGCGTTGTTCAACTACGACCCTGCGTCGGACACCTTTACGGCTGATCCGTCCAGCCTTTCCGACTGCGGGAACTCGTGCCACACGGCCGTGAAGGCGAAAGATTACATCTTTCACCCGTATCAGAAGCGTTGACGCGCGAGGCGGACTGCCCGGAGGAATTCCGGGCGGGCCGTCGGTCCTGAGCTGACACAGTCACGGCAAGAAGTCGCGCTTACTTCGCAGCGGCATCAATGACCGCCTGTACAAAGGCTTGTGGCGCTTCCTGGGGTATGTTGTGGCCCACGCCGCCGGTGATCGTCCGGTGGGAGTATGTGCCCGCGAACTTCTTTGCGTAGCTGCCAGGATCTGGATGAGGCGCTCCATTCGCATCTCCTTCGAGCGTGATGGTCGGGACCGTGATCGCCGGGCCGGTCGCAAGTCGATTCTCCAACGCGTCGTATTCAGGTTCGCCCTTGGCAAGTCCGAGGCGCCAGCGGTAGTTGTGGATCACGATACTGACGTGATCCGGATTGTCGAAAGCGGCTGCACTACGACTGAACGTTGCCTCGTCGAAGTTCCATTTCGGTGAAGCGATCTGCCAGATTAGCTTCGCAAAATCGTGAGTGTACTTCTCATAGCCCGCGCGGCCGCGATCGGTCGCGAAATAGTACTGATACCACCACTGCAACTCTGCCTGTGGAGGCAAAGGCACCTTGCCGGCTTCCTGGTTACCAATCAGGTAGCCGCTCACGGACACCAGCGCGTCACAGCGCTCCGGCCATAAGGCGGCCACGATGTTCGCTGTGCGCGCACCCCAGTCGAATCCAGCGAGTGTGGCCCTCGGGATGCTGAGAACGTCCATGAGATCGAGGACGTCGCGCGCCAGCGCCGATTGCTGACCGTTACGGAAAGTCTTGTTCGAGCGGAAACGCGTTGTACCGTAGCCCCGTAAATGCGGTGCTATCACCCGATAGCCGCGAGAGACGAGCGCCGGGACCACGTCGACGAACGCGTGAATGTCGTAGGGCCAGCCATGAAGCAACACAACGACTGGGCCGTCACTCGGACCTGCGTCGACATATCCAACGTTCAGCAGCCCCGCGTCGATATGCCTGATCGGCGGCAGCGCCGTGTTGCTGTTGTCAGCTGCCATGGCTGTTCGTTCGAGCGCAGTGACTGCAAGCGTGGTGGCGGCAGCACCCAGGAAACGGCGGCGATTGGGATCGTGCGACATGACTCGATGTTCCTTGGTTCTTGCGAGCGTGGTCCCGCGAGCGTAATCGCGCACCGAAGAAGGGGAATAGTACGATGGTGTGATTGGCAGGCTCGTTTGGGCTCGTACTCTTAGTGGATGGCTGAGAGTGATCCGCGCTTCAACTGGCGTCGGCCCCCGGACTGGCTGTGGCGGACAGCAGTCTTTGTCATTGCGCTCGCGCTGCTGGTTCTGATCACGACGCGTTGGAACAATTGGCGGTCGAGTGCCACATGGCAGTCGACTGACGATGCGTACCTGCAATCAGATCTCACCCCGATCGCCGCGAAGGTGCCGGGATACGTTCGGGTCATGCCGGTCGAAGACTTCCAATCCGTGCGGGCCGGACAGGTCATCGCACAGCTGGCCGACGACGATTACCGGGCAACAGTCGCGCAATTGAACGCGGCGGTGGCGGCCGCCGCGGCGCAAATCGACGCACTCAAAGCCCAACAGGAGCTTCAAAAGGCGACGATCAAAGCCGCCCAAGCCGCAGTGGCTGCAAGCTCGGCGAACCTTGAGCAGAATGCCCGCGACGTGCAACGACAGCAGCAGCTGCTCGCGACAGGTTCTTCGTCCATGGAAGCGGGCGAGAAGCTACAGACCACGCGTGCTCAACTGACCGCTCAGCTCGATCAGTCACGGGCGCAGGCGGAGGCGGCTGAAAGGCAGCTCGCGGTATTCAACGCGCAACAGTCGCAGGCCGAAGCCTCACTCGCGGCGCAGAAGGCAAGTTTGGATTTTGCGCGCATCAATCTCGACTACACGCGAATCGTCGCGCCTGCAGACGGCGTTCTCGGTCAGCGGCAGATCAAACCGGGACAGTATGTGGGCGCTGGAGGTCAAATCACGACCTTGACGCCGCTGCCGCGCGTCTGGGTGATCGCGAACTACAAGGAAACGCAGTTGACCCACCTCGCCATGGGTGACGCAGCGGACATTCATGTCGACACATTTCCCGGCCATGTGCTTCGCGGGCACGTAGTCGCCGTTGCACCGGGCGCTGGCTCCCAATTCACTTTGCTGCCTCCCGATAACGCAACGGGAAACTTCACGAAGGTCGTGCAGCGCGTCGCCGTAAAGATCGCGATCGACGACTCGGACGGCCTGGCGGGTCAGCTTCGGCCGGGACTGTCGGTGGTCGCGCGCGTCAATACGAGTAGACGAAAGTACCATGAGCACGACCGCTGACGCAGTGGCGGCGGGTATTCCGGCACATGCGCCGGAGGCCGTTGCGCCTATGAAGATCCCGTGGCTGGGGGTAGGTGCTGTCCTGTTGGGCACGTTCATCTCGACCGTGAACACGCGCCTCTCCACCTTCGGCCTGGCGGATATTCGCGGTGCCGTGCACGCAAGCTTCGATGAGGGCGCATGGATCACCACCGCGCAGGCGGTAGCACAGATGCTCGTCGCGCCCCTGGCAGTATGGCTCGGAGCGGTCTTCGGCGCGCGACGCGTTCTGATGGAGGCGGCGATCGCGTTCACGGTGATCTCGTTCATCGCACCATTCTCGGTGAATTTGCCGATGCTCCTGAGCCTGCAGTTCGCGTCGGGCCTTGCCTCCGGCTTCTTCGTCCCGCTCACGCTCAGCTTCGTCTTGCGCAACATGCCACCGCGAATCTGGGCCTACGGAATCGCGATCTACGCACTCAATCTGGAGGTTTCGCTCAACATCTCGGCCTCTCTTGAGGGTTGGTACATCGATCATCTCTCGTGGCGATGGATTTACTGGCAGAACGTGCCGTTGGCCGCAGCCATGGCGGCGTGTCTGTACGCGGGTATCCATGCAGAGCCTCGCAACCCAAATCCTCCCAAGGCAGACTGGTTTGGCTTCGCGTTCGGCGGCACCGGTCTGGCGCTCGTTTATGCGGCCCTCGATCAGGGAAACCGGCTCGACTGGCAGAACTCGCCCCTCGTCTGGGGACTCATGCTGGCGGGCGTTCTTGTGATCGCAGCGTTCTTCGTGCACGAGTGGAGCTGCGAATGCAGGGTCGTCGACTTCGATGTGATATTCCGCCCTCCGATGCCGCGCTTGTTCACGCTTATCAGCTTCCTGCGTCTGACCTTGTTGTCGACCGCATACGTCATCCCGCAGTTCCTAGGCGTGGTGCGTGGTTTCCGTACCATCGAGATCGGGCAGACGCTCGTCTGGATTGCGATTCCGCAACTACTGGTCTGCCTCCTCGGCGGATACCTGTTACGGCGCAGTGATCCGCGCCTTGTCGCATCAGTGGGCTTTCTTTGCATCAGTTGCGCATGCTTGATGGTGGCATATGGACTCACGCCACTGTGGGGCACGGATCAGTTTCTGCCGTCGCAGTTATTGCAGGCGGTCGGGCAGAGTTTCGCACTGTCCGGCACGATTTTTTTCGGCATTCTCCATCTACGGCCTCAAGACGCGCTGACGTTCGGCGCAACACTCCAGGTGGCGCGCCTCTTCGGCGGTGAGATCGGACAGGCGTTCATCGTGACGTTCGTGCGCGTGCGCGAGCAGGTGGCTTCAAACCTCATTGGTCAGCATATCCAGATTGGAGATGGGCAGGTGCTTCAGCGCGTTCAGGCCTACGCTGCGGCCACGGCGAGCGCCGGGGATTCGCAATCGAGTGCCGCGCGGGGAGCGGTTACGCTCGCACGTCTGGTGCGGCAGCTGGCCACGACCCAGGCAATCATCGACGCTCTCGTCGTTATTGCGGCGCTGACACTCGTCACACTGATGGTCATCATTACGCGCCGTGCGGCACCGCTCGGGCCTGCTTCCCATGTGCCGTTCTTCAGAGCGCCATCGGCACCGAGCGACGCATGAGGCCGTGGCGACAGGCGGGCGTGGTAGCGGTGGTTTTGGGCCTCAGCGCCTGCGAGGTTGGTCCAAGCTACAAATCACCTACAGTCCCAGTAGAGCAAACGGGGCAGTGGGTGTCGCTTTCGAGCTCCACCGCGACTTCGGAGGAGCCGCCGAAGCAATGGTGGAAGCTTTACCAAGACTCACAGCTCGATACGTTTATCGAAGAAGCACTCACGGCGAACACTGATCTGAAGGTCGCCGAGGACAATCTCTCAGCCGCGCGTGCCATTCTCGAAGGAACCATGGCCGGTCGTCTGCCGCAGACTCAACTGGTCACCGGCGCGACTCGTGGTCGTGATGCCGTTACAGACGAGATCCTCGAGATCGGCGGTCATCCGCCCAGGACGATCTGGAAGTTCGACGCGCTGTTCGACGTCTCTTATGAGATCGATCTCTTTGGTCGCGTGCGCCGATCGATCGAAGCGGCCCAAGCTGACCACGAAGCCGTTGGCGCAACTCGGGATGCCGTGAAGATCACCGTTGCGGCGGAGACGACCCGCGCCTACGTACAGATCTGCGCCCTGGGCGAGCAGATTGCCGTTGCGCGTCACTCGCTGCAGGTCGTCGGGCGTGAGGCGGAAATCACCCTGCGACGCCATGAGGTGGGTGCGAACTCGCAGTTCGACGTGGTCCGCGCCGAAGGGCTCGTCGCGCAGGCGCGCGCGGCAATCCCGCCATTGGAGGGGCAGCAGCGCGCCGCGTGGTTCCAGCTCGCCGCGCTGTTGGGGCGCGCGCCAACCAACGCGCCGACAGATGTGCTCGCCTGTGCGAGGGCGCTTCTGCTGAAGGAGCTCATCCCGGCGGGCGATGGCTCTGCATTGCTCAAACGGCGGCCCGATGTACGACAGGCCGAACGAAGGCTTGCGGCGGCTACGGCGCGCGTCGGTGTGGCGACGGCGGATCTGTACCCGAAGATCACACTGACGGGGCTGTTCGGCGGTATCGGCTCTGAGGTGAACGAGCTTGCGACCGACCGAGGCGTGACATGGGGCGTCGGCCCGGGAGTTTCGTGGGTGTTACCGGATCAAGTCGCGCTGCGGGCTCGGGTGCGCCAGGCGCAAGCGAGCACAGCAGCGGCGCTCGAGACTTTCGATGGCACGGTCTTGCAGGCGCTAAAGGAAGTCGAGCAGGCGCTTTCTATTTATCGTGCAGAACTGGATCGTCGGGAGGCCCTTACGGAGGCGCAAGAGAGGGCACGTCGCGCATTCAGCATGGCACACGACCAGTTCGTCGCGGGGGCGCTCAGCAACCTGGAACTGCTTGCCACCGAGCAGTCGCTGGTAGCGATCGATGCGGCAGCGTCGGCCTCCGATGCGACCATCGCACAAGATCAGATTGCCATCTTCAAAGCGCTCGGAGGCGGATGGCAACGATGAGGAGCTACTGAGCGCTCTCGAACTCTGCCACCGCGGCTTGCGCCACGGCGACATCCTGATCGACGCTGCCGCCACTTGCGCCGACGGCACCAATCACAACGCCATGCAGCCGGATCGGGACACCGCCACCAAAGATAACGACCCTGGCGTTGTTCGTAGTATTGATACCGAATACGGCGGCGCCGCTCTGTGCGACCCGGGCCAGGTCTGCCGTAGCCATGTCGAATGCCCGCGCCGTCCAGGCCTTGTTGATCGCAATGTCAACGCTGCCCAGCCGCGCGCGGTCCATTCGAATGTGGGCAATGAGTACGCCTCCCGCGTCCACTACTGCGATGCTGTATGGAACGCGAAGGTCCAGGGCGTGACGTTCACCAGCGGCAACGATGCGGCGCGCGTCCGCAAGATCCAGCGAACAGGTTTGTGTTGTCATCTTGAGATGCTCCGAAGGTTAGGGCGATGACATCACGAGAGCCTCGTATCATCGATTGCACGAAGGTGTCGACACCCGGCACGCGTGAACGAAGTCAATGCGAGACGCAATTTGTAGACAAGACGGCGTCGGCCAATCCATGGCGGGATGGCGTGTCATCAACACGCGGGAGCGCGCTATGCGCCGGATCTTCGACGTTCTCATCATCGGAACGGGCCAGGCGGGCCCTTCGTTGGCCGCGCGGCTCGCCGCCAATGGAATGAAAGTCGCGATCGTCGAGAGGCATCTGTTCGGCGGAACCTGCGTCAACAATGGATGTACGCCAACCAAGGCGATGGTCGCGAGCGCCTATGTCGCACACACCGCGCGCCGTGGCGCCGAATACGGTGTTACGTCCGATGAGCCGAGGGTTGACATGCGACGCATCAAGGCTCGAAAAGACGCAATCGTTGCAGACTCGCGTAACGGGTTAGAAACGTGGCTCGGCGGGCTCGGGAATGTGGAAGTGTTTCGCGGCCATGCCCGGTTCATAGGCCCCGACGCGGTGGACGTCGCTGGTACGGAGATTACGGCCGGAAAGATCTTCGTGAACGTCGGTGGCCGGCCACGCATTCCGCAGTTTGCGGGAATCGACACGACCCCCTATCTCACCAACGTCTCGATCATGGATCTCGATGTCGTGCCGGACCATCTGATCGTCGTCGGCGGAAGCTATGTGGGGCTCGAGTTCGCGCAGATGTTCCGCCGTTTTGGCAGCCGCGTAACCATCGTGGAGATGGGACAGCGTGTACTCGGTCGTGAAGATGAGGACGTACAGCTTGCCATTCAGGATTCGCTGCGCGCAGAGGGCATTGAGCTGCGCCTCAATGCAACGTGCGTCAGCTTGCACAACGAGGAGGAGCGTGTCGCTGTCACCGTCAGCTGCGTCGAGGGCGTCCCTCGCGAAACAGGTTCGCACATTCTTCTTGCGGTTGGGCGAGTGCCGAACACCGATGATCTCGGCCTCGATCGAGCGGGGATTCGCACGGATGGCTTCGGCTACATCGAGGTAGATGACTGCTTGCGCACATCGAATCCGAACGTCTGGGCACTGGGCGACTGCAACGGTAAAGGCGCATTCACGCATACCGCGTATAACGACTACGAGATAGTCGCCGATAATCTATTGGCAAATGCGGGCCGCAAGTATACGGATCGCGTCCCAGTGTATGCGCTGTATACGGATCCGCCTCTCGGCCGTGTAGGGATGAACGAGGCGGACATCCGCAAGCAGGGCATCAGGGCGCTCGTCGGGAAGAGGCCGATGGCGCGCGTTGCACGCGCTATCGAGAAGGGCGAAACGCAAGGCTTCCTGAAGATCTATATCGAGCAGGGCTCCTCGCGCATTCTCGGTGCCTCGCTCCTCGGCACCGGCTGCGATGAAGCCGTGCAGGGTTTGCTCGATGCGGTATACGCGCGCACGCCTCATGAGCTCGTTCAAGCTCACGTGCGCATTCACCCCACCATAAGCGAATTGCTCCCGACGACAATGGAGGAACTCACGCCGCTCGAATAGACTGGCCAACGGCGGATGGCGCGCTCGGCGACATCCGTCGGGGCCGGAGGACATTACCCGAAAGTAAAGTCGTAAACGCGCGCACCGGGATCGAGAAATTCGATCTCGATGACCCGATCGGCGATGGGTTGCGGCTGACGGATGAGCTGATACATGCGGGGTGCGGTGATGGTACCGGCTCCATCCGCGTCGGCATCCACGCCGTGCGAGGGACCCGGCGGCATCCCGTCAATCGTGACGCGGAACCGAATTGGCGTCCCTCGCGC
>Ga0307511_10007735_pt1 | contig 10801 bp, 10 predicted proteins | sample 13_EM_MG_FD_200266 | JGI IMG/M metagenome (GOLD analysis project Ga0307511, IMG submission 200266) | Populus trichocarpa ectomycorrhiza microbial communities from riparian zone in the Pacific Northwest, United States - 13_EM | ecosystem: Host-associated > Plants > Roots > Unclassified | place... | reverse complement strand
CCGGACGCCGGCCAGCTCCTCGGCGCGTTCCCAGCGCGCGACCTCGACGTCGAGGTCCTCCAGCGCGATGGCGAACTGCACCCGCTCGACCAGGTCGGCCGGCACCGGGTCGACCTTGTCGAACAGCACGTCGAGCTCCGCGAGCAGGAGCAGGTCCTGCTCGGAGAGGTTGTCCATGTCCAGACCGGCCTCGTCGAACTGGTCCTCGCCGTTGTTCTTGCTCACTGCGGCCCCCCTTCTGCGTCCAGCAGCTCGCGCAGGGCGATCAGGCATCGTCCCCGCGTCGGGCCGATGCTGCCGCGCGGCATCTCCAACGCCTCCGCGACCGCGTCGTACTGGGCCCGGCCCGACAGCACGGTGAGCGTGAGCAGTTTCTGACAACGGTCGGTGAGCTGCCGGAACGCGGTCCACAGCCGACGGTCCCGGTCGTCGCGCAGCGCGTGCTGCTCGGGACCGTCCACCTGGGTCGGAATGTCCACCAGGTCCTCGGCCGCCACCGGCGTCTCCCGGTCGTAGCCGGTCGTCTTGGCCCGCTGGGCCTCCCGGCGGGCCGTCACGATCAGCCACGCCGCCAGCGCCTTGGGCTGCTGCAGCCGGTCCAGGTGGCGCAGCAGCGCCAGCCAGACGGTCTGCACGACGTCCTCCGCGTGCACCTTGTCCAGGCCCTGGCTGCGGGTGACGTGCCAGACCAGCGGTGTCAGGTCGGCCACCAGCACGTCCAGCGCCCTGCGGTTGCCGTCCCTGGCCGCGACCAGACACGCCGCGTGGCGGTCGTGACCGGTCAACCCCTCCCAAGGGTCATGGCCGGTCAGCCCGTCCCACGTGTCTACGGCCATTCGAAGCACCTCCGGGTCTGAGGTACGTAGGCGCGCCCCGATCCCCCCGCCACGGGGACGCACCCCGTGCCTGCATCCTGCCCTACCTGGTGTAGTCGTCCACAGCCAGTCGGGCCAATCGTGCTCGATGACGGCCACGCCCCCCGGCGTGTTTCCGTGTGCTGCCACCGCCGCCCCATTCACTCCCGCGGACCCCCGGACGGGCCCGACGTGATTAAGAGCAGCCAACTGAGGCTCAGATACTCACGAAATGGTAACGACACGGGTCGCGCCGGCGGCTTTCCGCCGCCGGCGCGACCCTGGGTGTCACGGGCGGACGGTCTCGCCGTGCGGGATGCCGCCGTTCGGGCGGGCCACGCCGCCCTGCTTGGTGGTGCCGGGCTGCCCGCCCTCGCCGTGCGGGATGCCGCCGTCGCCGGTGTCGCCGCCGTCGACCGTGATGACCTCGCCGACCGGGATGCCGCCGTTGGGCTGGGCGACTCCGCCGCCCTGCTTGGTGGCTGTGCCGACCTGCGCGACGGCGCCCGACTTCGGGTCCTCGCCGACCGGGATGCCGCCGTCACCGGTGCTGTCGCCGTCGACCTGCACGGGGTTCAGCGCCTGCTCGACCTCTGCCACCGTCGCGGGGTCGAGAGTCGCGTCCGGTGTGTTGGTCGACCTGGTGTCGTCAGTGGTGCTCATGATGTCGTCCCCTCTGCTGTTCCCCGGTGACACCGGCCGCACCTTTGTCGTTCCCCCGTGCGGCGGCGTCCTGTCGTGGAGCAACATGGCGTTCCGGCCCCACCCGGTTCACCATGCGTGCTTATTGTGCCGCCGAGTCGCCTCGAACAGCGCAACGATTTAACAAGGGATCGCTCGATCGGACTAGATACACGCCGCCCTGTGATCAACAAAGTGTCGGCGCGAACGCGCGAAAGGGCCGGAGGCGGCTGTGGCGGTCCGGCGTCGGGTCTCCCCGTCCGACGCCGGCGCCGTGCGCCTCCGGCCCGAACCCTTCACACCCCCGCTGACGTGAAGGGTCCTTCACGCGCGGCGCCCGCTTCCCGACGACCGAACCGATGCCCCCTCGACACCGGGCCGGCCGGCACCCCTTTCAGGCGGGCGCCTGCCGCGCGTTCCGACCTGGTGGAACCCGCCTCCCCCGAGGTTGGGCTCCACCACCCCCGACCGGCGCCTGTGGACGCTGGTCCGCCCGGCCGCTCCCCGTGGTGCGGGTGAACGAGCCGGACACCAGGACAGGAGTGGGGGTGGTGCCGGGAGATACACGCTCGCGAAAAATTTCTCGAAGTTTTCGATCTTGGCTGTTCGGCGGTGGTGATCACGGCCCCGTTGGCCCTATGGTCTAGACCATGTCGGACTTGCTGCTGGAAGTCATCGCGCTCGACGCCCGGGACGCGCACGCCGCCCAGGAGGGTGGGGCCGACCGGCTCGAACTCGTCAGCGACATGGCCGCGGACGGGCTGACCCCGGCCGTGGCCACCGCGCGGCGGGTGCTCGCGGCCACCGACCTGCCCGTTCGGGCGATGCTGCGCGACTGCGCCGGCTTCGCCCCCTGGTCGCTGGACCAGCTGCGGGCCGAGGCCGTCGCGCTTCGGGACATCGGCGTCACCGAGTTCGTGCTCGGCTGGCTCACCGAGGACGGCGTCGTCGACGTCGACGCCTGCCGGGCCGTCATCGCCGAGCTGGACGGCTGCGAGTTCACCTTCCACCGGGCCCTCGACCACTCCGCCGACCCGCTGGCCGCGTGGAAGGACGTCGTCACCCTCGGCGCCGACACCGTGCTGGCCGCCGGCGCCGGCGGCGGTGTCGCCGAGGGTCTGCCGGTGCTACGCAAGCTGGCCGCCATGCAGGAGGCCGACGGCCTCGCCGTGATGGCCGGCGGCGGCCTGCGGGCCGACCAGGTCCCCGGGCTGCGGGCTGACGGCGTGCGCCGCTTCCACGTCGGCAGCGCCGTGCGCCCCCAAGGCTGGGACTACCCCGTGGACGCCGCCGCCGTGGCCGAGTGGGCGACGCTCATCCGCGCCTGAGATTCGCCACATGCGCTTCCTGCTTGGCACCTGAAGCCACATAGGAAGCGCATGTGACTTGTTCACGGGCGGGGAAGACACACCTGGTCTGGACCTGTGGCGTGACATAGAGTCCGGTGGTGCCGGGATTTGAGACCTTGCTGCCCCGACCGTCGCGAGTGGACGCCACGGGCGGACGGCTGCCGCTGGACGAGAACACGACCCTGGACGGCGAGCCGGCGGCGGTGTCGTGGCTGCGGGAAGTGCTGGCGCCGGCGACGGGCCTGCCGCTGCGGCCGGCGGCGGATCCGACGATCCGGTTCCGCATCGTGCCGTGGCTGGACGGCCACCTGATCCGGGTGTTCCCGGACGGCGTGCTGGTGGAGGCCCAGGACGAGGAGGCGGCGTTCCACGCGGCGCAGTCGATCCGGCAGCTGCTGGGCCCGGCCGCGTTCCGGCGGGCGCCGATCGGACCGGCCGAGTGGTCGCTGCCGTGCGGGGTGGTCGAGGACCGGCCCCGGTTCGGTTGGCGGGGCGCTTTGCTCGACGTGGCAAGGCATTTCATGCCCAAGGACGGCCTGCTGCGGTTCGTCGACCTGCTGGCGGCGCACAAGATGAACCGCCTGCACCTGCATCTGACCGACGACCAGGGCTGGCGGGTCGAGGTCAAGCGCTACCCGAAGCTGACCGAGATCGGCGGCTGGCGCGAGGGATCCCGGGTCGGGGTGCGCACCGACGACGCGACCGACGGCCGCCCGCACGGCGGCTTCTACACCCAGGACGACCTGCGCGAGGTGGTGGCGTACGCGGCGCGGCGGCACGTGGTGGTGGTGCCGGAGATCGACATCCCGGGCCACAGCCAGGCGGCCATCGCGGCCTACCCGGAGCTGGGCAACCTGGACTATCCGCTGCCCGTGTGGCCGCTGTGGGGCGTCAACGAGAACGTGCTCAACCCCGATGACTCCACAGTGGACTTCTATCGGCACGTTTTCGACGAGCTGGTCGGGATTTTCCCGTCGGACATCATCTGCGTCGGCGGCGACGAGGTGCCCACGGTGCAGTGGACCAAGGAGCAGGCGGCCCAGCGGGGCCTGGCCACTGTCCCCGAACTGCACGGCTGGTTCATCCGCCAGATCGCCGAACACCTTGCCACACATGGACGTCGGGCTATGGGCTGGGACGAGATCGCGGAGGTGGGCCCGCTGCCGGGTGGCGCGGTGATCGCGTCCTGGCGCGGCGAACGGGCCGGGGTGGACGCCGCTCGCGCCGGCTTCGACGTGGTGATGTGCCCGGAGCAGAAGGTGTATCTGGACCACCGGGAGTCCGACCGGCACGACGAGCCGATCCCGGTGGGCATGGTGCACACGGTGTCCGATGTGTACGAGTACGAGCCGATCCCGGTCGACCTCACCGGCGACGCGGCCCGGCGCGTGCTCGGCGCGCAGGCCAACGTCTGGACCGAGCACCTGGACTCGCCGCGGCGGGTCGACTACGCGGCCTTCCCACGCCTGTCGGCGTTCGCCGAAGTGGCCTGGACCGATCGGAGCAACCGGGACCTGGCCGACTTCACCCGCCGGCTGACCGAGCACCATCTGCCCAGGCTGGACGCCCTCGGCGTGGAGTACCGGCCGCTGGCCGGCCCGCACCCGTGGCAGACCCGGCCCGGCGTCCCCGGCCGCCCGCGTTAGTCGACGCGGGTGAAAGCCCGCGACCACACCACCCGTTCCGCTTACCAGTCGCTACCGTGCCATCACGGACGGTGGGGGCGGTGCGCATGGCGGGACGTTTCGGGGCGGCCTTCGCGGTCGCCGAGTTCAGGGCAGTCTGGGCGGCGGGCGGGCTGTCCATGGTCGGAGACCAGCTGGCCCGGGTGGCGCTGGTGGTTCTGGTCTACGGCAACACCGGATCGGCGGCGCTGACCGGTCTGACCTTCGCGCTGACCCTGGTGCCGTCCTTCGTGGGCGGGGTCTTCCTGTCCGGCCTGGCCGACCGGCTGCCCCGGCGCAGGGTGATGCTGACCGCGGATCTGTTGCGGGCGGCCATGATCGTGCCGGTCGCGGTGCCGGGCATGGCGTTCCCGGTGCTGTGCGTGCTGGTCGCCGGGGTGTCGCTGCTCAACGCCCCGTTCCGCGCGGCCGAGCAGGCGCTGTACGCGGATGTGCTGCCGCAGGAGGACTTTCTCGCCGGCATGGCGATCCGCAACATCACCAACCAGTCGGCCCAGGTGCTCGGCTTCGCCGGCGGCGGCCTGCTGCTGGCGCTGATCGGCCCGTACTGGGCGCTGTCGCTGGATGCCTTGTCGTTCCTGGTTTCCGCGGTGCTGCTGCGGGCCGGCGTGCAGGGCCGGCCGGCCGCGCTCAATCCGGCCGCCCGGTCCGCCCCCGGTGGATTCTCCTTGCTACGCAACGACTCCGGCTTGCGGTCGCTGCTGCTGATCGGCTGGCTGACCGGCGTGTTCATTGTGTACGAAGGACTGGCCGGTCCCTACAATGCCCAGCTGGGCGGCACCACCGCCACCCTCGGCCTGCTGCTGGCCGCCGACCCGGTGGGCAGCGTGATCGGCGCGTTCGTGTTCGGCCGATTCGTGCCGGGCAGCGCCCAGACCCGTGGCCTGGCCCTGATGTGCGTGGCCTCGGGGGCGCCGCTGCTGGTCTGCCTGCTCCAACCCGGACTGATCGTTTCCGTGGTGGTATTCGTGATCGCCGGCGCATTCGGCACCGCCACCTACATGCAGACAACGGCATCTATTGTGCGCGGAGTGCCGGATTCCCGGCGGGCCCAGGTGTTGGGGCTGGCGTATGCGGGAATGATGGCCGCGCAGGGGTTGAGCCCATTCGTGGGAGGTCTGGTCGCGGACCGTGTCGGCGCGGCGAATGCGGTCGGCTGGTTCGGCGTGGCCGGGCTGCTGATCGCGGCGCCGGTGGCGGTGGCCTGGCGTCGCGCCACCACCAGCCGGCCGGATATCTGGCTGCCCGCCCCGGAATCCGGAGCGGACACCCGGCGGAACTGACCGGTAACGGGACTAGTCCCGAGTCTTTCGCGTTGCCTTCATGGTGTTCCCTCCTGTGATCACGGTTGTGAACTCACCCAGATGAACCTAGCGAATCTGCCGTGCCCAACTGAACACTGGAGACGGCGGCGGAAAAGGGGGCGACGTGTCGAGTATGAGCCAGTCCAGATCCTCTCCGAAAGGGGTCGATCGTTACGGGCTCATCGACCGTATGGCCGGATTCGCGCTGTGGGAGCTGCCGGGGCGCTGGATCGTTTACGCCATTCTGGTGGAAGCGGTCGCGCTCGTTCTCGCGCTGGCCTCGTTCACCCATGGCGCGCTGACCGATGTGGCCCTGCTCCGGTTCGGCCTGCTGCTGGCGCTGGGCATGGTGCAGGCCGAGCTGTCCCGGCGGATCGAGCGCGACCGCCGCCGGATGAGCGGCTCCACGCACATCAACATGACGTCGATCTGGCTGATCCCCGCGGTGCTGATGCTGCCGCCGCAACTGGTCGCGGTGCTCTGCGTCGCGCTGTACACGCACATGTGGCTGCGGATCTGGCAGAACCTGCGCAACGTCTCCCTGCACCGCACGGTGTTCGGGGCCAGCGCGGCGATCCTGGCCTGCCTGGCCGCGAACACCGTCTCGGCCCTGCCGCTGGCCGACCGGCTGCCCGAGTGGAGCTGGGGCGTCACCATGGCCTGCCTGCTCGGCGGGCTGACCTTCGAGCTGGTGGACGCCCTGTTGCTGGCCGTGTCCATCAACCTGCGCAGTCGGGGCAGCGCCACCCTGACGGAGCTGTTCGGCACCTGGGACGACAACGCGCTGGAGTTGACCACGCTCTGTCTCGGCGGGCTGACCGCGCTCACCCTGGTGTACCAGCCGCTGTTCACGGTGCTGCTGTTCTGCCCGATCGTCGTGCTGCACCGCAGCGTGCTGGTCAAGGAGCTGGAGGCGGCGGCCACCATCGACGTGAAGACGGGACTGCTCAACGCCGTCACCTGGCACCACATCGCCACCCAGGAGCTGGCTCGGACCAAACAGGACCGCCGGGCCACGGTCGGCGTGCTGATGGTGGATCTCGACCACTTCAAGCGGGTCAACGACACCTACGGCCACCTGGCCGGCGACGCCGTGCTGAAGTCGGTGGCGACGGCGGTGAAGGGCCAGGTGCGCGCCGACGACGCGGTCGGCCGGTTCGGCGGCGAGGAGTTCGTGGTGCTGCTGCCCGGAGTGGACGACGCGGGCGCTCTTGTTGTGGCCGAACGGATTCGCAAGACCGTCGGCGCGCTGTATGTGATGTCGCCTCAGGACGGTGTGCCGATCGCCGGGCTGACCTGTTCGATCGGCGTCGCCGTGCACCGCAGCAGCGGCACGACGATGGAGCGGCTGCTGCTGGCCGCGGACACGGCCGTGTACCGGGCCAAGCGCACCGGCCGCAACCGGGTGGTGTCCACTATGGACAAGCGGGACGCGGCCTAGCGTCCCCTGCCGGAGCCACGCGGGACCTCCCCCTCGAAGGCCCCGCGTGGCTCACCCGTTTCCCCCGCGTTGCCCTCACTCACTCTCGGCTTCGGGGACCAGCAGCCAGCAGGCCGCGTAGAGGACCACGCCGGCGCCGGCGAAGAACACCGTGCCGACCACCATGCCGACCCGCAGCAGGGCGGCGTCCACGCCCAGCAGCTCGGCCGCCCCGCCGCACACGCCGGCGAGCATTCGGTTCTCCCGGCTGCGGCGGAAGGTGCGCATCTTGTCGCCGGCCTCGTTCAGGATGTTGTTCGTCATGACACGAAGACTGCCGTCCCCGCGGCCCCGTGCCATCGGGGTTCGTCCCTGGTTCGACCCGGAGATGGGCCTACCCTGCAAGCCATGGACACCCCGGGTGAGCTGGCCGCGGCCCTGGACCGGGTCGGCTATCTGGCCGACGAGGGGCTGGCCACGGCCGCGTTCCTGGCGCTGCGGATGCGCCGGCCGCTGTTCTGCGAGGGCGAGCCCGGCACCGGCAAGACCGCGCTGGCCAAGGCCCTGGCCGAGGTGCTGGGCACGTCCTTGATCCGGTTGCAGTGCCACGAGGGCATCGACGCCGCCCGCGCGCTGTACGACTGGGACTTCCCGCGCCAGCTGCTGCACCTGCGGGCGATGGAGGCCCAGGGGCGCACCGACGACGCCGAGGCCGAGCTCTACACCCGGCGCTTCCTGCTGGCCCGGCCGCTGCTGCAAGCTCTGGAGACGCCGGGCTGCGTGCTGCTGGTGGACGAGATCGACCGCGCCGACGACGAGTTCGAGGCGTTCCTGCTGGAGGTGCTCAGCGAGCACGCGGTCAGCATCCCGGAACTGGGGGAGATCCGGGCCGCGCGGCCGCCGCTGGTGGTGCTGACCTCCAACCGCACCCGGGAGGTGCACGACGCGGTCAAGCGCCGCTGCCTGTACCACTGGCTCGAACATCCCGGCCTGGCCCGGGAGGTGCAGATCCTGCGCCGCGGACTGCCGGCGCTGACCGAGGCGCTGGCCGTCCAGGTGGCCACGGCGGTGTCCCGGCTGCGGGCGGCGGAGCTGCTCAAGCCGCCGGGGGTGGCCGAGTCGCTGGACTGGGCCGAGGCGCTGCTGGCCCTGGACCGGCCGGTGCTGGACGTCGAGTCGGCGGCGATCACGCTGGGCGCGGTGCTGAAGTACCGGGAGGACGCGGACCGGGTCGTGCGGGCCGGGTTGGACGCGCTGCTGGCCTGAGACGCATTATCTGAAGATGACGGACCCGCTGGTCGGGCTGACGGGGTTCGCCGAGGTGCTGCGGCGGATCGGCCTCGGCGTGGATCCGGTGCGGGCACAGGCGTACCTGGCGGCCCTGCGGCTCGTGGATGTGGCTCAGCCGAGCCAGGTGTACTGGGCCGGCCGCCTGAGCCTGTGCGCGGAGCCGGACGACATCGCCGGCTACGACGCGGCGTTCGCCTCCTGGTTCGGTGGCGTGCCGGTGCGCACCACCAGCAACGGCCGCGGCCGGCGACGGATCGCGACCAGCTCGCCGCTGGTAGCCCCGGTTTCCGGCGAAGGCCAGGCCGACTTGCCGGAACTGAGGGTAGCCGCCAGCGACACCGAGATCCTGCGGCAACGGGACGTGACGAAGCTCGACGGCGCGGCGTTGCGGGAGCTCCTGGCCACCGTCGACACCGCCCCGCCGCTGCGGCGCAGCGTCCGCACCCGGCGCTCGCACCGCGGCCGGCTCGACCCCGACGAAACCCTGCGTGAGCTGCTGCGATCCGGCGGCGAGCCGGTCCGCTTGCGGTATCGCCGCAAGCGCTTGCGGCCGCGTCGGCTGGTGCTGCTGATCGACGTCTCAGGGTCCATGGCCCCCTACGCCGACGCGCTGCTGCGGTTCGCGCACGCCGTCGTCCGGCGCTCCCCACCGAGCACCGAGGCATTCACGCTCGGTACGCGGCTCACGCGAGTCAGCCGCCAGCTCCGGATGCGGGACCCGGAGCAGGCCTTGGCCGCGGCGGCTCGGGCGGTGCCCGATTTCGCCGGCGGCACCCGCCTCGGGGACACCATTCGGCTGTTTCTTGATCGCTGGGGGCAGCGCGGGCTGGCGCGGCAGTCCGTCACGGTGGTGTTCTCTGACGGCTGGGAGCGGGGCGACGCGGCGCTGCTCGGCGAGCAACTGGCTCGGCTGCGCCGGCTCGCGCACGCCGTCCTGTGGGTGAACCCGCATGTCGGCCGTTCGGGCTATGCCCCGGTACAGTCCGGTATCCGCGCGGCATTGCCGCACGTCGACCGGCTGCTCGCCGGGCACAGCCTGGCCACGCTGGACGAACTGCTGACGGAGGTGCGGCGTGCGTGACCTTCTCGACACAGTCGACGAGAACTGGCAGGAGGGCCGGCCGACCGCGCTCGGCACCGTGGTCGCCACCTTCCGCTCCGCGCCGCGCCAGCCCGGCGCCGCCATGCTCGTCGCCGAGGACGGCCAGGTCTCCGGCAGCGTGTCCGGCGGCTGTGTGGAGGGCGCTGTCTACGAGCTGGCCCAGCAGGTGATCGCTGACGGGCGGCCGGTGTTGCAGCGCTACGGCGTCAGCGACGACGACGCGTTCGCGGTCGGCCTGACCTGCGGCGGCATTCTCGACGTGTTCGTGGAACGGGTCGACGGCAAGCGTTTTCCCGAACTGGCCGCGGTGGTCAAGTCGGTGCGGGCCGAGGAACCGGTGGCCGTGACGACCGTCGTGGAGCATCCCGACGAGGCGCTGGTCGGCCGGCATCTGGTGGTGTGGCCGGATCGCCGGGCCGGCGACCTGGGCTCCACCCGTATCGACGACGCCGTCACCGACGACGCCCGCGGCATGCTGGCCAGCGGCCGCAGCGGGCTGCTGCACTACGGCCCCGACGGCCAGCGCCGCGGCGAGGGCATGGCGGTGTTCGTCAACTCCTTCGAGCCGCCGCCGCGCATGCTGGTGTTCGGAGCGATCGACTTCGCCGCCGCGATGGTCCGCCTCGGCGCGTACCTCGGCTACCGCGTCACGGTGTGCGACGCCCGCGCGGTGTTCGCGACCAAGGGCCGTTTCCCCGACGCCGACGAGGTGGTGGTCGACTGGCCGCACCGCTACCTGGTGCGGCAGGCGGCCGAGGGCAAGATCGACCACCGCACGGTGATCGCGGTGCTCACCCACGACCCGAAGTTCGACGTGCCGGTGCTGGAAGTGGCGCTGCGCCTGGACGTCGCCTACATCGGGGCGATGGGATCGCGGCGCACCCACAGTGACCGGCTGGCCCGGCTGCGGGAGGCCGGCCTGTCCGACCAGGAGCTGTCCCGGCTGTCCTCGCCGATCGGCCTGGACCTCGGCGCGCGGACCCCGGAGGAGACCGCGGTGTCGATCGCCGCGGAGATCATCGCCCTGCGCTGGGGCGGCCGCGGCGAACGCCTGGCCCACTCCGACGGCCCCATCCACCGCACCGGCTGACCCCGTCCTCGTACAGGGTTGGGCGG
>Ga0307511_10007734_pt1 | contig 10801 bp, 10 predicted proteins | sample 13_EM_MG_FD_200266 | JGI IMG/M metagenome (GOLD analysis project Ga0307511, IMG submission 200266) | Populus trichocarpa ectomycorrhiza microbial communities from riparian zone in the Pacific Northwest, United States - 13_EM | ecosystem: Host-associated > Plants > Roots > Unclassified | place... | reverse complement strand
ACCGGTCTTCATTTGCCTTCCCACCCTGGGATGAGACCGTCCGTTGCAGTTGCGTGGTGAGGGGGGGTTGATACTGATAGACTGGCGTCGACCCGGTCGCAGTACTGGTGGTCGCCGTCAACGGGATGTTGAGCAACGACGTCGCCGTGGCAGAAGTCGGAGGTCCAACCCCTACTCGGCCCAGCGTAATCCGTCTGGCTGACGGTAGTGGTCCCAGTCGCCGCTTTCCTCGGCCGCTTCCTCCCAATCCCACCACGTGTTTATCGCCCTCAGCTTTCTCTACGCTCTCGCCCAACCCACCCATACCACGTCCGCCAGCCAAAAATGGGCTCGGGTACCTCCTGGGAAACACTGGCGCCTCGAAGGGATAAATCGGCATGAAATCTGCACTCTTCCGAACTTCTGGTACGCATGAATTTCAGTTTTGATCTTGACGGGGGTACGTTCGCGGTCGTTGTACCGCGAGTCACATACATAGAGAGGGAATCCGGGATACCAGACAGGTGGACGTGGCCTGCCACGGATGTGACGAGCAGTAAATTGGCAAGCGACCATTTCGATGATATTGCCCAGAGGGTGATCGGCGAAGTGGCCTATAGATTCTTTCAGCGATTGTCAGCGAGCGACGTCGTGAAGCGAATTACTTGTTTTGAAAACTTCTCCTTCCCAGAATTGGCGGTGGGGAGGGTGTATTGTCTGTTCGGGACGATAAACCAGCAGACGGTCACCCCAAGTTGTCCCATTCGGGCACTACACACGATGTTAGAAAGTGGGGGAAATGAAGAACCCACAGCAGACTCACGGTCCCTCCGGCTGATAGCACTTGAAGACCTGCCCAACGATGGGTTTGCTCGGGTCATCAGGATTACACAAGTGCAACCAATCCCCAACTCGAATCTTCCAACCTCTATACTCAACTTCCTCTACGAACTTTTGGTCTTTGGCCGACACTCGGAACGTCGTAAATGCGCTCGAAGTCTCGCCTTCCGCAGATTTGGCCGTGCCTGGTCCAGCGGGTAGAGGAGCCCAATTAGTCGTGGTCTTGTAAGGCGGGAAGTAAGGGCTTGATGGAAGCGCTTTGGGGATGGTCAGTGAGATGCGGATGTACGATGTAATGCAGCTTACCTGCGAAGGAGCACATTGCCGTAGGCATCATTCCCAGCATCGTGAAACCTACGCGCGCATCTCGCGATCGAACTCCTGCGGGTTTTCGTATTGGCTGGTTTGCAGCCGGGACTATGATCCTATCAGCCTGCTTGTATTCTTTCGACGAGCGGGTATGAAGGTTCACCTCGATGAGTTGTAAAGGCAGGGGTCGCTCTTGTAGTATCAGCACGAGTGGCGTGGCCATCATCGACGGTCACCATACTTGATCCTTTCAATCCCGTATTTGCTCGACAATCAATAGCGCGTCTGCCTGAACGGATTAATGTGGAATTCATGGGGCGAGAGGGGAAGAGAGAAACGTACCAGTTGCATCGCAATAGTCCACCCTTCAGGCCCAAACCCCTCCCGCCTCGGCACGCTCTTCTTCAACTGCCTCACAATCTAATCGCTCTGCGCCACCCTGAAAGTCTCAGTTGTTGGTCTCGGATCGGACGTTGACGTTTCATCGTCATTATCGACTTCGGAAAACACTCTTCGTTGGTTCACTGGTGTTTGACAACCAGGAGGTGGCGACGAAGCTCAAGGACACCCTATAAAACGGTAAGCGTTAAACCGGTCACGGTCAACCCCTTAGGCCTTAGCACACAGCCTTGGACGTACTTTGAGTGTATTCGCGTCTTTTGCAATCTGGCCGTTGTAGTGGAGGGCATTCAAGAAGATGAGGTCCAGATCGTCGCAAGTTTTCGTTTCGCACGGGGACCTGCCGGTGCTGTGGAGAGGACGTTGATTACTGCATTGGCCACGGGTTTGAGTTGTGGATAGCAACGCGGTGGTGGTGGATGGGGGGAATACCGACAACCTGAAGCTGGTGGCTGAGGTCGGACGAGGCGCGCGTCGGAAGGCGTGAGACCGGAAGCCTGAGGTTCGGCCCGTGGTGGGCCGCCAGACTTATTTTACTTCATTCGCCTTCTGAACTCATCCCTATGATATCATGAACGAGTACCTAGCATATCAAGATAGGCTCTACTTGTACTAGCTACTCAGCGACCAAATAGAGTTGAGTCCTCTTTCCTTCGTCTCGACGACTGTGCCTCTCAACGCTTCATCGGGACTTCGGCCGAAACCGAGTCTCCGATCGCGTCAGGCAGGGATCGCGAAATCACCCAACAACTACCACAAACGAGATGGGGGTGTTGGACCAGGGCTGTCCGGTGGATTGTCCACTCTGCACTCCTTTCGATGATCGGTACATTGCCACCACTTTCCTCTCCTTCGGCTTCCTTCTGCCTCCAGGCTTTTTCGCCTTCGTTCTTGGGCTCGTTACACCCTCTTTTTATCCTCTGGGACCGGATTAACGCGTAGCATGTTATAGAGAATCCTTGGGGCGGAGTGGGCCCTCGTTACCACCTCCCAGTCGTCAAACATCACCAATGAAGAACGTGCTCCGAAGTCGATATTGATGGTAGAATGTCCGAGTCCGAGCCAACGAACGAAACCTTCAGGGTGGCGCAGAGCGATGAAATCGCAAAACAGGTATGGTTTTAAACCTGGAGCGTGGGTCATCACGATACAACTCATACGTTACTCTTTCTCATCCCCAAGCTACCACCCTAATGAGGCGGCTCAGCGGACGTGTTATTAGTCGTTGAGCAAATACGGGAATACAAAGACGCGTACGCACTTGTGTTCGCTTGCAGAAATCTCGTGATTCCAACGCACCTTTACAGTGGAACGCGACTTGGCAGCACCATTCTGAACGAGGTCCCGGATATGGATTCGAACTCAACTCCCAACACCACAACAGCGACCCCTGGCTTTAACACTCATTGAGGTGGCTTCCATACCCACCCGTCGAAAGAGGCCGATGGGACTGTAGTCTCGACTCCGGACTAGTCAATACAAACCACTCAGGAGTTCGATCGCGAGATGCATGAGCTGTTCTTGAAAGTGCGTAGGTTTCCTGAAGCCGGGAGTGATGTCTCACCAGTTGGAAGGACCGTGAGTCTGTCATTGGTTCTCTATTCTCCCCACTCCCTAACATCGTGTATAGTGCCCGGATGGAACGACTCGGGGTAACCGTATCGTCCCGAGCAGACAATCCACCCTCCACATCGCCGCTCCCGGGAGGGTGAAATTTTCCAGACAAGTAAATGTTTCAGCAGCGTCGCTCGCTGATACGTGCTGAGACAACTTACAGGCCATTTCGCCGACTGCCCTCTGGAGGATACCATCAAAATGATTACTTGTTAGTTCGCCGCCCGTCATAGGTGTCAGTGTTTCCAAGGAGGTACCCGAGTCCATTCCTGACAGACAGACGTGGTACGGGTGGGTTGGGTGAGAGCGTGGAGAAAGCTGAGGGTGATAAACACAAGGGTGGTGGGATTTGGAAGAAGCGGCCGAGGAAAACGACGACTGGGATGACTACCGTCAGCCAGACGGATTACGCTGGGCCGAGTAGGGGAGTCTACGTTGGACCTCCGACTCCTGCCACGGCGACGTCGTTGCTCAACATCCCGTTGACAGCGACCACCAGTACTGCGACCGGGTCGACGCCTGTCTATCAATATCAACCCCCCCTCATCACGCAATTGCAACGGACGGTCTCATCCCAGGGTGGGAAGGCGAACGAGAAGTCGATATTGGGCACAGTTGGGGGCTGAATGCCGTATTGTCACAAAATGTGACTTTGGAGAAGCTGCCCCCGGAAACAGGTGAGCGACTCGTTCTGGTACGCAAGTCCTCCAGTTGACGTCGCCTCACCGGCTCAGAAACCGAGGCATGGCTTTTCGCATCCCCATCATCTGGCGAAGAAATGGAAACTTGAGCTCGAGCTCGAAAAGGAGAAGGGTGTACGGGAGGGTGAGGATTCGAGGACGGATGTGGACGTGGAGGAGTCTCTCAATGGTTCGGTGGTCGTTCAGCCGGGAATGTCAACCGATGAGGCGTGGCAGAGAGCGGTGGCCCAGTTCTCGTAGGCGATATCATGTGTCCAGGCGCGTTCTGACAATCGACTGTGTACATTGAGAGGAGTGCGTAGATCGAATCACGAGGGTTGTTGTATGTTGAACTCGAAGCATTATAAAATGGGAATTCCCCATTTGCTCTTGGAAAAGTGCAGAAAAGTGAATGAGTAATTGGGACATTTGTTGATGACCAGCCGTCTGACTGTGTCAGACTTGGGCCAGGGGCCCAGGCGGGTTCGCAACAAGAATCAACTCAAAATCCACATGACCCCTCAACTCCTCCTCAAGCCTCGCTTTGTACAACGGTGCCTCTCCATTCCCAACGGCCTGGATCTCCAATTCCGTGAGTTCGAGAGTTGCCCGAACCCGAGTCTTCAATCCCGAATGGTGGTCGGAATATCTCCGGGCTATCTTCCGGATCGAAGCCCCCAAATTCGTGAACTCTGCCAGATCTTTGTCATCCACGTACGAACGGCGGCGTTCAAATTCTTCGAAGGACTCCCAGGGCCAAGAATTGCTATAAGTCATGGGGGCGTTACCAGTCCCGAGGGGGTTGGAAATTTGTATGAGGGAGACGGAGCTGCTAGGAATGGAGCCTAGGAACTGCGCGGTGCTTGGAAACAAGCAGAGGTCGAGTACCTTGAGTGTGTGACAGGCCTCTAACAGCGTCTGGAAGGCTCGGATTTGGTCTGTCAAGGTAACCGCAATAAGCAGACAATTTACGCGGTGATCAGAGGGAGATGGCTAACCTTCAATTGGACGATACATCTGAAACGCACTGAGATCAAGAATTTGAAGTCGGGGGCCACAGAGCTCGAAAAAAGATAGGGAAAAGGGGATTTCGTAGGTGATGCGAAGTGTATGGAATTCGAAACGTTTGTTAGAGAGGGAGCACCCCTCATCAACCAACAATTGGACCTCGCCTTCGCTCTGGCAATCTGACAGGTTAATATTCGCAAGGTTTGGCAAAAGGTCGGCGAGAGTGCTGATGTTTTTCCGAAATTCATGTACGTCGACGTCCCACCTGGTCCACCAATGCAGCTTGAGAATTCCGGGAGACGAAGAGAAGATGGGGGCGAGAACGCCAGGAAATGTATACGTGGTGTCGGGATGGCCTATTATCAGCTTCCGGAGGTTTTTAAACGATGTGAGGTGAGGAATTGAGGTTTCGATGTCTGAAGCGAGCAGTGGCGGAGTCCACGGTTCATTGCCTCCGAGAGAGAGGACGCGAACGTGTCTCGAAACCCCGCAAGGGTCAGGCTTGATCCCAGAGCACCACTTCTCGAGCTTCAATCTACCATGGAATTCGAGGGTAGAGAAAAGGTGATGTTGGCTGCGATTGACCCAGGCAGTGGATACCAGCGAAGCGGCTTGAAGGTAAAACTTTGCCTCGTAGTCCGTCGACAGAGACAGCTGGTCAATGACGAGGTCAACGACGTCTTGGGGAATGTACATCCTGGTTGGAGACAACAAGTGCGACGGCCTCCTGGCAGAGGGGACTGTCGGAGAAATGCGAATCGCTTTCGTCCGATCCGCCCCGATTCAATTTCAAAGGATCGAGACTGTGCTGCAGTGTGCACCTCTGGGCCAAAAACGCCGTTCGTTGGGTGTGCAATGACCTCCCCTCTGTATTGTGGAGGGTATCTTGTGAATCGTCCTCTCGCGTTACTAATCTATGTACACCAACAGTGGGAGCGAACCCGGCTCACACCCCATCCAAATTATCCTCTGCGGGCTTTCAGCCCGTCCTCTCCACGTCTCCACGAAGGCGGCGAGCTCAGCACCCTCTACGACCAGGTGATCTGCACTCCAGCTCACCCCAGCCTTCAACCTCCTCTCTCCCTGTCCATTCTCATTCCTGCTCATGTCCCATACCCACTTCGCTCGCCCAATCGCCACTATGGCGACCCCACCTCCAGGCACCAGTACAGGATTAGCGAAATCCCCATCTCCGATCGCTCCAACATTGGATACGGTGATCGTCCCTCCCCGCTTCGGCATCTCGGAGGGGTAAAACCAGATGGCACCTGCCGACCTAGATGGGAGAGGTGTTTAAGTGTCGACGCCAATGAGTAGATGCACTTGGCAGAGACATTCTGGATCGTCGGGGTATAGAGACCCGTGGGAGTCGACGGGTAATCGAAATATACGCCGCTGGTCGGATTGTCAACGTAGGTTTCTGAGGCGGGGATGAGGATGGTAGGGATGTTTGAGGAGTGATGGAAGAACGGAACAATGGCCACTCCGCCATCGCTCTCGAGAGTATCTTGAGCAGGATTGGGAGGTAAGTCAGTTTGGTGTATTGGCCGGAGCCTGGGATGGGGGTTACTGGAAGGGGGGCTGGGAAGGATTGCAGTTAGTGAAAAGGGAGAAGGGGTGCCAGATTGCGATGGAGCTGGTAGATATTGGTGTGGGATATGAGCACTCAGTAACGGCAACAGTGCGCGCAATTCTGTCAAATCCAGAGTGGTCGAATTCTGGGAAATTCTTGTTAGAACCACAAGACAAAGCACGGTACGGCAAACGGAAGGAGGGAGCTTACCCGAAATTGGGTATTTCGAGACTCTGAAGCGTATATAATCAGCCACATGTCAACTGTCGATGTGTCGTCGAATCCTCACCTTGACCATGGCCTTCCACGTACCGTATCTGGTCCTTCCCAAATCCACAACCAGGTCCCCCCCTTGCGGTGTATGAAAGTGTTGGTTGGGGGGTAGAAGTGCCCCCCCCCGCTGGGTAGGCCTCTAACGTCGGACTTTTCAATTATCCCGCTGCCAGGCATGAGCTTGGATAAATCGAGAATGCCATTCTTCGCGGCGAGGTGTCGAACGGAGGGGATTGCCGAGGCCTCGTCCGGAATGGAACAAACTGGTTCTATTGGTTTGTTGGGATCAAGTGGATGGTGACGACGCAGAGCTGTGGGTTGAGGTGAGCTGTCCGTCGATGATACCGATGTAGGTCCGGTGGATAGAGGGGTAACTGGAACCGGTCCTCGTTGATCCTCGGAGAGAGCAGCCTCGGGAGAATCCGCCTCTTCACCGTCCTCCGTCTCGATGAGACAAAGCGGTTCTCCCACTTTAGCAACACACCGCTGAACCGACTGGTAATCTCGACGCTAGCTTTGTTGCTCTGGACTTCGCAGGGGGCGTCGAATACTTGAACCGTTCCTTGAGACTTGAAGCTCCTACCGCAATAAATGAACGCGGACGGGCCTGATTGAGCCTCACTTCAGGCTGCACGGAAATTTCAACGCACCAGCTGATGACTTTGCATTCTGTGATCCCTTCCAGATGTACGTGAGGTTGAACTTTTGGAGTTTTGGGGCTAACCAGACCGGAGAAATGTGGAATCGAGCTGCCTTTACGAACGGTCGACAAGAGGGGATGCGGCCATGGAATCTTGCAAGAAACACGAGAGAGGGATGAGGGGAACGAGAAGTAGCCGACCCCACCGGATCTCACCGAAACCGCTGCCAAACACGAACAAACAAACATCTTTCGCTGGAGCCCAGTGAGAGTGACCTCCTCTCAAATCATTTACGGAGGAAGAGGATCACGCTATGGAAGAAGGTACGGAGAATGTGAAACATTCAGGAGCGTGATTCCAAATTTGTACGAATCTGAAGCGGCGAGGCACCCCGGACTAGGGTTGAGAAAGAGGGTCATTGGTCCGTTCCGTAGGTACAAAGGGTGGAGGCCTTCCTAGTTTACACCAACAATCTGAGGCAAATGCGTGCAAGAATGTGTATGATATCAAACTATCAGTCTCCGCATGCTTTATGACCGAGGGACTGCAAGCCCTACACATATCTCCAAGCTATCCCCTCCTGCTCTGTCAACGCCACAAACTCCTGAACTTCCGGCTTCTCCTTCCAGTCGCTAAAGTCATCGTACAGGTCAACGCTCTCGAGATTGGGGAACCAATCGATGACAGATTCTAAATGGGGAAGTGCCGCAGTCCACCTCTCTTCTTCGGTCTCGTCACCATAGCCCGAGGTCTTGAGAGAAAGCGCCTCAACCCACTGAAATTGACGAGGTTGAGCTCCCGGAGCGGTGCGTATCGGGGGAGGGAAGAAGGTAGAATACACGAGTGTACCCTTACGATACAGAGGAAGACCGTGGAGTTGGCGGCTGAAGTTGTTGCCAAGGAGGTCACCAGGATTTTTGGCGAACGATGGACGGAGGTCGATTATAGTTGCGCGCTTAGCAAGGGACTTGTACGCAGATCCCGCCGTCATAGCAACAAGGCAATCAAGCGACGGTACGGTCCACCTCTTCGCGATCCATTCGTCGAAAGTGCTGCCCGAAAAACAGAGCCCGACGGTGGTGACGGACCCTGGGAGAGTGATAAGGGGGGGTAGCTCTACATCGTTGATGACTCCCATGATCGTGACGTGCCCCAGTGCCGGCGCGTGGCTCATCAAGCATCTGAATCCAGGAACCGCGTCAGGGGTGAAGCGAAAGTCCAGCCTGGTCAGGTTCTGGAGCTGCGGGAATTGGGATGGGAGGTTTGGGGGGCGTAGACAGGCCCAGTGTATATAGATAAGCTCCGGGCAAGCACCCAGGATTGCGGCGACGGATCCTCCGTGGTTGATATCTTGTTCCTGACGTTTAGGGGACCGTACGAACAACCGCTTGACGTGGATACCATGAGCCATCAACTGGTCCATCGCCACCTGTTCGCAGTCGAAAACACAGGAATCTCTGAATAGAGTAGATGGCATCTTTTCGACACACGACTTCCACGTCGGGGATATCATTCGACAGGTGGATATGGCCCGGGCCGACTCGCACTGGAGTGGTAAAGGGGCGTCGTGACGCGCCTGGTCGTAGGCCACTGCCAAGGGAAGTTGGAGATATTCAATGATGATGGTGACCAGTTCAGGTATCTCGAAGAGTTTGGATGGTGGTACGTCCATGGGGTAGATTGTAGAGGGGTAAATGTCCTGGGGTAGAACAAGGGGAGGTTGTGGCTGTGTTTCCTACAGAACTGACGCAGCGGATCTGGCCCCAGCGTGGTCTGCGGTTTCAGAGTAACAAGCTATATTCCGGGCAAACCAAGTGATCGGAGCTCAGGGGCCGCCAACTCCGAGCCCATGCACGCCGGCAGCGAGAACAACCCGGGATACACCCCTTCCGCATCTCCAAGAACGTAGCCAGCTCGGCATCTCCACAACCCGGTGATATGCGCGCCAGCATCAGCACACACAAATCTCCAACCGCTTGGTTCGTTGTATCGTTCGTGAAATGGGACAGATAAACCGCATAATCCGTGTCGTGTACATAGAAGGTCGGGTTGCGATACAGGATCACCCTGCGACCGAGTTGAACAGGTAGTTGGGAAGTGCCTTCCAATTTACGTGTTGTGATTGCGGGTCCCCACTCCTCAATCACGATGCTTGAGGTGAACAGTGGCCGCGGATCCAATGGCAGGCCATCGCCGATTGCGTTGCATGCATAAAACTGAATATCGATGAAAGTGCCTGTGGGTATTGACTTGAGCAGGGCGAGCTTCATTCTGTTCCGATATGGGAAAACGGGAGGCGTCCCAGAGAAAACAGAGGAAGTAAATTTAGGCTCTGTTGGGGGTGACTCCAGTGGTCTCTCCACACCACCCAAGATCATGGCGAGAGCGTCTGTCGCACGAGCCAATTGCGGTTGGGGTAAAGCAGCGATTTTCTCCCAAAGTTGTTTCCTTGCATTACTCTCGGAGACCCCCTTGTATTCCTCCTTCATCTTGTAAACAAGTCGCGAAACCTGCATCGACAGTACCTCCGGAAAGCTGTATCGCAAGAATGAAATTGTGGGAACAGTTCAAGCGAGGGAGTAACTCACGAAAAGGAGAAATCGGAAAATACTTCCTCCACGATGTTACAGTTCCCCAGGGTGTTGTAGATGTATGCTTTGGCTTGCTCTTTCAGGGTCGGTATATCGTACTAAACCTGATAAGTCAGGGAGCACAGATCGTAAGCAAAGTTGGTCACCTTGTCCGCGAGCCGATAAACAGACTTTGCTGACGGAGATGGTAGTTTCCCCATGCTCCAATCCCCGGTCCTCGCTTGCGCAGGGAGGTCGCGGTGAGGATCGGGACGGAATGGCGCAAAATTTATCTTGCTAGTGTATAGGAAATATAGCATCGCCTCAAATCTGCGACCCGCCAGTAAGGTGGGAGAATCGTTGTAGATGGTTTTACAGTACGCACGTTACGGCCCCCATATCACGGATGATGGCGACCTTACCCATTCTCGGGGGATTACCGTTAGGTCTGATTGGTGTTACTAAAATAGTGGAATATCCAATGGTATAGACAGGATTGACCTGTCGTCGTTTTGGGCCTCGCTTGTTTCGACTGACAATGAAGGATCGGAGAGTTTCCGTTTCTTCGCCGGATGACGGAGATACGCAAAACTGTGCCTCGGTTTCTGAACCGGCGGGGCGACGTCAACTGGAGGACTCGCGAACCACAACACTTCGTTCGTTTGTGGATCTCTATCGAAGTGTTTCGCTGTCCCAACGTTTTAGCACAGTGCCTTCACTCGCGTACCGGAATGATACGACGCTCACCTGTTTCCGGGGGTAGTTTCTCCAAAATCACATTTTGTGATCCGACGGCATTCAGCCCACCAACCGCGCTCAACATCGACCGGTCTTCATTTGCCTTCCCACCCTGGGATGAGACCGTCCGTTGCAGTTGCGTGGTGAGGGGGGGTTGATACTGATAGACTGGCGTCG
>Ga0307511_10007733_pt1 | contig 10803 bp, 9 predicted proteins | sample 13_EM_MG_FD_200266 | JGI IMG/M metagenome (GOLD analysis project Ga0307511, IMG submission 200266) | Populus trichocarpa ectomycorrhiza microbial communities from riparian zone in the Pacific Northwest, United States - 13_EM | ecosystem: Host-associated > Plants > Roots > Unclassified | place... | reverse complement strand
AATAAGAAGAAGAAAGGTATTCTCTTATTCTCCTATTCTCCTATTCAATTATCATTTGTAAATTTAACACATTATTTCAACACAATAAGAGCATGTTTTATTTAGAAATTTATTGAAATAATTTTTTTTATTTTTAATATTTATATATTAAAATGATTTTAAAATATAAAAAAATTAATTTAAAAAGAAATTAAATTTTATAAAATTACTTTTCAACCGAAAGAGAAACTGCTATGAAAGTAAAGCGTAGAAATCGACAAGACAGAAGTATTCGTAGTGATTTCATCATCAATAAAACCTTAAAAACAGTGTACCAAAAGAAAGACTCATAATTGCAGACTCTTTGACTTCCTTCCCTTTCTTTTTCTATCTATTTATTTATATATTCCTGTCACCTGCTTTGTAAGTAAGCTAACGGTCTCTGCAAATTACAACATCGATCCCTCCGATCACTGATTTATTATCATAAAGAAGCTCGATTTATTACCCGCCAAACTTAATCCAACCATGAATCGTGATCCTGGTCGAGGTCGAGGACGAGATCTAGGTCGAGGTCGAGGACGAGATCGAGGTCGAGGTCAATGGCGCAGTCCCGGAGGAGGCGAGCATTGGGTTGCCAAGGGGAGATCTTCGGATCCTTCTTTCCACAATACCTACTCTGTAACTTCATCGTCCCTCTTCTTTTATTTCATTCCTGCTGTTTTTCTTTTATTGATTGATGGATGTTGGAATCTTCAAGTTTTGTGATTCGTGGGCTTTTTATATTATAGCAATAGTTTTCTTGTTTGGTGTAAATTGATTGTGATAATCATCATGGATACATCATTTTAAATTAATTTAAACTTATTTTATCTATTTTTTTGCATGCATATTATTTAATTTGTTTTTTAGGACCCATTTTTGTGGGTTTATTTCTTTCCTTCTTTTTTTTTATAATTAATCCTGATAGTTATTGCATATTTTGTTTATTTTATTAATAAATGGGTATGAGGAGGTTAGCGTTGATGGGAAAGTTTGCTAATGTCATGTAATTTGAAAACGGCGTAGGTTGGAGCAGATGAGTCTTCTTCTGATGAGAAACCTTTTAGCAACAGAGGAACAAACTCGCAGCGGAATTCACGAGGGCGGTTTCCAAGTAATCACAACAGTGCGGGTAACAATTTTTGCCAGAAGGAACCATTAGAAAATAAGTCATTAGAAGATAGCATGTCCAGTACGGGAACGATCCTGCACGACCAAAGTGCTCCCAGTTGCAGCAGTATTGGGTCAAATCAGTCAGATTGTTCTGTGGCTTCAAATTCAGTTAACAAGGGCGATTCTGCATTGATGCCAGCTAGTTCAGGTTCTGGGGATATGAAGTCTGATATTGTTAGCGCTCCCTTGGAAAAGGGAGCAAAGGATGGTGCAATGCACCCTGATTTCTGTCTCAAATTGAATAGTACTGTCCCATTGCAAAATCAGAATGAGTCTCACCTGTCATTTCAAGCTGGTGCTAATGACCAGCTTTCACAAGAAAAGGATCCCAATATTGTGGTATCTGCTGGGGATTCGGGGTATTCAGAGCAACAGGCAGTGGTTGAGCCTTTTGATATTTGCCTGCCCAAGACTGGAACTACTCTTAAGCTAAAACCTTCTTTGCTTGTGAAGAATAGAGAAAAGAGGAATGATGTTAGACGAGCTGCAGATGGGGTGAATGGACGGATACTAAGATCGGGGATGGTTTTACTAAAGAATTACTTATCCCTGCATGATCAGGTGCTGCTTGCTTTATGCTCATTCTTTTCCCTTATCGAGTTAATTCGTCTTTGCCTCTTTAAAAGTTACATGTGCTACCCTTGGCTTTCATTCATTGATGCAGAATGTTATTGAGTTCATATTACATACAGTGAGCTCGACCTAAATCTACAGGACTATGAAATATAGTAAGACAATTGGTAATTAATAAACCTTACTAAAAAAATGGCTTCTGGTGTCTTAACAACTAGTCTATTGATGACTTGTATTATGAGTCTGAGAGAAATTAACGGTGCAGTCTGTGAACTTCCATTTTCATTGATTTATTATTTACCTTATGATTTAACAGGTATTAATTTATTGTTTGCTTTGACTTGATACTAGATAAAAATAATAAAGCTATGCCGAGATATTGGTCTGGGTCCTGGAGGTTTCTACCAACCAGTTTACCGTGATGGTGGAAGAATGCATTTGAAAATGATGTCCCTTGGTAGAAGTTGGGACCCTGATAGAGGTAAGTATTTAGAACATCGGCCAGTTGATGGTGCCAAGGCACCCATTTTTCCTAGTGACTTCCATCCGCTGGTTGAGAGAGCAATCAAAGATTCCCGTGCTCTTATAGAAATAAATTGTAAATCTACAGCTGCTGAAGACATTCTACCACCATTGTCACCTAACATCTGTGTCGTAAACTTTTACTCAGAAAGTGGGCGGCTTGGTCTTCATCAGGTTTGCAGTGTCAACTTTCTTGTACTAGTTGCAGTTTTCTCGTACACCTTTTATGTTGCCTTGTGCATTGTTCTGTATTAAAAAAATGATTTTGCATTTTATGAGGTTTAATAAAGATCTCTTTGGCTTTTCCTGACCGCCTCTTAGCACGCTTAGAGTACGTTGTCTCCGTGCAGGATAAAGATGAAAGTCCAGAGAGTCTGCGCACAGGATTACCTGTGGTTTCCTTTTCCATAGGAGATATAGGAGAATTCCTATATGGTGATCAGAGGGATGTTGAGAAGGCAGAAAAGGTTAAGTTGGAATCCGGGGATGTACTGATCTTTGGCGGGATGTCTCGACATATTTTTCATGGTGTAAGTTCTGTTCAACCAAAGACTGCCCCGGCGGCCCTGCTTGATGAAACAAATCTCCGTCCAGGTCGTCTAAATCTCACTTTCCGTGAGTATTGAAGACCATAAATATACTATGAGTTGTTTCTAGTGATTGTACACATGACAGTTCTGTTGTGTCCCCCCGCTTAGTTTTGTTGCGAAGCCATCAATACTCGTGGATACAATCTAAAAAACTACCTTTTTTAATCTGCTGACTAGGGCATACGAAAGCATCCCATACGTGTGGAGATATAGTTGGGCTGTTTGTAAGCTCTTAACTACAATGTTATTTAAAATTTAATACACTATTGGTTTTTGTTTAGTTTTATTTGATATCTTACGAGGCCACGATTTTTCAGCTTATTTTGTGAATTTTGGGGATTATTATGCAGAACCAGGTGCTCCTTTAAAATACTGATGATTTGTTCTGAGAAAGCACTTAAATTTTTATTCTGCTATGAAAAATAATCCATACAAGAAAATGATGGGTAGATTGATATGGTCTCCATTAATCCAAATTCTTAAAAACGTGACAGTAACATCCAATAATAGGTTGCCCATTCTAAAAATAAGATAGGGACGAACTCACACACAGAAGCATAGGCACGCAAGGAGGATGAGCTTGCTAGGATGATTATCCTTCGAAGCCTTTTAGGCAAGAGGGTTCACGTATAGATTAATTAGATCTCCTACTAGGCGATGGTGGGTGGGCTGCCTTGCCATGGGGAAGGCCACTTTCAGTTGACAACTGGTAGACCTTCATATTTCCTGACATGGCTAGTGCTCTTGTGATTCGCCACTTCAAATGGGCTACCTCTTTTGGCAGCCAAACTTCCAACAGTCGCTCGATTGTTTGGTTAAGAATGCCTTTGAGATTTGCTTAAATATAAATGCTTATGTAACAAGGAAAGCCACAGGATCAACTACCTTCTCACCAACATATTGTCAAGCTCATTAATTTGTTGGATCTAAGTAAGCTTTTTTGCTTCCAACAGCTTCCATGATGGCCACTCAAATTGCAATTTACCATGTATATAATCCCATGTAATTTCTATCATGTATAACCCATTATTTACAATGTTCCCATTTACAAACCTTGCTTCCAGAGTTTATTAATCCCAATCTGCTAGTTCATATCATCCTAATTGTGAAGCATTTAGCCGTGTTTGATCAGAAAGTTGACCTCTTGGAATCGGAACATCGGGAGAGCTGGAGAGGGTGAGCCATGCTGGAGAAGCAGGGCACATGCTAAATCTATCAGCTTGAAAGTCTGATAGTTTTGCATGTGCTCTATCTCTCCAGCTTGGACCCTCCCTCTTATGACTACAAGGGTTCAGAAAGTAGAGCAGGATTTAGCTCTGTCATAAAGGTAAAAATCCTAACTAATTTTCGGGGAACTTACTTGACCATCAACATCACCTGCATTACGTGTTTCTTGCCTCGTCATTGCATCGTATCTTTGTCAATAGAGGTAGAGAATTAATCAAGAAAGCTTAAGTATATTTCAGTCTCATATCAAAGTTTACCTTCATCGGTCTTATTATTTATAAAGATTATTACATCATATATAACTTGCATAATAAATACATCAGGTCAAATTCATATAACATGGTTTGGCACAAATGATCTTTGCTTGATAATCAGCATTACCTAGATATATAAGTTATTTGTTTACAAGAGAGGAGATGTAAAATTCTAAATCCAACAATCCCCCCCCCCCCTTTTTTTTTCTGAATCAACCACGATTAGATCGATTCTCTAGAGCTGATGCAGCTGAATCCACATGAGCAAGCAGACAAGCATAAATCTTTTGCTTCAACCGATCAACAGTCTCAACTAATTCATTATTGTCTTCAGAGCTCAATTTGCTTCTTAGTATATCTAACCACTCATTAGCATGCTTAAGCTGTGACAATGCAACAGCAATATGGTTGTTCTCCGGTTCCATTCGTTGTGTGGCGAAGTCCTTACCTTTCTTCTCCTGGGCTGCAACATGAAACCCAGCATCCAATGCTCCCTCCAAGAATCTCAAAAACCAAGCCCTTGTTTCATTCAAAAGAGTCTGTTGGAGTTCTTTAATCTCTTTTTTACCGTCTCCTTTAGCCCACTCCTGCTTCTCAGTTGCACTTAACTCCATTGAAGGCTTTGGAGACTTCAATGTAGCTTTGGCCTTACTTAGACTAGTCTTTTTGCTTGTTTTTTGGGTCTCTGGAGAAGAAAAGTGAGTAAATGACTGAAGCGATTTATCCTTCAATGGGGCTGTTACATTTGGTTGGTCGATGAGTTGTTGGAGTGTAAAGAACTTGGTGAGAGTGAGGTGGGGGTTCTCTGGTGAGGCAGAGGCGCAGAGCTCAGCAAACATACTGAATGAAAAAGGATGAAAGTTAGAGGGATATAGAGAAACGGCTTGTATTATCTTGAATCAAACTATGTTTTGGCCTTGTTATTTATGTACTTACTTGAGGCACTTGATTAGAGATGCAGCAGTGGATGCCTCCTTTTGAGCCTCAGCTGCAACCAAGGTAGCTAAATATCTCCTTCGAAGCATTCCCTTAGAACACAATAAACAATGAGAAAAGAGAGCTGCATTATGATGCTGAGATTGATGAAAGAGTTTTCATAGTTTTCTTGTATATCTGGTGCTTCAATTAGTGGGTTAAAGACTCGTTCTTGAAGGCAATGTCATTTATTTGGATCAATAAGATAAAAAATCTTCCATGTGGTTAGCATAATGCACAAGAATGAAAAGTTTTTCTCGAGACCTGCCATCCTAAAGCTTCCTCAACTTAAAAAAGGGTGAAAGTGAGGAAAACAGGAAAAACTTACCTTTCCAGGCTTCATGAGGTTTGAAGGCAAAGAGGTCCATGATGTTGCCTCAGGAAAAGGGATTTTATTGTTATTACTTGACAAAGAATTGAAGTTTGTATCGTCTTGTTTATTTGATAACCGTTTTGCAGAAGTTCTCTTGGAAGACGCTGGAAATTCTTTGTTGCTGGATACGGCGACGTCTGGCTTTGATGAAAGCGCATCAGGTTGATTTTGATAAGGAGTGGCCGGGCGTGCCTGCAATGCTTACACAAATAACTGTTACATAATGTACACTGTACATTTCATGCAGCAGAGTGCATGCACCAAACGAAACATGTCATTGTGAGGATTAAGGAACCTTATTTTCTTAATTGTATCAATCAAAATAGGACACTGGATATCTTGGAAATGTTCATAAAGTAATTTCTCTACCATTTTTTTATGCTGGACAAGAAAATTGATGCATCACAGACAGTTCATTGGAAGAACATCATGTGCTTCTAGTGCATTTTTATAATTTCCACCTTATAGTCTTTCCGCCTGTAATTTACTTGAAACCTAAACCAGTAAAGGAAAAAGGAGGCAGAATTTAAAGAAAAGCAACTATTAGAACAAGTTATTTATGTCTCTGCAGAACCAAAATGGAAAATCGTACCTGACCTTTATTTTCTTGCTGCTTGCCATTCATTAATCCAACCTTCTTACCTGGTCCACTATTATCACTCTCATTGCTCTTCCCAATTCCACTTGAATCCACTTCACCAACTTTAAGACTTCCTGTCAAAACACCCTGCATATACCTAGATGCAACTCCAGCCTTTTCCTCTTTGATAACAATTTTCTGCCTTGCATTCTCCCCTTTCACTTCTGATAACTCCCTCGATTTTGAACTATTAACTCCATCATTAACTGGCACTGGACCCTCAGATGGAACCAACATTTGCATCAGATCTTTCGGATTCCCAATGAAAGGATTTCTCCCTGCCACTGGTCTAACACCACTTAAAGTCGGAACTGGGGTCCCAGCTTCCACTCTATCAACATAGAAAAACTGCCCAAGTTGTAACTTGTTATTCAAAATTAGCTCATTGTCTTCCTTCGACAATGAGACATAGGTAGAATGTGAGGAATCGGATACTTTTATGAAGAAACCCTGATTAGGCCATAGTTCTGAGCCTGACAGGGCTGGCACAATGCTGATAACTTGCAGGAGAACAGACCGATATTCTCCTCGAACCCTTACATTCGAGTTTATACTCCGAAGAAGCTTAAGCAGTACTCCTGGTGTAAGAGATGCCATACCTTTTCCTTCTCTATTTGAAACTATGGACCTCTACCAATTACTTTTCTTCATCCAAATTTGTAAAGCTGAATAATGCGCCAAATTTTGGTGTCAGATCAACAGTACTACTAAGTACTAACAGTGTTTTATGCTGAAGAACTAAAGCATAATTTTCAGGTACCATATATGGTTTTAAGAATCTATCCGTTCTCCCTTTTTTTTGTTGTTCTGTAAGCCCTTTCAGTTTCAGGTAACCTACGGATATGTGAATAAGCCCATGCCCTGATGCCTTTACACCAGGTAAACTCAGGTTTCTTCGGCTAGCATTTAATTCAAACCTGTGACATGCGCCTTTAGCCAGCGTGCATCACAGGCTGAAATCTTTTCACTAGCCTAAACCCGTAGGCTAATTCAACCCTTTTTGTTTGCAATATTTTTCAACTCCTAGCAGTATATATGTAGCTATTTATCTCTAACCAATTATATCTTATGCAATACTACAACATGAACATCCTGGAACCATTTAGACTCCATGAAAATGAATTTACTGGAATAAGCTACAGAAGTTTCTTCAAATTTCTAATAGATAATAGCAAAATGAATCCAAAAGTATGGCTTGTGAGTAACTGACATAGAACAAAAGTTTCTGGAAAAAAATTAGAAAAAAAAGGAGCTAAATCATAGATGACATCAATGAATCCAAACCGATCTGAAGCATATCCATAGGTAAATATATCATTTCACACAAGATTGATAGAAACAAAAGGATAATACCTGAGATGATCAAGTGGGTTCTACTTTAAAGAGATGGAGGTTTTTTGCATATAGAAATGATCACAAGACGCCTGCAATCCAAGGAAACCAATTTGTTTTGATAGTAGAAACCATTGGCAAACCTCAAAACCTCCATAGCTTTGCATGCAAGACAAGTAACTATCAATCTCTCTTGGCTTGGAAGCCAAGTGACGTGTTCATAACTGATGAGAAGTTAGTGCCCCTATTTTGATACGAAATGACAATTTGTAACCTCATATGAGAGTACTGTGCTGCGAGCATTGTTGATGCATTTAGTGGGTATTTTGGTCCATAGGTTGTTTGTCTGAAATGTGGTAGCATTTCCCTTTTGAGATTAGAGGGTATGGAGTTTTTAAGGAAGGTGGGAATATCTTGATGTTCTATCCTTGCATGCCATAAATCACTCTATTTTTGACCAAAACCACTCTCTCTTTCGATAACCATACGAGTGCTGTCAGCTGTGATGATTAAGTAAATTTTACTCTATTTTTTTCATCATTTTCAGTCCACTGAATCCTCAATTATTACTTCCAGTGTAAGAATTCTTCTTTATGATTTGATTTACTTGACAAAGGCCCAAAAGTCTAGGAGTTGGGTTTGCCTCAAAACCTGGTGTGGCTAGAAAAAAAAAATTCTGAGAAACTGTGGGATTCCAATCTCAACACTTGTCTAAAATTTGCAAGTGAAGTAGTGATATATAATAAATTATTTAACAACATTGAGTACTAACAAATAATTTTATAATTTGAAAGAAATAATCATTTAAGCATTCATATATTGCGATCCCACTAAAGATTGTCAGTACACCTTTACAGATGATTTGTTGATAAAGATAATGATGTAATCTCTATATAATATACAGGCATATATGTTAATCAATTTTTTATTGTCGAAGATTTCTTTCTCCTTTCCTTTCCTTCTTCTCCCTCGTCTCTCCCGGCCTGCTTTTATCTTCTCCCTTTACATCTAGGGATTATTTTTCAGAAAGATGAAGTTCTGGGATGATCAAATCGTACATGCCTCGAATGTTACGTGTTTGCAAGAAGTCACTTAAACCTTTTTGGATGCTACGATAACAGTGCTACAGTAAGATATATATCATCATCTTTTAGGTTTTTGGATGCTAGCTTCAGACTTGAATCCAAGTAAACCGGAAAAAAACATATTTTCTTAGTTATTAGCCACCATGATCCCTGTTGGAAAAGAGGGTTCGAGCTAGAGGCAAGCATTCATGGGTATCGACTCAAAATTAACCTTTGTATCAGTCATAAAACCTTTGACCGTTAAGCAAAAACCCCTCCACACATTAATCTCAGGGCTAAAGGGGTATGCAAAAGTTATCATCTTGAGCTCAATTTCTAATAGGTTTTTTCTTCGATATATGTTTTATTTATTACTGAAAATACTGACAAAATAAAATAAGTAAAATTTGTTTTACGTATTTTTCCATCAGAAAATTATTATTGATAAATTATAAATCACTGATGAGATTTTTTTTGAAAGATAATTTCCCTTCATGAACTAATCATCGGAAAAATTTATACTGATAAATTGTAAGTATATATACCAATAGCTAGAAAAATTCTTCAATAAATCTAAAATTTTTGAAAGTGATTGTTGATCTGCCACCTCCACTATAACCAACCAATACAAGAGTCTTTGCAAATGAAATAACTAACTAGGTTGAGCAAAAGTAACGCAACTCATCATGATTGAAAGATTGGACACTTTCAAACTCAATCTATTGAATTTTTATTTGGGTTTATTTTTAGATTTAATTTACATTATTTTGTTAGAAAATTTTTATTTAGTGAACTATGAGTTTAATTGTTAGTTTTTATTGGGGTTTTACTATGTATATATGTAATTTTTTAAATATCATAAAGAGTTTTGATTGATTAAACAAAGTTCTCTTCCTATAATTTTCCTCTATTTTTCAAGAGCTTTTCTCGTCTCGCATAAGCGTTTGGAAACGTTAACCCGCGTTTTCAAAAAAATTAAATTTTTTTTGTTAAAAACTAATTTTTTTTATGTTTTGGATTGTTTTGATATACTAATCTCAAAATAATTTTTAAAAAATAAAAAAAATCATTTTTATGCATTTCAGCATGAAAAGTACTTTGAAAAATAATCGTAACCATACTTCCGAACATGCCCATAGCATTACAGCTTCAAATTTTAGTTGTTTCTGTAACTAAACGATTAAAAAAAATCCTTAAAGAGGTGGTAGCAATTTCTTCCACAATTCCAGCCCCTTTCAATATTTCCACAATAATCCCAAATTCCTATACTATTAACAAAGCAAAAGGAGACTAAATTAAAAAAAAAATCTTAAAATCTGACAATATTTAATGAAGATAACAACAAAAAAAAGAAAAGAGACTAAGCAACTCATCAAGAAATTAGACAATCCTCAACCATGACGAAAATACAAACATTGTTTATAATCAACCATTGATCGACCCACCCATTCTAGGAGGGAGTAAAAAAACTGAAAAATCAATTAAACCGAGAAAACCGGAAAAAAAATAACTGAAAAAACTGAACTGTGAAAAAAATCCTATTAAACCAATTAGAATTTTTAAAAAATCAACCGGTTCAATTCGGTTTTAGTTTTATAAGCCTGAAACCGAAAAAACCAAACCGAACTGAACTCAAACAAAAAAAAAACCGAGTCAAACCGGAAAAGAACTGAGTCAAACCGAGAACTGAAACCGGAAAACTCGAGCCAAACCGAAATAACCAAGTCAAATCGAAATAACCAAGTCAAACTGAAAAAACCAGTTTTTGTTCTAAAATAACCAAACTGAATCGAAACTGGTCGATTTGAACCGGTTTCGGTTCTGTTTTGGTTTAAAAAAAACCGGTTTAGTTATTTGTTTTTAATAAAAACCGAACCAAACCAAAAATATCACCCCTAGGACCCATCCACACAACTGATAATTACCAGCAGGACAAGATCCCTCTTCCCTTCTCATCACTTAACTCGGATTCATCCCTACCAGACATTAGAGAAAGCCACATAACCACCAACCACAACACCGACACATAGCCCATCCACCACAGCCCCTCTTCACACTG
>Ga0307511_10007732_pt1 | contig 10804 bp, 6 predicted proteins | sample 13_EM_MG_FD_200266 | JGI IMG/M metagenome (GOLD analysis project Ga0307511, IMG submission 200266) | Populus trichocarpa ectomycorrhiza microbial communities from riparian zone in the Pacific Northwest, United States - 13_EM | ecosystem: Host-associated > Plants > Roots > Unclassified | place... | reverse complement strand
GAAGAATGTCTCCACCAGGTCAACCATCGCCTCTTTGTCCCTCTCCTTTCATCCACTTTAGCTTTTTGCGGTCACCCATGTCTTCCCATCTCCCCCATCTTCTTCTCATCTTCTCTGTGTATGCAGCACAGTGCGACATGTTGCTCTATTTCTAGATACCCTCCGCATTTCCGGCAAGTGGGATCAACGCCATGATCCAGTACCTGTAGTAGACATAGTTAATTATTATATTATCGCTTACCGGATAACCTTTTCCATCCCCGCGCCCTTCATCTTCTTTTCCCCTCATCCGTTTCCACTCTTGTTTCACCCCCTTTGGTCACCTGTGGTCTTTTGGCCTCTCTTTCAGTCCCTTTCGTTGGTGGCTGGTCAGCCATCTCGTTGCCTGAGCCGACACATCCTAGCTTCGTAGCATCAGGCCCTCCCCCTGATGTGTTCCACTAATTCAAATCTCCTGTTCTTGCCTTTCTTCTCTTCCCAGGTTTCACCACTCGGGTACTCCTGCTATCGATTCGCTGCTTGTGAGTAGGGCAGGAGGTATATGCTACTTGCTAAATTTTACCCATCTGAAAGCTGATGTGAACAGCTCCGGTCACACTTCCGCTGCGCTACCCATTCTCGAAACCGCGAGAGGCTGCGAGTCGAGTTGAATAGAGTGGGTAGAGTGAGCAGAATGAGTCATGTGGGACTTGCGGGGGTTGAATTTCTCCTATGACTATCAAAAGGCTGGATTTTCGGGTGGATTGTAAACAACACGCATGGCTGGAAGGAGGCTAGGTACCAGCTCATCAGTGGGGTATTAAAACTAGGCTACTGTGCTGTTCTTAGTTACTACAATAGGTATTGAGCTGCGCATGCCCAGGCATGTAGCCTATCCCATGGACTGGTAAGACATTGTAAGACAGCCTACACTTGCATTAGTGGTTTTCTCGGTAGAGTGAATGAAAATTCTAACAGCTAAATACAGCGTGAACAAAATGACTTTTGACATTGTGAACATTTAAATACCGTTTTTTTCTTACAAAATGCAACATCGTCTTTGTAGCTTCGTCTCTCTGTTGATATACACCAATATATGTACATGTATATCTATTGATTTTGGTATCAAGGTTGGGATCCGTGGCTTTGCTTCATCTAATAGCATGCGTGACAACTCTAATCGGAATCGTTTATGTGACACACCTCGATTGTAGAAGCCATGTAAGATATAACTATTGCAATTGCTCTTGTGTAGCTTGACAGCGTTCAAAAATATCTCTTTTGACGTTATTGACAACGGTTAGTCTGCCGAGAAAACCACTAATGCAAGCAATAGCTCTGGACAAATATTTACTTTTGTTGCAGAAGTACAACAGCGGCCTAGAGTGCGGATAAACATAAATAGGGGAGCCCTTGAATTCATATAACCAATTCTTCAGCACACAACAAAGTCTACAATTTCATATAGCCTCAGCAGACCAGGCTAGCCTTGTGATTCAGATTTGAATTACAGGATGGCTGACCCACACTCTACCACTGCCAAAATTGCAGACTTATTGCTACTTGTTACACGAATCCTTGCAACAGGCTGTACCTTTCAAAAGGGTCCACTCGGTCTACAGCAACTATTGAGCGAAATATCCAGACTCAATGATGTCCTCAGCCAAATCAATGAACTTATCCACTACAACGCTAGCTCTGTGGTACAACTCCAGAGCTCAAAGGAAAGAATCTCCGAAGCTATTACGCTAGATACCCTCGAGACAGCCAGCAATCTACTCAAATCAGTGCACTCATCAATAACACTGTGTAACCAAATTCCTGGACAGCGTAAAAAAAAGGTTGGACAGGCTATCGTGTGGCCATTCCAAGAGCGGGAGGTCAGGAAGAACCTAGATGGATTTAGGCGACTTATCAATACCTTTGAGTTAGCATTGAGAATTGAGTCTAGGTGAGAGTTTAATTTTTTACATCTGACTGTGTAAATTGATCCTAGGCCCTGAAACTAATGTTACTCCATTCAACATCTAGTCACCAAGTATGTAATGTCAATAACAGGACTTCGGTAATCTTGGATGAGCATCAAGGTTGGCTACCTAATTCTACCATATGCTCCTGTCATTTTTTTTGGTGATTCATTTAAAACCTATGAAGTTCAATTAATTTTATATAGGTAGTGGATGTATTTGTGATCGTTATAGCCGACTGACTGCTATTCACAGAGGAACGGGTACACAAGCTCCTGAAGGTGTTATCCACACTGGACCCCCCAAAGCGGCACCAGGGCCTACAGGCCAGGCGCTATAAGGGTAGCGTTTTGCGGTTACTGGAATATGAGCACTTCCGTGTGTGGCAGGACAGTAGTATAGGTATAGAAAACACAAGCAACCGCATTCTGCAATGTTATGGGATACCAGGTGCGGGAAAGACAATTGTCAGGTTAATTTAAACCCATCCTGGCGCATCAGTGCACGTTGAGCTAATTATCACACTTATGTAGCTCCATGGTGATTGATCATCTTTTGTCTCATTATGGTGAGCAGCGAGTCGCATATATCTATTGTGACTATCGAGACAAAACAGACCAAAACCTACTCAATATTATGGGTAGCATCCTGAAGCAGCATTTAGCCGCCGCTACCCACATTCCCAAAGCAATACTGGACCTTCTGGAGTCCTTTCAGGAACAGGGTAGTAAGGTGGCAATCAAAGATGTGTCAAAGATGTTAAAGGTTGCGATACTACAGACCACCAGCCACTTTCTGTGTATCGACGCTGTGGATGAGCTAGAACCTGGAGTTCGTCTTGAACTCCTAAATGCACTCCAAACCGAATTCGGAAGTACTCGAATTTTTCTGACAGGCCGACCTCACATAACATCAGATGTTAGCCGTATTCTTCAAATCTGCTCGGCGAATGCTATACAGATCACCCCCAACCCCACTGAGGTACGAGAATACCTGAGTCATGAGATTGACCTAGATTGGGAGATGAGCACAGACGACATGAATGAGCAGCTCAAGGGAGAGATTCTTGATGGAATTGTATCCAGGGCAGAGGGAATGTATGTACCCAAATGTCTCTTTCTTTAGTCAACCATTACTCGTATCCGACTGCAACGTTACGAAATATTGTGTGCTTTCATGATAAGAAGTTTCTATCATACGTCTAGGCATAGGTATACAGGTCACTGATTTTATTGATCTATCTAGGTTCCTGCTTCCTGTGTTACATATAAGCATGATTCTTGAACAGCCAACGATGGCTAAGAGACGGAGGGCACTATCAACATTGCCCTCGGAACTCAACCATGCCTATACACGGATGGTTGACAAAATACAATATTCGAGTTCTTTGAGTTACCTTGGCATGCGAGTTCTCATGTGGCTGCATCTAGCCACACGGCCGCTGAAGTTAAATGAGATACAGCATGCACTCGCCGTTGACTGTGGAGATATTGCGTTCGATAAGGAGGCAATTCCTACAAAGAAGCGGTTGCTGGATTGCTGCCTCGGGCTGGTACTTGTGGATGAGGAAACATCGACAATTCGGCTCATGCATTATACATTGGAGGAATACTTCCGAAAGCATAGCAGTACAACTTTTCCTCATGGTCACTACACGGCTGCTGAAATGTGCTTAACCTACCTCAACCTTGGGGAACTAGGTGTCGAATGCAAGAGCCACATTGACATGATGCAACTATTAGAGAAGTTTCCGTTCTTGGAGTATGCGTCTTTAAACTGGGGGCACTATACCGCACTGGCACAGGAAGGGCTTCGGGCGCTTGCAATGAAAGTAGTGTTGAGTAAACAGAGACGATTGCCCCATATTGCCCTCCAAATACTATATTGGGGCATTCAGGGGTCTCTCCCATGGTGTCGTTTCTGGTATGATTATCACGGAGCTAGCATAAAAGTCTGGGGTATTCATGCAGCAGCGTACTTCGGTTTGGAGACCTACATCTCGATGCTAGGAAATACCCAAGGGTGGGACAACAAAGGCGCAAATGGCAGGAGCCCACTCTCATTTGCGGCATTGGGGGGTCAAGAGGCTGTTGTGCGACTGCTTATTGAGCAGGCAGATGTGGATGCGGACTCAAAGGATGCGCAGCGCCGGACACCACTATCCTGGGCTGCAGAAGGAGGGTATGAGGTTCTTGTACGGCTGCTTGTCGAGCAGGAGGATGTGGATGCAGACTCACAGGATGTGAATTACCGGAGACCACTATCATGGGCTGCACAAAGAGGCCATGAGGCTGTTGTACGGCTGCTTGTTGAGCGGGCGGATGTGGATGCAGACTCAACGGATCTAGATGCCCGGACACCACTATCATGGGCAGCGGAAGGAGGGCATGAGGCTGTTGTGCGGCTGCTTGTTGAACGGGCGGATGTGAATGCTGACTCAATGGATGGCAGTGGCCGGACACCACTATCATGGGCAGCACGAAGGGGGCATGAGGCTGTTGTGCGGCTGCTTGGTGAGCGGGCGGATGTGAATGCTGACGCAAAGGACTGGAGGGACCAGACGCCCCTATCACTGGCAGCACTAGGAGGGCATGGGGGTGTTGTCCGACATGTTGAGCGCATGGATGTGGGTGCGAACTCAAAGGACAATTATGGCCAGTCACTAGTCTCATTGGCAGCAGAAGGAGGGCCTGAGGCTGTTGTGCGACTGCTTCTTCAACGGGCAGGTATGGGCTCTAACGCAAAGGACATACTAGGCATGACCCCACTATCGTGGGCTGCAGAAAGAGGCTATGAGGCTGTTGTGCAGCTGCTTGTTGCGCGGGAGGGTGTAGATGCAGACTCACTGGATGGGGTTGGCCGGACACCGCTGTCATGGGCAGCACGAAGAGGGCATGAGGCTGTTGTGCGGCTACTTGTTGAGCGGGAGGATGTGAATGCAGACTCAAAGGATCTAGATGCCCGGACACCACTATCATGGGCAGCGGAAGGAGGGCATGAGGCTGTTGTCCGGCTGCTTGGTGAGCGGGCGGATGTGAATGCTGACTCAATGGATGGCAGTGGCCAGACACCACTATCATGGGCAGCACGAAGGGGGCATGAGGCTGTTGTGCGGCTACTTGTTGGGAGGGAGGATGTAGACCTGGATTCAAAGGATGGCAGCGACCGAACACCACTATCATGGGCCGCAGAAGCAGGGTGTGGGGCTGCTGTGCGGCTGCTTGTTGAGCGGGCGGCTGTGGATGCGGACTCAATGGATGACGTTGGCCAGACACCACTATCATGGGCAGCACGAGGGGGGCATGAGGCTGTTGTCCGGCTGCTTGGTGAGCGGGCGGATGTGAATGCTGACTCAATGGATGACAGTGGCCAGACACCACTATCATGGGCAGCAGAAGCAGGGCATGAGGCTGTTGTGCGGGAGCTTGTTGAGCGAGCGGATGTGGATGCGGACTCAATGGATGACGTTGGCCAGACGCCACTATCATGGGCAGCACGAAGGGGGCATGAGGCTGTTGTGCGGCTGCTTATTGAGCGGGCGGATGTAGGTGCGGACTCAATAGATGACAATGGCCAGACACCACTATCATTGGCAGCAGAAGGAGGGCATGAGGCTGTTGTGCGACTACTTGTTGAACGGGCGGATGTGAATGCTGACTCAATGGATGGCAGTGGCCGGACACCTCTATCATGGGCAGCAGGAGGGGGGCATGAGGCTGTTGTACGGCTGCTTGTTGAGCAGGAGGATGTGGATCCGGGCTCAAAGGATGGCAGTGACCGAACACCACTCTCATGGGCAGCAGAAGCAGGGAATGATGCTGTTGTGCAGTTGCTTCTCGTGCGGGCGTAGATGTGGAGTCGAGAGATATGGCTGGCCAAACACGTTAACAGGAGCGTTGGGGGACCGATGACAAAACTACACTGGTACAGCAATTTTGTGTGCACGTTTGCGCTTGGAAACTTCTATCAGGGATTAACATAGTCATTTTATTTTTTATTTTTTTACATATTCATTACTCATATTTGGCCCCAATAGGGGGGCCACGATGAGCCACCCAGAAACCTGCCGTGGATTCATCCAAGGCCATTCGGGGCTAAGTCTCAGGGATACCTCAGCCAACAGGGGGAAACCTCAACTAGCCCGAAAACTCCTCTTCCTTGGTGTTGGCTACCATAGCCACATCTGCAGGTTAATGGCAACCAAGTTATTATTTCTTTAAATTACCATCATTCCGTACTCGTGCAATCACCGATGTAGACAGTGACTGAACGTGACTTGGGACCCCAAACGCACTGATATGGTTTAAGGAGTGGCCATGTGGCAACATCTAGGTAAGATTGGGCGAGTGGAAGGCAGATCGAGCTATCTGATGACAGGTTAAAGTCTACTTCAGCTGCAGAAGGCTAGTCGTGGACAGGCCCCGAGAACCAAGAGGGGGCACAAATTTCATTAATCTTCTGTGTCGATTTCTCCCTCTCTTACATGCACACACCATATTTAACAATGTTTATTCGTCGCTGATTATGTACGTGTCTAAACTCCCAACGTAAGCACATTTGAACTCTGCCTATATCAACTCTCCAAGCCGCTTGAAACCCCTCTGAATAATTACTGGACAGTATAATACCGACACCCACCTACTTTTAACTTTTTAAGTCAGTGCTCGTATAGCTATAGCTAGCTTAAGACCACGGCGAGGCCCCATGGACCCCCTTGGGTCCCTTGATATTAAATATAAAGCCCCTGGAACAACAGACGACACATATCTAGAGGAAATCACAAAGGAAACTTTCAGTAGTTCAAATCTCATTTCACCACTCTGGACTAGTTTGGTGAAGAAACTCCGCCGAATCGGTCACAAACCTCTCCATTCTTTTTGAGCACCTTCTTCGGATTACCCAATTCTTCCCAACTCCCCCAATCCCTTCGCATGGATGCCAACCACATTGACATATTCTTTAGTTTCCTACCGTCCGCTTGCTCGACATCTGGGGGCTACTCTGCCTTGAATATTCCCGTGCCCAGACCGATTTATTCTATTGTCGTATCCTGCACAGCCTACCAGTATTATACAGCTATCGTTCTCGTACATTATACTCAATATGTTCTCAAGCTCCGCAAGCCCAAATGCGGTCTGACTTGCCTTCATTGCTTCCTTCTGATCAAGGACAATGAATATTAAGCAAGATTTATCCACGCTAAAGATCTAGACCACAAGCTTTCCATGTATTTCCCCACTTGTGAAGTGCTATGAATCCCCCAATCGTGCAAGATTCTAGTGACTGTCAAACGAATTAAACAAAAACTTGAAGTGATTTATATATTATGCGCGAGAATATAGCTAATTCGAAATCAATTAAGGTGTGGCTGAATAGATTCTTACAACATGTAATCCACAGCTGTCAGATTATAGTAATTGCTATAATCATTAGCGTTAACCACATTGCGTATTGTCGAATCGATCGTTTAGCTACCCAATCGCTATGTATGCTGAATCTTCAGCTGCACAAACTAACTAATTGCTATGATCGATAGTTCAATCCTGTGCGTACTGTGCCTTGAAGGGTCCCCATCGTTAACCCCGCAGACATTCCAGAAGACGCCTGGGAGCGATTCTGTCTCTCTATAGTCGCCACTGACACTTTACATTGGGGCTTGTTCACAGCTTCATGGCAAATGTTCCCCTAGGTCCGAAACATTGGTTTCCCAGCTGGACTCAATAGAACATTATCCGCAGGTTGGCCAACAGAGCCAGAGTCACCAGATCCAAGCATCGGGAGGAGTTGACCGTTATCGAAGGAGGGTGTACTCCAGATAAAGTTCATAAGTGTCTATGCAGGATACCTATCGGGTACGCAAGATACGCAATAGCACTAATAATCCTACCAAAAAACCAATCCCTGGAGATCGAAAGAATATATTCCCCAGGCCTGGTGCAGGTCAGGCAACCATCTACTGGTAGGATTGATGAGTCTTAGGAATATGTGTAAGGAATACACTCTACCGATCACACCCGAGAACGTTATACGCATGAACCGCATAGAGCCTATATTATGGTGAAAGTATAAAAGCAGGGACCGCCTAAAGCCTATATTAGGGATATGATGTATGCAGAGATATTCATGTATATATATGGTGGTAAAAGACCACCGATAATTCAATCAATCAATTCTACCACAAGTCTATGCAACCTATTCTTCCGCTCATATCGTAACAATATGTTCTCATGGTCTTAACATTTTGGAGCTAGATGCTCTAGATCAGGATGACGGGGTTTTCAGCATGTGCTTTTTGGGTCACCTTAGGGCTATGTATCCAGCAAGAATCGCATTATTCTATTTGTCGCCGATTATACTTCAGAGAGGCTATAGATTGCCACTAGCGCAGGGTCATGACTCAGTTGAGTAGGATCTGAAGAGTTTCCGTTTGGGAAGCCGGAACAGTGTGAGACTGGCAGTAAGGTTTCCGCATCGAGTGAAAACCTGTCTTGCCATACTACCTGGAATGAGCCATTGCTAGCTCACTCACCCCACTTTCATTCAAATCACCTCTTTAATATACGGCAGAACTGGTTGCAGAATATTACTTAGCAGCTTGCTCTTCAAGAACCTGGATAGTACAAACATGGCAATATCTACGGATCCTGTATGATCTGATAATTTCCAAATGAATGGCGCTCTTGAGGTGTGTATGGGTTTTTTAATTTTAATTAGGGCCCTATCATATAGAGTAAGCTTATTTTAGGTATATTTTAATAGGATTCGCTTCACCAATTCTAGCATAGGTCTCCTTAACAATTTGTCACAGTAGAAGCTACATACTAATCATTCATTCTAGGGTTAAACATCCTTTTATATTCCCATCCTGTGCATGTTCATGAGTTTAGTTCTAACTGGGAGCCTTCGGCTTGGCAGGCCATACCTAATAAGTGGAATCAAAGTTAACCGAGTAGAAATCACTGTTGAAGAAGTTTTACGAGGTCAGCGGCTGAGAGGAGGGTGTTTTAGCAGAGTTGAATAATGAGGTTGTGCGTCAATTAGCTTGGCGTACGAATATCTCACGACCTTGTAGCTTTATTTTACAAGGAGCATCTGATTAGGCGAGTTGGCGACATGCCTAGCTTTGACGTCACTACCTACGCCTCACGTGCTGGCAGCAGCCCTACTTTTTGATAATGCCGACCGCATTCGCCAACGGGACTCACTGAGTCCTTTATCATAATCAATGCCCTGATCTTCCGTCCCGCTGACGACGCAGTGGAGGAGCCGATTCCACCAACATAGCAAAGCACACTCCCAGAGCTCACGGTCGAAATTACCCACTTCCCAGGACTCTGGATGAGGAATCGATGTCGCCGACATTGACAACAGCACGCTTAGCTCTCAGAAGATGAGGCGGCGATGTCGCTAGGTATAGCACATGACTCTACTTGGACTCACCAGATAGGGGTACGACCGCGAATCATTTCCGCTGAGTGGTACGTCCTGGCGTAGCACTCTAATCGATGAGGCATGCGCAGCGATATCGCCGGCATAGGTAATCCCGCTAGCAACCCCAGGAGCCGGCGAACGAGGCAGCTGTGCAGCTAGCCAGGGTACTTCCAAGCCTCGTGGGGGCCGGCGCTCACTGTATGTGGAGCCGATTTCACCCACACAGCCAACAGCACTCCCAGGACTCAGCGGATGAGGAACAGGTGTCGCCAGAGCCTCCCGGGACTCGGTTAGGATAAACTGCGTATCTTGATTGAAGGTTAGGATGGAATGGTTGCGTTGGAGGAGAATACCCGGGGCTAGCCGGCTGCATGTGGAAGCTCAGTTATGCTTATGCATAGGACACAAATACTAGCGGCAAAGGACCTTCCAATATGGCACTCCCGCAACATATTTACATATGATGCAACGGGTTGTGATTATTAGTCTCGCACTGAGGACCTCTACTTGCAGCCTGCCTCCGACCCTCGATATATGTGATACCTCGACCCGACCATCCGGAGTGGCCTGTACTCCCTTAGCCGGAGAGTGTCCTTCCCAACTGGACTGTGTGATGTTGAAACAGGTCACAGAGGAGCATGGACTGGGGATGTCCTGGAGAAGTTGGCGGAGGAAGCTTAAGAGTGGACCACGCTGGAAGGCTTCGGGAACTAGATACCGAGAGAGGGTGATGGTTCTTGAAGCGAGACTTAGATAACTCATATCAACCCTACCCAGGACTCCGGAAGCCCAAAAGGCAGGTTCTTAGACAACGGAAACTACTACAAGACGCAGAGGTTCTATTAATCACATGCTGAATGAGATAGATGTAGATTATGAGGACATGACATTACCGTTCTCGAGCGGCATCGAACTCCCCAGTGTTCTCACACTGCTGTCTATCAAGAACTCCTTTCGAACCTCTCTGCCGAATGCTTCCCAATTTTCAGGCTGAGCCGAAATGACTTCATCTGGATCTGGTTCAGGATTTATAAGTTTATCCCGTGATGGTGTACAGAAGTCGAAATTCTCAGCACCTCGCATCTATGTAGCTCGCAGCTGCTTTAGCGCAAGTAGCATTAGAGTACTCATAAGGTTTGTTATATACACATGCAACATCGGGGATTGTGCTAATCACAAATTCTATAGATTCTTATCGCTATCCCCAAATATGCAGCTATACACGTCTCAAATTCATAATTTCCAGTCACATACCCAACAGTTGTGCTTTTATGCTGGGGAATGAATACATATTCTATCAGTCTGGGTTCAGTTCTTCCTTTTTGCTAGTTTGTTGCGGGGTTAGGTACCTGGTTTTGTACGTTGAGGGAGCGGTCCGGGGGGTGTCATAGGCCTTTTCTTGTAATGCCATTTATTCGGCGCATGTA
>Ga0307511_10007731_pt1 | contig 10804 bp, 12 predicted proteins | sample 13_EM_MG_FD_200266 | JGI IMG/M metagenome (GOLD analysis project Ga0307511, IMG submission 200266) | Populus trichocarpa ectomycorrhiza microbial communities from riparian zone in the Pacific Northwest, United States - 13_EM | ecosystem: Host-associated > Plants > Roots > Unclassified | place... | reverse complement strand
GGGATATATGCGTCAAAAATCGTGCGCCAGCGAACAAAAGAAAGGACGCTCACACGTAAAGGGAGGAGCGCCACCCGTTCCGCTTGAAACAGTGAGCACTAAAATGTAGGGGATGAGATGGACGGATTGCTGGACGGAGGTGACACGTCGACGTACGGGATGGCACCCAAAAGATCTTTGATTGTGAGGTCTGGGATGATGACCTGTTCTTGGTCTATGGTGACACGGTCGGAATCCTGCGCCATGGCTGCCGTCTAAGATCTAAGAGAGAGGAGAGAGAGAGAGAGAGAGGCAAAGGACGACTCCCGCCGCTGTTGTAAGGGAGGGAGGGTTGGGGACAAAGAGAAGGGAACTGACACGAAACCGATTTTTGAGTCGGTCCACCCTTGGCGCCATCCGTTCCCCACGCGTCCCTTCCCCAACAGATCGGTATACCTCCAGAACTCCGGTTGCCTTCCGGTTTTTCTTTTCTTTTCTTTTCTTTCGGGAGCACTCCTTGCTTAGCCGATGTAAGCATATCGCGCACTCCCCAAGCTGTTTCCGTGTTCCCTCCTCCAGCCCCGCGGAGGCAAAATCAAGTTTTTTTTCACAAACCCGGATCGGACTCTTCGGGTATTCGATGGCTGGGGTAATTACGGCACATCACGCACAGGCTGACCCGAGTTTGCGACCCAGGCTGCTTACCAGACCTGGCCAGCCGCCTGCGCACAATACTCAATTGACCGGCGACCGGACTACTAAACCAGCCGATCTTCATTCTTCACTTCGTCATTGACGCTAGATATGTTCTTACAACAACGGACCTGTAAAAGTAGTCACTCCCACCTCACCCCCGTCCGTACTAGCTGATCTCCTGTAGTCTCGTCCCGAGTGCGTGCAAGAATTCGAACGCCGTTTTCGGCAGCGTCTTGCCCTTGCTCGAATCAATCTCGGTCCCAAACGCTTTCACTAGTCCAGCTAGTGTCTTGTTCGTCTCAGCTTTCCCTACGTCTCCCTTCAGTGTTGCCAGCCTCCCACGTCTCGCCCTCCCCCTCGCCAGCGCATCTGCCTCTTCCGTATTGTTCGCCGAACCACCGCTCCGTTTTGACGTTCGGATCGGTTGCACGAACACAGACGGATCCGCCAGCTGCTTGTACAACGTGTCCAGGAAAGTGAACCCCTCCACAGTAAGACTCTTTGAGTAAGTCTTCTCCAACACCCCAACGAACTCCAGCACCAGTTTCGATAGCGTGGCATTGTCAGTGGCAGCTGAGACTTTCGTCCGCAAAAGGTATATCCTCCTCGCTTTGGGGACGTTCTGCGTTGAATCCTCCTCATCGCTGCTGCTGATAACGATCACGTCCTTATCATCTGACGGTGGTCGATTGACCGCTTCCCGAGCCTGCTGTACCGCATTGGCAATCTGTTTCCGGTCGCCCAGAACCTGGGGCGTCTCCTCCAGTCGCAGTTTACCCAAATCGCCAAGGAGTTTCGCGATCTCGGAACCTTTGTTGGCAGGCTCCTTCCTTGGAGACGGGACCACAGCGAGAGATTTTGGCTGCAGAATTAATCAAGGTGTCAGTTAAGTGGTCCAACACATTCGAGGCTAGGGCACAGACCGGTGGAGGGGGTGGCGGCCACACAAGTCCATCGCTCTCCGGGAACCCGCGCGACTTGGCCAGTCCGCGAAACTGATCGATCCAATGCCTGTAGTCTGGTTTCTCTGCGAACTTGAGTTTACGGCAGTATCTCAGGAACTCTTCAAACTCGTCCGGCATTCCCCTGCAAAGATCTTCGGGTCGCGCCGCCACCTTTATCCGTTTGAGGCGTTCATGTTCAATGTTGTCCTTCGGTACGCCGTTTCTCGTCCACGACAGGCCGCCAAGGGTGAGGAGGTGGATGAGCATTAGAGCCAGTGCTTCTAGGTCGTCCCTACGCGATGGCACTGACCACCTCTCGTCAGTCCTCGGCATACTTGGACCGGAAGAGACTTGGCCTACCTTTTCCTCGACAATGCACATTGACAGAACTAAACCAGTAGTTCCCAATAAAATCCCTCTTCACTTTACTGTCTGGTATGTGCCGATTCGTCTTCGGGTCGATGTACTGTTTCGAAAACCCAAAGTCGATCATGTAGACAGTCTGTTCGTTTGGCGGTAAACCGATGACGCAGTTTCCCAATTGGATATCACGATGGAGGATCCCGCGTCCGTGCATGAACTCTAATCTCGCCAACTACCCAGTCGAGTAGGAGGGCGAGATCTGTTCTTCAGCTCGAAGCAATCAACGGGATAAAGGCACCACCGGCAGACTCACGACTTGCATCCCGATGCACAACACGCTCCTCAGATCCATCGTGCTCTTGCCAGACTTCCAGAATAACGAATGTAGACTTGAGCCCAACAGGTCCATCGCGAGGTAGTCCCACGACCCCTCTACGCCCGATGCCCACAACGTCGGCATCCCAAGACCGCCTTGTAAGATCGGGTAAAAAAACCGCTCATATCGGTTCGTTGGGCAAGACTCGTCCGATCGTTGTAGCTTTAGAGCAACGACCTGTTGCGGCTTGGTATGCACGTTCGTGGCCCGATAAATGGCACCTGTGTATTACGAATAGTGAGTCCAGCCAGAAATGTACGACCACACCCAACATCGGCCGCGAATCTCGGATGCGGCGAAATTGAACAGTACCCACTCACCGGAGAAACCAGAACCAAGCTTTTCGAGCAGCATCCAGTTGCCGATCCGGCGATTGGAGAGGTTGCTATTACTGTAGCTGAAGTTAGACATGGGGTGTGTGATACGACAGCATGAACTGCGTGTCCAGGTGTCAAAGCGGTCTACCCTCACTCTCGGCGGGCAGGCGCGACGAAATAAGCATCACGTGCCTGCTATTTCTCGCCACGGGCGCCCACTGCAATCGGCCAGTCCGTGGGGGAACTATACTTAGAGGCGCAACAAATATCCAACGTGAGATCACACTTCGCAATGAGGTGATACAGTTTTGGAATGAGAGTACCAGCGAGAAAGCGTCATAGCATACACGGGGACAGCTGAGGGAGACGGGTTTACTCCTCCTCCTCTTCTTCCTCACCCTCGCCCTCGCCCTCGCCCTCACCCTCCTCGTCCTCTTCCTCTTCCTTGGCAGCCTCAACGACAGCCGTAGCAATACGGTCCAAATCCCGCTGACCGTCCGTGCTAATACGCCTGCCACCATTGTCCGTCTGTTCCAGCACGCCAATCTTCTCCAGCGATTGGCAGATTTTTCGTTGAACGGATGCCGAGGCGTTCGCGTGGTGTGATGGCCTGTTTCCTCGTCGGTTGCGGCCACCGTGGAGTTTTATCAGAGCACCGATGCCGACATCTTTCCTGAGGTAAATGTGTCTGGCGACAGCAGCTGATTATAATGACAAGTCAACTTTTGAGGGTTCAAAGTTGAGAAATCGATTGAACGCACCTGCTCGTACGTAGTACCAGTCCGGGTCATATGGAGCCAACTCCTTGTACGCCCCAGTTTTCACGATGTCAGCCCAAGTTGGGACCTCGAGCTTGCCCGAACGCTTCAGATGTGAAGCGTATGCAGTAATGAAAGCGTCCGCACTGAACCCCAAACACCGTCAGATCCGGACCGTACGGTCGAGATAACACCAGCATGCACACACCTAATGTCTCGTACACCTGGCATGATGGTGAACGTGAGCGGCAATTATTCGAAGGGAGTTTGTTGGCTTGCGGGCGGGTGCGATGAGACAGAGCTTGGTGTACGCACCCGATTTGGAAAGTGATGTATAGTTTTCGCATCAGTTTTCTCACGATTGCTTCAGCTCCTCGGCAGAGTCCGGATCGAGCTTCGAGTATGGGAATTACCGTGTGGTGCCGCGGGCCTTACCAATCCACCAACAAAATTGGATATTTCCCTCCTGGACACTACTGGTCATCTCACATCTCGCCCGCCTAGTGGTGTATCTGGGTGCAAACTCATCAGGGGCACCGGCACGATGACGACGTTCATTCGCTTCGTCACACACAGGCTGGCCGCCTGTCGAGGGCGGCGCCGAACATCCCATGCTGCATTGTCCAACCAGTGGGATTGTTCGAAGTTCACTTATGCCACAATCAAGGCGTCGTGCCATGCATTTTTGTACGTCATTCCGCTCAGGACATAAACAAGATCCAACAACACAAATATTCGATTCTCAACGGTACTTAGGTATCTCAGTCTGGTTACGAGCGACACGAATCCCTCCTACGCAAGACTGGCCTTGATCGCGTTGACCTTCTTCACAGCGTCCCTCTCGGTCAATTCCTTGTGCCACCTGTCCTACCGTTAGCTCCGACTCATTGACGTTCGACCACGCCAAGTTACTCACCTCGCAAGCGCAGGGTATTCACCCTCGAGGTCGAGATCTGGGATCAACCGACCAGCAACTGCCATGTTCCAAGGGATGAACGAGAGATCCGCGATCGTCACCTTGTCCCCGACCAGATACTTCTGGTTCGAAAGGACGGTGTCGAGCACCCCGAGAACTCGCTTGATCTCGTTGTTGTACCTCTCAACTGCGCTCGGGACCTTCTCAGAGTGGTAGTGCTGGAACCACGCTGATTGGCCAAAGTATGGACTGGATAGCCGTCAGAGACGCGTGGAACGTGCTGACAAAGGAAATACGCACCCTTGGCCAGAGACCTGGAAGGCGAGCCACTGGAGCTCGGTGTACTTGTCCAGGCCGGTGCTAGACAGTTTGTGGTCCGTGTCGTACTTGTCGACCAAGTACTCCAAGATCGCGAGAGTCTCCCTGCGTTTCGGTCAGCCATGAGTGCACGGCGAGTCGACAAAGAACACCTACCAAACGGTGAAGTCGTTGTTATGGTGGTCGATGATGGCGGGGATGCGGCCGTTGGGGTTAATCTTCAAGTATTCCGGAGCCTTCTGCTCTTTCTTGCCGAAATCGAGGTACACGGACTCATACGTCAACCCGAGTTCTTCAAGAACGATGGCGACTTTCCTGTGAGTCGGATCGGTCGTCAGGTGCCCGTGGGTTTGGGGGAGGCGGGGACAACATACCAGCCGTTGGGTCCACCCTTGTGGGTGTACAAAGTAAATTGCTTTCCGTGAGACATTGTCTGTTGGTTGTGGTTGTTGTGCGAAGAGTTTCTGAGGGGAGTGGATGATCTATCTAGTTGCTTGCTCTCACCACAAACCCTGCTTCCTATTTATACTGGTCTAAAAGGCATGTCGAATATCAGCGATCCCCCTGACGTGAAGCGGATTATGCAGGCTGCACAAGCAGTAAGCGTGGACCTCCAGTTACATCTGTAATCCGCAGTCAGTCTTGGTAATCCACCGCGAATCGTGATCGTCGTTTAGGGGATCGTCCAATTGAAAATCCTGTCATACATCATGACGGGCCATCTCTCTGAGACGCCGACTCGCGCGAGGCGACCCTCCAAAACGGGAGAGGTGAAATGCCCCACTCACCACTCAGTGAGAAAATTACGTCCGATCATATTTGGGTGCTTACTGTACAGGCACAGCTAGCCCGCCAACGGCAAAGCTGACGGGGCAGCGGCGGAGAGCCTGGTGACGACCAATGAACGTTGATGATCGTCGGGCCAGCCGCGTCATTATAGTAGCTCCGTACCTTAGTCAGAGCGGCGGAGGCTGTTTGGTTGGTCTGCGCAGAGTGCAGAGGAAGGGGATTCAATTGCAAGTCAACGCTGGTATAGGGCGATAAAAAGTGGCCTTTTACGGTCCATTGGCATCCGACGACACAGGGAATTCATTAGAAACGCGAACGGATATCGAGGGTTAGACACTCCTAGATTATCCACATTCAGGCCATGTTGTAATGGCCGCGAGCAGCACCCCATAAGGCGCGGTCAACGGTGAGCTGTTCCAGTTTTTGCAGAGGGTTTTCTGGGCAAAACGACAGCCTATATGGCCAAAAGACACCAGGATGGAGTATAACTTATACACAACCTTAGTTCCTCCCGTGTCACCGCCATTGCCCAACCATTGGCCACTCTGAAAACTCCCCTTGCCCAAACCGAAAGAAACTCGGAGAGCCGGCATCCACCACGGCGATAATCGCTACCTTCTTACCCTGCTTGATCACGGCCATCGGATGGGGACGCCTTTCCGGGGTTGGTTTTACTGAGGGTTGTACTGTTTGCTTATGGAATGGCCATAGTGAAAGCCACGAGGTAGAAGTCGGCGGGGCGGGGGCGGTTGTGACCTTGCCATTGGAACCGGGGGTTTTGGATTTGGCGTCTTTCCCTGGGACGTTTTCTTGAGGTTTGTCACCTCCGTTATTTGCGGGAGGTTTTCGCCGCACTCGGGGCATGGGAGGTGGGACCTCGGGTAATACGTTGAACAGCGCGGTGAGTTCTGCCAAGGACGGTACGCAGGTAGTTCTCGCACTGCCGTTGAGTCAGCACGAGGATTACAACTATTACTGGAGCGTCTGGTTACCTGACAACGGAGATCGCGAAATCCGGAATCGGTGGGTCGGTTTTCTTGTATGGCGTGTTCGGTTTATACACATTGAAGAAATGTGCGTATGGCGACTCCTCGGCTGGAGGACACGGTGGATTCGCTTTCAGAGGTATCCCGTGGCCGTGAGGGATGAAACGAAGCGATCGCAAAATGGATCCTGTGGGGTCGTCAGAACTGTTGAATCCAGCAGCATGTCGAACTGACCGTAGTCCATGTTTATCCCTAACAAAGGGCTGATCCTGATCGGTCTCCACCAGTTGAAAGAAGGGGCAAACAGGGCGGCGATACGGGAAAGTGCGAGTTTTAACGGATGAAGAACCATTTGGATCAAAGATCTTCGTTGAACAGCGCGGACCGGCGAGGGGTAGGGTGGAGGCACCGGATATGATGGGGTCGGTTGTTTGACTCTAGTAACGACGTAACCCAGGCGTTTCAGGTATGCATACACCTATCCATCACGACTCAGCCGACTGCGCTAGGTGTATCCTCGAGAAAAGCATCATACCTGGTATCGTTCGAGAGTCAAATCCTCTCTCCCAATCATCTCCGCATAGGATTGCTGAACGGATATGGGGGAACCCTCCACATCCTCAAGGGAAGATCCCTGTCGCATATTTTTGGCGATAAGGTCATGTTCTTTCCAACAGAACAATGCTCCCCTCTCCACGAGGTAAAGAGCTTCCTCCGGAAGAAGTTCTAATCTCTTGAGTACTTTCTCGGAAGGTGCATCGTGCCGATTATCTTCGAGAACGGTGGTTGGACGAGGGACTGAATGGCCAACAGAGGTGAAATGACCACCACGTGCGAGGGTAACGTGAACTCTGGCAATATCTGGGTGCCAGATACCGTAGCTTATCGCCTTGCTACGTTGACGCGGTCAGGTGGAAAGTCATCGACGCGATGGAATGACTCGTACTTTGAGATCGTTCTCTCGGCCCTCAGGGCATCGAACATCGCGACACGAGCCCTGCCGAGATTGTATTTCTGAAGGTTCGACCCTGACGCGGGCTCATACTCTTTGTCTCCACGCTTTGGGATGACCGGTCGAGAGGTGGAAGACCCGAGGCTGAAAGCCGGGCACAAAATTCAAACGGGATCGGATGGAGGGAAGACAGAAAACTTACGGAAGCTTTGTCCAGTCGAGGCCGCCTTCCTCTTCGTCCGCGGAAGAATCAGCGTCGTCAGCCCCTTCGCTTTGACCTCGCTCTTGTAACCTGGAGACATCTGCGTCGGGGAGTTCGAGAATATCGTCCATGTGTAGCGATGGTGACGGAGGAGCGTCGTCATCCAGGCTGAGTAAGCGACGGAGACTAATCAGGCCACTGTGGATGTAACCGGACCCAAGTCCGAGTTCCTTCGGCCCTGAGCTTTCCTGTCCATCCATGACCAATCCCCACTGAACCTTCCCCAATCCTCTGGTTCCCTTCAAAATGGACAACGCAGGCAGAAATGCTTCAGCAGACTCCCTTCTCTCGGTCGACGAGAGAACACCGCTCACAGCTAACGACGACGCTTTCCCCCACACCGATTCACACCCCAACTTGATCATTCTCGTTCCGGACGACGAGGACGACATCGACACTCCTTTTTACCTCTCCGACGGCGACGAAGAAGAGGCCGAGTACGACGATGCTCAGCTAGACTGGCTCGCTTCGTCCGCTACCCCACTGTCGACCATCCTTGTATATCTCTACCTTTTCTCCCCATTCCTCGGGCTGGGCGCAATGTTTATTCCGGATGCAAACGCATCTCGTCCTTGGATGGTCGTTGCGATATTGGCCTTTCTTGTATTGTCAACATTCGCCAGATATATCTGGTACCTTCTGGCACGGTACCTCCGTAAAATCAACCTCGAAGACATCGTCGCAGACGCATTCGCAAAAGGGCGCACCAAGGAGCGTCTTAGAGCCAAGCTACGTGCGGCGGTGTGGGTCGGGGATTGGGTTTCAAAGGTGCTGCTAGCAGCCCTTTTTCTGAGAGGTTAGTGCGCAACCGAAAACCCCATGGTCTTTGATTCTCAAGTCACCCCAGTTTCCGTCAACCTTATCCTCCCGTTGACGCCGGAAGGGAATTTACTATCCTCCAGATTCTTCTGGACTGCAATCCTCCTACTCGGGGTGCTTCCATTCTCAACCGCGCGTTCCCTTGCCTCGAAGCGTGCTGTTGTCCCTTCCATCCTCTCTGTCATCACCTACGTAGCGTGGTTCGCTTGCACTGCCTATTCTCATGGGAAAGGTAGTCTGGAAGCGAGTGCTAGCTGGACAACTTTGGGGTCTCTTTGGGACGGCATTTGTAAGCCGATCTCTCATCTCCGTACATCACGGTTTACTCAACCCGAAATCAGCCGCCGCAGCGTTCGCTTTCACCGCTTCATCAACCGTCTCCCTATACAGTTCGTTGAAGGCGGGACACTTGAATCACAGGCACAAAACGAAAACCTACCAGTCGTTCAGGACCCTCCTCGTCGTGTCTGCGATCACCTCCGTTGCCCTCATCCTCCCCTTGGCGTTCTTCAGTTCAGCTCCTTTCTCTACGGTAAGCCTCCTCACCCAATCTTTAATGTTCGTTCTCCAATACAACAAGTTTTTCGCGCAGGATAACGCCAGAACGTTCCCGCGACCACTGCGAGCGATCCTACACACCTCCACTCTTGCCTTGACTCTACCACAGATCCTCGTCAAGACCCCGACTATTCCTCTACCCTTCCGCTCCCGTCATGTAACAAATGCGTCTGTTTCACACCTTGTATCAGCTGTTGTCATTTTTGTCCTCGCCGCGGCGAAACCCGAATTCTTCCGCGTTCTCAGCAATGTAACATTGGTCTTGACCTTGGCTGGCACATACTTACTTCCAGGTAACGTATAACCCCTCATCTTCTGCTTGCGGGTTGACTAAACTTGGTCCACAGCCGCGATCCACATTATATTGCACAACATCCGAAAACCGTTGTCAATCATCCTGCCTTCGCAGAACGTCGTCGAGCCCAGCCCGACTTTGAACGACCCCCTTCTACAGCGGAAAGAACGCCTCTTGCAGAGGCGCCGCCTATACCGGCGGTTGATTTGGGACATCGGGACCTGGATGCTCCTCATCCCTGTCGGTGGGGGTGGCCTTATTTGGGCCGGAGGTAGGCTTGCAGGTAAATGGTAAAACAATAGGGTGCATAGAACGCGGACACTGTGGACGGGAGGTCAAAACAGTTACGGACGTTCTGTCGATTCACCCTCCGTCTTCACCTTCTTGATGTATTTTGATTTCTTGTTTAAACTTCCGGGCCCACATTGCTACGTATCCGCTACCGGGACTCTTGTTGTGTTATATTTTTTTCCTTTGTCATCTCTTTGTCCTCCTCCTGTTGCGTTCCGTTGCGAAACGGGATACATTTGTCAGGTACAATTGATTCGGTGTATGGGAGTCTTTACATGACGAGGTAGTTTGTACTCCCGTGGACAGTGTTTCCGACTGATCAGAGTCGATACCTTGGTAAGGATGTGATAGAACAAATCCATCAGGCTAATCTTCACCGACTCATAGCTCATTCGTCCTCAGTTGTGAAAACAAGCGGTGCCTCGGAGGTCCACTCATTTCGGGAACTCCCGCCAGAACTCTTGACGTTGTTCGTTCGTTCCGCATGATTCATGGATTCCGGTCAAGGGACCAGTTAAGACCGGGAGAGGGATTTAATGCTACCAAGGCAGCCGCCATCGTGGTGTATCCGCCTCAGAGCCATGTCACTGGGGATACGCTCTTGTTTGAATTGACAAACCAACCTGACGGCTCGGGAACGATCGTGCCGCCTCCTCCCCACTGTGCAATCGATTTCGGTCGTTCCATTTGATCCAAACCAGAGGTTGTGTCAATTCTCATTTGGCCGCATTCACGCTGTTCTGCGAGTTTTGGACTAGGTGCCGGATTCAATGGGGACGCGCAAGCCCCGCCGAAACCAGCTTGTCAGGATATTACAAAGCCCTTACCACATTCCGGGTCCTGCATTTCCGATCGTCCCCATGACACAGCGCCTGAGTCATGCTCCCACTGTATGGCTGGGGGGATCCCACCTAGTGCTGGCACTCCGTGAGAAGCCGGCAGAGCATTTTTCCAGGGTTTTGGTGCACGTGGATGGCGCGTAATCGGTTACAAGCACAGGGTACACAGAAGCAGAGTGGGTCTCGCAGCTACTATTGAACGTCGCGCGGCTGGCCTGACAAACCAAGGTAAGAGAAAGGGGCTTGAATTACGGGTGTCAGACTGCCAGCTTACTAACTCGTGATATCTTTAGGAACGTTGGGTGTAAAATGATGAAAGCATAAATGGTCAATAAATAAACAAAAT
>Ga0307511_10007730_pt1 | contig 10804 bp, 16 predicted proteins | sample 13_EM_MG_FD_200266 | JGI IMG/M metagenome (GOLD analysis project Ga0307511, IMG submission 200266) | Populus trichocarpa ectomycorrhiza microbial communities from riparian zone in the Pacific Northwest, United States - 13_EM | ecosystem: Host-associated > Plants > Roots > Unclassified | place... | reverse complement strand
CTTGTCCAGCGAGGGACTCAATCATCTCAAGATCATGGCCAGCTGCCCCGTTTACACCGCCGAGGAGGATTTCAGCCACCTTGGCTTCGCAAATCTCTCCCACAGTTTGGAAAATGAAAGTGGGTCACGTAGCTATGGCCTGTTGAAGCCATCCGGCCTCATGACATGTTTGCCTATGCTCGCTCTTTGTCATTTAGGGAACATGCCCTCGACCGACCTTATTACCTTCATACAGCATCAACCTTCTGAGCGGCCCATGCCACCTACCAGGCCAGGTACAGATATATGGGTTATTTTGATTTTTTCAGGCGTGTTTCCCATGTGTTCTCCAGATGATCCAACTAAGCACCAACACGGCAGCCGCTCACCAGACTATGCTACACAGATTCCGGCGGTCTGGAGGGAATGCCTTACAATGGTCATTTTTTGGAGGGCAAAGCACATTATACCTGCGGAACCTCATGGAGCTGCCAGGAACAGCAATCAGCTGCTGGTGTTCCATATGTGGGAAGCACAGCCAGGGCCCAACCCGTTTATGCGGCATTTCATTGTGGGCCTCCAGAGTATAGAAAGCAGTAGAAAACTCGGTTCGAGTGATCACTTCTGATCCCACCATGACGCACAAACAGATTGACGGACCCCCATGGTCCGTGAGAAAAGACCGTGGTCAGACCAAGAAAGCCTCTGGGGCACCACTCAACACATCGCATCGCACACTTTTTAGATACACAGGTGGGCTGTTTTATAAGGGTATCATTTCAGGTGAAGGAGGTACTCTGAACCCATATAACCTCACGGAGCTGCTCGGAATGGCGATCAGCTGCTAACTTTCCATATACAAAAATGCAGCCGGGACCTCAACTGACCTGCCCAACACTTTGAGGTGGGGCTATGAGGTGTGGAAGGGGTACAAAAACCCGATTCAGATCATCTCCCCTCTTTCCATCACGACAAGTGAATGGGTTAACAGACCCCCCTGGTCTGTGAGAAAGAGTTACGGCCAGACCAAGGAAGTCCCCAGGTGACCGCTCGTTGGTCCATTCTATTTGTGTTCTGGGAGTTTGAAGGGGCATTTTTACGTATGACGGTTACCGGTTGAGGCAAGGCATGTTAAGCCCACAGAACCCCAGGGAGCCGCTAGGAGCGGTAATCAGCTGCTAATGTTCTATATATAAAAATGCAGCCAGGGCCTCATTTCATCTGTACAGCATCTCACGGCAGAGCTCCGGGGGGTAAAGGGGGATAAAAAACTCAGTTCGAACGGCCACCTCCAGTTTTGTTGTATTGTGCAAATGGACCAATGGACCCCCCTGACCCATGAGGGAAAGTGAGAGCCAGACGTTGTAAGCCCCTATGTGGCCACTTTCCATATTGTTTTATCCATCTGTTGAGTACCCAGTGGGGGTCATTTGCAAGGGTATCATCCTGGGTGAACAATGTGCTTTGCACCCACACAACCCCAGGGAGCTGCTAGGGACGGCAGTCAGCTGCTACCTTTCTGTATGCAAAATGCAGCCAGGAGCCCAGCCAATGTGTCCAACATGTTGGGGCATGGCTACAAGCTGTGGAAAGGGGTAGATGGCTTAATTCAAATAATCACCTCTGATTTTAGTATAATGAGTGAACAGGCCAGCAAGCCCCCATATTGCATAAGAGAGAGACACACCCAAGCACAGAAAGCCCCCAGGGGACCACTCGGCAGCTCATTTTGTATGCAACTTGGGAACCTGGAGTTGTTTCACAAGGGGCAAATTTTTTGGGAAGCAAGGCCGTCAAACCCATAGAACCTTACGGAGCTGCTAGGAACAGCAATCAGCTGCTAGTGTTCAGTGTGTGAAAAATGTAGCCAGGACCCCAATCCATCTGCACAACATTTCACAGTGGAGCTCCGGAGCATCAAAAGGGGTGGAAAGCTTGGTCCAATTCATCACCTCAAATCCTGTCATGACGTGTGAATAGATTGCTGCCCCCCCCTGGTCTGTGAGAGGAAGCCGTGGGCAGGTTGAGAAAGACCCCAAGCTACTGCTCAGCAGGACTTTTTGTGCATTTCTTCAGGCGCCTGGAGTTTTCCAAGAATATCACAGAACGGATGAGGCTCTTTGAACCCATATAACCCTGTGGAGCCGCTAGGGACAGCGATCAGCTGCTAACTTTCTGGACGCAAAAACACAGCCAGGACCTCGACCAACCTGCCCAAGATGTTGAAGTGGGGTTGCAAGGTGTAAAAATGAACAAAATCACAGTTCAAACCATCACCTCTCATTTTGTCATGACAAGCGAATGGACCGGCAGACCTCGCCAGTCCGTGGGAAAAGTCACAGCCAGACCAAGAGAGCCCCTAGATGCACCCGTTCTGGGAGTTTAGAGGAACTGCCCCACATGGGTTACTTTTTTGAAGCGAGGCAGGTCAAACCCACAGAACCCCAGGGAGCCGCTAGGAAAGGCAATCAGCTGCTGATGTTCCATGTACAAAAAGTGCAGCTGGGACCCCAATCTATCCGCACATCATCTCACGGTGGAGCTCTGGAGCAGAGAAAGGCACAGAAAGCTTGATTTAAACAATCGCCTCTGGTCTTATCATACCGCATGAACAGAACAATGGACCACCCCAGCACACGTGAGAAAGTCACGGTCAAACCCCGAAAACCCCTGTGTGGCCGGTCACCGAGTTTCTCCGTCCGTTTTTTGGCCGTCCAAAGAGGGTTGTTTGCGCAGACATCATTCTGGGCGAACAACCTGCTTTGAACCCATGTGACCTCAGAGAGCTGCTAGGGATGGCAATCAGCCGCCAGCTTTCTGCATGTAAAGGTGGGGCCAGGACTCCAACCAATGTACTCGACATGTTGAGCATGGCTACAAACCGTAGGAAAGAGCAGAAAGCCCGATTTGAGCAACCACCTTTCATTCTGACATAACAGGTGAGGAGTCCAGCAAACCCCCCCACTCTGTGAGAGAGAAATGTGGCTGGATACAGAGAACCCCCAGAAATCACTTGGCGGATTATTTTGTGCACACTTTGAGGGTCCGGGGAAGTTGTTTTACAAGGGCTTTGAAGAGACAAGGCAGTCAAACCCATGGAACCTCCAGGAGCCGCTAAGAACAGCAATCAGCTGCCGGTGTTCAGTGCACAAAAAGTGCAGCTGGGACCCTAATCCATCTGCACAGCACCTCACAGTAGAGCTCTGGAGCATCAAAAGGGGTAGAAAACCTGATCCGAACAACCACCTCGGATCCTTTCATAATGTGCAAATAGATCGATGCCTTCCCCCCCAGTCTGTGAGAGAAAGATAGCCGGGCGAAGGAAGCCCAAAAGCTTCTATTCAGCAGGTTGTTGTTTAAGAGTATCGTTCAAGACAGATGAGGTTCCTCAAACCCACATAACCTCATGGAGCTGCTAGGGATGGCAATCGGCCGCTAACTCTCTGCACATAAAAACACAGTTTGGACCTCAGCCAATCTGCCTGAGATGCCAAGAGGGGCAAAAATGCACCCAAACCAGCCATTAAGGCCGGTTGTCCGTCTCTCCATCAACCTCAATCAGATGGGCGGCCCAGAAGCCTGAAAGTTGACGGGATGGCCGTGGTTCAGCAGCAGAAAAGAAAGCCAGGCATCAGAACCCCCCAGCCCACCATACCACGGAAAGCTCTGGCAACACCTCAGGTGGGAGCAAGGGCCATTTTCTCAAGGACGATCTTTTGGTCTGAGCTGAGAACAACCCAGCAACCCACCAATGAACCACAAACAGCCATGTTGTAGAAACACAGCCAGGTGCTCAGCCCACAATCCCAGCAAGCCTGCAAAGCTTTCCAAACCTTCACCCCTCACAACAAGCAACACACCCCCACCGGCACCACAGCCAAGGAGCGCCCACAGCTCTACAGCCAACCACCGGGGAAAGCCCCCGGGTACTACCCAGCCCAACCCAACCCAACCCGACCACCGCACCACAGCAACAAGAACGATAAGGAATGACGGATATTCCATCAACCGGAACCACGGTCAGATTCACCATCCTCCCAAAAGCGACCTCAACCGGCCACGCGGAAGGTTAGGTTAGGCGAGTGCAACCGCAGGATCAGCTCATGCATACCGGGGCTGCGAGAGCAGCCCCTGGGTGAGCCGCGAGGGACGAGCGGCCAGTTACCAAATAAGATTTGTTTCAGCCAGCTCGCTCCTCCACAAGCACCACACATTTACTGGCTCACAAACAAACAGGCACCTTTCAGCCATTCAAGACAGGAGAATATCAGGCACCAGCAACCACAGCAAAACCACCCACACAACAGATCGCACCCACCACAGGGAAAAACGGTACACCAAGGTACAAAAGACCCCACAGTTCTCAACGCTCCACCCACATTCACACAGCTTCCCAGTCATCCACCCAGTTCACATTGCCAAGTTTACAATGACAGACCCACACTCCCCATCACTCGCCTCCACAACCACAGGAACATGTCACAATCACTCAAGACAGAGAGCACACCGATCGAATCTCCACAGTGGCAAGCCATCAAGGGCGCACACATAATCCGGTGCTCACCATTCTACAGACAACCCACCCTCCGAGGCAGAGATGGTGCCAAAGTTCAGCTCAGCCATCGCGTGCGACAGCGCCACCCAAGCCACCAATCCAGAACCCAGACCATCACATCTTCCCCCACCCGGAAAGCACCCCACGTCCGCCCCGAGCGCCGGCAGCTCAGGGCTCACTTCAGGCAACCAAAGCTCAAGCTACAGCAACCCGTCTCACCACTCACACGGGCCTCCTCAACCGCATCAAGACTCGACGAAGAAGAGAGGCGAGCCAGAAACTCAACAAATCACCAAGTTCGGGCGACCCAAACCCCTGCGCAAATCCAAGGCCACAAGCAACCGACGGCGGCAAGGCTCACACCCCTTCGACTTCTGACGCATCTCATCGGGCCCAAAGACTGCACTCTCAGTCAACCCAGGTCCCATCATCGAGGAGAAAGCAGCCGTGTCCAAAAGCTGGGACCAGAACGAAAGGCAAAAAGGCGGCACGCAAGCAGAGCAGACAGCATCCACCCCTCAATCCAATCAGCCCATCACCATCAACGGCCGACCACAGACCCACCGGCCAGGGGAAATCCTACACCACCAAGCAGCCACATCATTTTTGTGGACCAGACTTTTGCAAAAACAACCTCCACCGGCTCACAGAGGTTCATCACCCACCAAATCCACTCACTCTCACCACCCCCGGCGTTCTCCACCTCCAACACCACAGCAAGCCAAAACAGGACGGGGAGCATCAGCAGAGGGTCAAGCCTTTCCAACACAACATCACAGCCGACACCAGAACGGTCCTTCACCACAGCAACCGACCGCAGACACCAGGCAGCCAACCACAGACCCACCGCAGGACACCAACCACAGACCCAACCAAGGCAACAGCAGCTCACAAATCCCACAGGCTTCAGCCGACAAGCACCAACCGACAAGGGCCAGCTGACAAGCATTAGCTCACAAAACCCAAGACAACGCCACAAAACCCAAGACAATATCACCAAGTCCACGGTCCACATCTCAGATGAGAGATCCACGTTTCAGACCGAACACAGACACCACCTCCGTCATACAAGATCTCAGAGGAGCCAACCTCGGACCCAGCCCCAGGGAAACCAATCAGAAACACAGCCAACATCACGGGACCCACCCAGACCCCTCAGCTTCCAGCCACAGCAAAATTCGAGAGAATTTCGCTAAGTCCACGATCCACATCTGAGATAACAGATCTACATAACAGATCCACATCTGGAAGAACAGATCCACATCTGGAAGAACAGATCCACATCCAAGATAGCAGATCCGCATCTAAGACAACAGGTCCATGTTGATGATAACAGGTTTACATCAGATACAATGGATTCACATCTGAGATCAAAGATCCACATCTGAGATAAAAGATCCACTGGAATGGAAAACAGGACGCCAAAGCACAAAACACACTTCTCAACACCCCATCCACCCTCACACAGCTTCCCAATCATCTACTTGATCCGTGCTGCTGGATGCACAACGACAAAGCCCATGCTCCGTGTAAACTACTGTGCATCATCACACACAAGTGCTCAGATGACCAGATAACCAGACGCCCAGAAACCCATGCACTCAGAGACATAGAAAACCAGATGGCCAGGCGTCCAGATGCACCACCTCCAGGCGATGGGGAAGACACAACACCACATGCTCCAACAGGCTGAAGTCTCCAATACTCGCCATCCACCAAGCACACAGAGGCTCAGAATCACCTCGCTCGGTCCAATATTCTTCTCCAAGAGCCAAAAATACCTCACAACCTGCCGTTTTGTCCGTTTGCTATCAGATCCGTTTTGTCCGTTTGCTATCAGATCCGTTTCGTCCGTTTGCTACCAGATCCGTTTCGTCCGTTTGCTGCCAGATCCGTTTCGTCCGTTTGCTACCAGATCCGTTTCGTCCGTTTGCTACCAGATCCGTTTCGTCCCAGAACACAAAGGCCAACACTGGAGCAGTTCTCCAACACCTTCATGGGCCACCACACCGAAGCTTGGGGTACACATTGACAAGGACACCATTATCAGACAGACACCAAAACACACCATGTGGCTGGCCAGATGTGCCAAACGACATGTGAACGCTCAATCCCGGAAAGAGCTCGCCATAACCAAGGTCCTCAATGCGGACGATGAGCGGGATGCCGAAACAGGTGAACCTGAGCACCGGCATCTCACCTGCACCCATACCCATCGTTTTAACGGCATGCACCCCATCCCCATGATACAAACGGGCATGACCTCCCAGCACATTGACAGGTCACCGGCGCTCAAGTCCACTTTACCCTCGGCCCCCTCAACAGCACATCACTTTCTATAACACCACTTCTCTCACCCACCACCCAGAACATCCAAGATACCGGATTTGCACCTAAGACAATAGGGCCCCGTTGAAGACAACGGATTTGCATCAGATACAACAGACTCACACCTGAGATAACGGATCCACATCTGAGACGGCAGACCCACCTCAAGGGAGAACACACTTCTCAATGCCCCACCCACCCTCACACAGCTTCCCAATCATCCACTTGATCCATGTTGCCAGACGCACAATGGCAAAGTCCACGCTCCTGTAACCCACTCTGCATCATCACACACAGGTACTCAGATAACCGGAGAATCAGGCACCCAGATACCCACACGATCAGAGACATAGAAAGCCAGACAGCCAGGCGTCCAGATGCACCACCTCCAGGCAACAGGGAAGCCACAACATTGTGTCCCTCAATGAGCCAAAGTCCCCGACGCTCCCGGTCCACCAAGCACACAGAGGCTCAGAATCACCTCGCTCGGTCCAATATGCTCCTCCAAGAGCCGGAAATACCTCACGACCTACCATTCCGTCCGTTTGCTATCAGATCTGTGTCATCCCAGAACACAAAGGCCAACACCGGAACAGTTCTTCAGCACCTCCGTGGACCACCCCATCGGAGCCCAGGGCACACATTGACGAGGACACCATCATCAGGCCAATGCCGAAATGCACCATGTGTTTGGCCGAACATGCCAAACAATACGTGGACATTCAATCCTGGAAAGAGTTTGCCATAACCGAGGTCCTCGACACGGACAGAGAGTGGGACGCCAAAACCAATGAACCTGAGCACCGGCATCTGGCCCACACCACACCCATCGTCTCAATAGCCCAAACCCCTTCCCCAAAATGCAAACAGGCAAGATCTCCCAGCATGTCAACAGGCCACCAGCACTCAAGCCCGCCTCACCCTCGGCCCCCTCGGCAGCACACATTTTACATCACACCACTTCTCTCACCAAACCCCCACAGGAAAATGGGGAGCACTCACTGACCTTCCACACTCCACCACCTCCCAGAGCCTCAGCCAACAAGAAAGGGTCCACCACCGCCATCCCTCAGCACCAAAGATTGAGGAGCATTCTCAACCTGGTCCCTCCTGCTTACCTCCACGACCACGGGAACACATCACAGTCATCCGAGACGGGGGCACACACAGATTGAAGATCTCCACTCACCAAACCAGTCAGAGCTAAATACGCCTCAAAGAAGGTTGGCCATCCCCAACACCAGAACAGTCCCCCAGACCGCCAACGGCCACCGGAAAATTCCAAATGAAAGGAAACACGAGTAGCTTGTGGAGGCTGGATTTGTACCCCTTCGGCTTCTTGTGTATCTCATCAGGCCTGAAGGCTGCATCCCCAGCCAACTCTGTTTTCACCATCGAGGGCAAGCGCCCATATCCAAGGGTTGGGATCGGGACGAAAGGAAAAAGGGACGCATGTGACCAGGGCGGCAAGCGTCCACCCCCCAATCCGATCGGCTCATCACCATCAACAGCCAGCGACGGACCCATCAGCCAGGGAAAACCCGACTCTGGTCGGCGGCCACTTCACTCCCACAGACCAAGCGTTTGCAAAAGCAACCGTTTCGTCCTCTGCCAGAGCATGGAGGCCGTCATCCACCAAACCACATTCTTTTGCCCTTCGCGCTCTCCGCCCCCCAACACCACAGCGGATCAGAACAGGACAGGGAGCCTCAGTGAAGGGTCAAGCTTCTCCAACAGGACGCCACAGCCAACGCCAGAGCAGTCCTCCACAGCACTCTATGACTGGGGACCACAGCCATTGACCTGGTGGCAGGGAAACCGACCACGGACCAAACCAGAGCAGCAGCACCCCACAGGTTCCACCAACTCCAGCTCGCAGCACCCAAGAGAACACCACCAAGCCTATGATCGACACTGGAGAACTTGACTGAGCCCACAATCAAGATCTGAGGTCCAACACAGACACCTGACATCAGGCAGGAACCCAAGCGGCCGGCTGCAGACCCAGCCACAGGAAAATGGATCAGAAATCTGACCAGACCCACGGCATCCCCACAGATCTCTCCCCTCAGCAAGTCAGACCGAACGGCAGTTGCCCCCTCCAGATCGCAATCGAAATCAACCCTTCCAGATCCACCCACCACCAGCCCCAACTCGACAGAACAGCCCATCAGGAATGTCAAGAGGGAGTTGGCGGCGAGGTCATCACCACCACCACCCAGCGGCCAGGACGCCCCATAAGATGAGATCCGGCGTTGGCAGGACATTCGGACGTCCCCAAACAAAGGAGACCAGATGGCCCTGAGGCCGCCAGAAAGGAGCGTGTGCCCCATCCTGATCAGCTCTCCTCTTTTCAACAAAACCACCAGTGGAGTCCCGTTGGCGCGGCTTTATCACACCTGCCACCATTCTATGCCCACCCTGATACAACCCCCACACTCCCACAGCCTCTGCGCCGGCTCAGAGGGCGTACACCCCCCTCTCATCTTGGGACATGCCTCTTAGACTTCCTGATGAAGACACCCTGAATTGGAGATGAAGAGGGGAACCATGGTCAGCAAGCGGGAGAAGGCGGAGAAAGGGCGGGAGAGGGCGGACAAAAAGGGGAAATCAGAAGAGAACACGAGAGGTGAAGAGAAGGTGAAGCGATACCAGGCATGATTCCAAGTCATCAATTCAGCCAATCCAGAGCCCACCACTTTGACCGTAGCCTCAAGGAAGAGGAGGATGGAAGACAACAAACCACAAGGCCCCAAGCCTGTGAGGGGCGAGGCTCACATCGTGACCACCAAGGTTCAAGATATCATGAAGGTTTGGTATATTTTCCAACTCCACCTTCACACTCAGTCAGAGGGAAGGACCCAGACACTGTTGGCATGAAATGGAGTGAAACGGGATACCGGCAACCCGCCACCAAATTTACTCCCAACATCACACATCCCCGTTTCCCACAAGTCCAGCAATCACAAGCCCCCCTCGTGATCAACTGCCGGTAGCCGACGGCCCCTCCAAAGACACCCCGAGTTGGCCAGACCCTTCCAGCCCAAAGTTCAATATGGATCCTGAGAGACCAGTAGACCCTGGCCACCATTCTCAGCTGGAAAATGCGAGGCACCTCATCAAATTCAGCTTTCCGCAACGGTGTGGGTCCTTGACCACTTGACCACCTCCATCGAGAATGCCATTCCATCCTGCGATCGTGAAATAGATGTCACGATTTTGGTCAGCACCGACACCGCATGCCGCCCTGTGCCCAACCGGCCACCACCTTCAGGCCCAAGGCTCCACGAGAACACCTAGGCGGATTAACGATGCGTTGAACCTCTTCGAGAAGCTGAGCCGGAGGCACAGGTACATAAGCAGGTTTCTGAAGCAGAAAAGTGTGTGGGGAGTGCTATGAAAATCACAAATTTCATTGTCAAATTCCCATGCACTTCCCTGCGCCCTCTTATGCACCCCACGCCCACCGCCAACACCCTCCTGACTTTACCACAGATACAGACATCTGGGGGCGCATTGAGCCACAGAGTTCAGAGCGCAAGCGGTTGGAACCCAGGCACGTCAACGACAAGCCCAAGAGGCACACGGACATCACCGACTCCTCAAAAAGGTGAGAGACTTTTGAAGAATTCACATTCTGGTATTTCGACCCCTTCCTGCTGTCACTGCGATTTATTGTCGGCCCACGTTCTATAGGGCCTTTTTTAAGGATACCGTTATTTTTTTTATCATAAATCTTTGCGGGAGGACATATATAATACAGGGGGCATCCCTGGGACTACATCCCACCCCTTATGAACAAAATCGGCGGAACCGTTCTCGAGATATTTGAGAATCTTTACCTGGGGGGGGATAGGTGCTGGACGTCTTTGGGAGCATATTTCCGACCAATATTTGGCCTTCCCAGACTATACTAGATGTATATAGGACTGTCCAGTACAA
>Ga0307511_10007729_pt1 | contig 10805 bp, 8 predicted proteins | sample 13_EM_MG_FD_200266 | JGI IMG/M metagenome (GOLD analysis project Ga0307511, IMG submission 200266) | Populus trichocarpa ectomycorrhiza microbial communities from riparian zone in the Pacific Northwest, United States - 13_EM | ecosystem: Host-associated > Plants > Roots > Unclassified | place... | reverse complement strand
TTTATTTTTGTACTTTAATATTATGTTGATTTTGAACCGGTCTTTATTTTTTATTATATAATTAAAATAAAAAAAATATTATTAAATCCATTAGAATCCATAATCAACGTCACCATCTATTTTTTTTAAAAAGATGTCAACTTTAATTTTTTTTTGAAAAGTCAAACCGCCTTTTACGAGTTATCTAGGTTGCCTAACTAAGGCTCGTGCACCTGACTTGACCTCTTTTTTTTTTTTTTAAAAAAAAAAAACTTCAACATTAGGTTTTTGATGAGTTTTATTTATTTATTTTTTCAATTTCATTCTTTAATATTGGGTTGGTTTTGAATTGATTTTTATTTTTTTATCATATAATTAAAATAAAAAAATGTTATTGAACTTATTTAAATCCACAACTCATGTCACAGATTTGATGAGTTAACTTGAATTTGATGAGTTAACTTGGATTGATTGAAATCGATCTAATACATTATCGTCTTACTTTTAGTTTTAAGAAAAAAAAAATATCAGGTTCAATTTTTTTTTTAAAAAAAGTCAAATCCCTTTTAACGGTTGTCCACATTGCCTTTAAACACATGTTTTTTTTTCCTTTGATTTTTATTTGTCTTTTAACCTGCTAAGTTGACCGGATTACATTAAAACAACTCTTGCATGATTTAATAGAAAACATAGACTTGACAAGGACTCAAGTTGAAAGTTTTAAAGTTTGATTAGCTAAATTAGATTTAATGATAGTATCTTATAGTTCTTTTTAACTTGAATATTTTTTTTTATATTTAAATATTTTTTAATTCAACCCGCAACATAGCAAGAGATGTAAACCAGCACTAAGTATAAGTATAAAAGAATATGATAAGAAAAAAAATACAAAAATACACACCAGCCATTAAATCATAACATTAAAAAAAATTAACCAGTTAGTATTTCATAATAATAATAAAAAAAAAAGATACAAAAAATATAAATATAAATATATTTAGTGAAAGAAACATATGAAATCAAGTTCTTCTTTTGTATTCTCCCTCTGTATCTTCGTATCTTCTATTCCGCTAATTTAAAGTTCACTTATATATTTATAATTTTTATTAGTATATGTTCTTGTTGTTGAGCATTAATATTGGGAATTAGCAGAGGATACAGCTAATTTCTATCGTTTCTACGAGCCAGAAATAGACCTCAGGCTTTATTTAGCCAAAGAGAATATACAGTCAACGGCCAACAAATAGCCACCCATAGTTTGCCATGAGTATACGGATACCATAAACAGCAAGTCCCCACCATCAGATTCTCTCCATAGTCCTTCCCTTCCTTCTTATATTTAGTCACCAACCCCACCATCATCATCATACCTTTTGGCAGAAGCACTAAGAGAACTTACATCACCTTTCAATGGCATCATCGCCTCTATCATGCTCAGCTTCTGACCTCTACCCCCTTCTGGGCGATGGTGCCAATGCCACGGCTGCTGCTGAGTTCTTTTGTGGCCGTTTTGAGGCTATCTCAAACAAATTCGTTGATACAGGATACGCAGTGGATAGCACATACCTTCTTTTTTCTGCGTACTTGGTTTTTGCAATGCAGCTTGGCTTTGCCATGCTCTGTGCTGGTTCTGTCCGAGAAAAGAACACGATGAACATCATGCTGACGAATGTTCTTGACGCTGCAGCCGGTGGTCTGTTTTACTATACTTTTGGTTTTGCTCTTGCTTTTGGCTCACCATCAAATGGATTCATTGGCCAACACTTCTTTGGCTTGAGCAAGTTCCCATCGCCATCGTTTGATTATGGTTATTTCCTGTATCAGTGGGCTTTTGCTATAGCAGTAGCAGGAATCACAAGTGGTTCTATAGCAGAAAGAACTCAGTTTGTTGCTTATTTGGTATATTCTTCTTTCTTGACTGGTTTGGTTTATCCTATTGTCTCACATTGGTTCTGGTCCGCGGATGGCTGGGCTAGCCCTGCAAGAGCAGAAAATCTCCTGTTTGGTTCTGGTGTTATTGATTTTGCTGGTTCTGGTGTGGTCCATTTGGTTGGTGCTGTTGCTGGTTTGTGGGGTGCCCTCATTGAAGGTCCCCGTATCGGCCGGTTTGATCATGCTGGTCGTGCTGTTACTCTCCGTGGACACAGTGGCACATTGGTTGTTTTAGGTACTTTCTTGTTGTGGTTTGGTTGGTATGGATTCAATCCTGGTTCGTTTATCAACATCTCGAAAAGTTATGAAAGTGGTTCTTATTATGGACAATGGAGTGCTATTGGTAGAACTGCAGCGACCACAACTCTAGCAGGCTGCACAGCTGCATTGACCACTCTATTTGGCAAGAGGTTGTTAGCTGGTCACTGGAATGTTACTGATGTTTGCAATGGCTTGCTTGGTGGGTTTGCTGCCATAACTGGTGGGTGCTCCGTTGTCGATCCATGGGCTGCAGTTCTTTGTGGTTTTGTCTCTGCTTGGGTTCTTATTGGGTGCAACATGTTGGCTGAGAAGTTCCATTATGATGATCCCTTGGAGGCAACACAACTTCATGGAGGGTGTGGTTCTTGGGGGATTATATTTACTGCATTGTTTGCAAAGGAGGCCTATGTTAATGAGGTTTATCCAGGTCAACCAGGGAGGCCATATGGGCTGTTCATGGGAGGTGGCGCAAGGCTCTTAGCTGCACATATAGTACAGATTTTGGTGATTGTGGCTTGGGTGAGTGTCACTATGGGGACAGTGTTTTTTATTCTGCATAAGTTGAAGCTTTTGAGGATCTCAGCAGAAGAAGAGATGGCAGGAATGGACTTGACAAGCCATGGTGGGCTTGCTTATGTGTATACTGATCACGAAGACGAAGTAAAAAAGCAGCTAGGTGTTGTCTGAGAAAGATGGAGATTAGCAGTGGGAAATGGATAGTCTTTGGACATGATTGCACATTGTTTCGGTGGAGTTGATTTCAGGGCAAGGATGCGTGGGTGGATTTAGAACTTGGAAAGCAAACAACACTAGCATTCCAATTGCTTTATACAATTAATATAGATTTCGCATAAAATAGGAGGATTTGAGATGTCCCTTTTCATCTGTGTTTGGTTATTATCTCAGTAAATAGAATGCTTATGTTGGTGCTTGAATGGTTTAAACAGTTGTTGCAATTAGCAGGTGCCGCCATGCCTTGCCTTGCCTTCTTCAGGAGGTTGCTATTTTATAGTTCTTGTTGTGGGGAATCTTTTCCAAAAATCGCAAGCAGCAGCAATTTTGAAGAAATTGCCCAAATCTTGATGTAATCATCATGAGATCCTTTATATAAATTTGAAGTGTCAAGAGAAAGCCCCACCTACATGCGACTGCCAACTTGTTGATGCCTTTTGCTGATCGAGGAAAGACACTTGATGGTGTCATTATAGGGGAAGAACTTTCATAATTTAAAGCATAATCCATCTTAGAAAGAAATAATTAAACAATGAAATTCAGATTTTTAAGATTCCAATACTGATTTCTCGAAGGAATTCATCATCCAATCAAATTCCTTGAGTTAATTCATTGGTTCCTAGTCTAGACTGTGCAGGCTAAGACAACGAAAAAGACAAACAGATTAAGAAGATTAAAGATCAAATGCAGTTCCTGAAACTAAATCAAACAACCTAGGGATCCGCCTTTGTCATCATAAATGATTTCTTCTGCATTGCATCATCATGCTCATCATAATATGCATATGCCAATCCACCATGGCTTGTCAAATCCATTCCTGCCATCTCCTCGTCCGCTGAGATCCTCAGAAGCTTGAATTTGTGCAGTATCCAGAACAATGTCCCCATTGTCACACTCACCCATCCTGTGATCACCAAAATCTGGACCATGTGTGCTGCCAAGAGCCTTCCACCACCTCCCATAAGCAGTCCATATGGCCTCCCTGGTTTCCCACTATAAATCTCGTTGACATATGTTTCCTTTGCAAACAATGCAGTGAAGATAATACCCCATGCACCACACCCTCCATGAAGTTGTGCTGCCTCCAAAGGATCATCATAATGGAATTTATCTGCCAGTTTGTTGCAGCCAATTAGGACCCAAGCTGCAACAAATCCGCAAATGATCGCTGCCCATGGATCTACAACCGCGCATCCAGAGGTGATTGCTGCAAAACCACCTAGCAAACCATTGCAGACATCAGTCACATTCCAGTTTCCAGCAAGCATGCGTTTACCAAAGAGAGTGGTTAGTGCAGCAGAGCTCCCTGCAAGTGTTGTTGTCACGGCTGTTCTACCAATAGCACTCCATTGGCCATAATAAGAACCAACATCTCCATAAGTTCTTAGGATGTTGAGAAATGAACCTGGATTGAAACCATACCACCCGAACCACAATAGGAATGTGCCTAAAACAACCAATGTACCACTATGTCCACGGAGAGCCATCGACTTGCCTTCATGGTCGAATCTTCCCATTCGGGGGCCTTCAATGAGAGCACCCCAGAGTCCAGCAATCCCTCCAACCATATGTACAACACCAGAACCAGCAAAATCAATGACCCCAGATCCAAATAAAAGATTACCATCAGTTCTACCAGCACTAGCCCAACCATCAGCTGACCAGAACCAATGAGAGACAATAGGATAAACCAAACCAGTCAAGAATGAGGAGTATATCAAATATGAAACAAACTGTGTTCTTTCAGCAATGGATCCACTAGTGATCCCAGCAGCTGCAATGGCAAAAGCCCACTGATAAAGAAAGTAGCCATAGTCGAAAGAAGGTGATGGAAAACTTTCAAGGCCAAAGAACTGCTTGCCAATGAATCCATTGGAAGGGCTCCCAAAGGCAAAGGCAAAACCAAAAAGGTAATAGAAAAGGCCACCAGTGGCAGCATCAAGAACATTGGTTAGCATAATGTTCATGGTATTTTTGGCACGTACAGACCCAGCACACAACATGGCAAAGCCAAGTTGCATGGCAAAGACAAGGTAGGCAGAGAAAAGAAGGTAAGTGTTGTCAACAGCATAGGCTGTGTCAACAAAATGGTCTGAAACCGCAACAAAGCGAGTACAAATGTACTCAGCAGCTGCCGTGGCATTGGCAGCACCACCTAGTAAGGACTGGAGGTCAGAGGCAGAGCAAGTTAGAGCTGCCATTGTAAATAGAAATAATAAAAAAAAAGGAAAGAAAAATGGCTGTGTGCGTGCTTGTTGAATGGAAGATGTTGGGTTTGTTTATAAAGGAAAGAAAGAGAGATTCCTGGGTTGAAGGAGATTCCAAGGAGATCCCAGGGTTGAATAGAATATCATTTTGACACAAATACTCGTAGACTCAGACTTTGTAACCGATTTCCCTTTATTCCTCCTTGGACTAAGGGAGGATCTTGGCGTATGTCATTATGAAAATCAAGTATCAAAGATAATGCCTGATTTGCCACCACTAGATTCTTTTTTAAGAAAAGGTCAGAAGAATTTGGAAGGGTACAGAATGCCATAAAAAAAAGGGCAAGATTTTCCATTTTTTCCCAAGGAACTTAATTGGTTGGAGTTGCATTTAAGGGAGAAGAAAAAAAGAAGATTTGGGTCAATATATTGATACATAACAATTGCAAATGGTGTAACAACAGTGGACTAGCAAAAGTTGGGCTAAAGGAGCCTCATTACATATCTTTCAAGCGCTTTCAGCTCTGGCTATCCATATAAAATAAGCAATAAGTACTCAATTTCAATGGTTCTTGATATGAGAAAATTTAAGCAGCATGATAGCCTGAACAGTTGATACATGACACCCTTGTTTTTCCAGACACGGTGTTGGGGCTGCTGACCGTAGTGATACTTTATGGTTGGTTTGCATCTATAATCCTGAACAATGAAATTGTGGCTGGTACTAGGTGCCATCGAGGTAGTTTGCTTTGACTCATTAGTGGATGTCAACAACCTTTGAAAACCAGTGTCACTAGTCACCGTCCAGACATAACTTGCTCATGGTGGAAGAGACCACTTGCCAGCTTTGAACTCTTTATAGAAGCTCGAGCGTTTTGAAACGACATAAAAAACTGCACATACCACAATTGAATGGAGAGAAATAAAACGAAATGGAAATGAAATGGCTGCACTTATGCACACAAAAATTGTCAAGAACCTATACGCAGACCTGGGATCCCAGAGATTATGAAGTCAGGTTCTTTCAAAACATCACAAAGCATTCTCTTTTCATTTACTTTTACCCATTTTGAAGAGCCCTTTCCTGGAAAGTTTAACAGAAGAAGTTTAGATACATTCACCTGGGTAATACATAAAACAATCCATGTTGATGCGAAATAAATGGTCGAAAGAAACATGACTTGTACCAACACCAGTAGTTAGCTAGTTCCTTGTAGTTTTCACTCCTTGACAGTTAGTACTTCCTCTGGCAAGTATATAGCACATGTTCTTTGATTATATAGCAGAGGTTCTTTGATTTCAACCTCCTTAGTTTTGGCTACCTAAAAATTGTGAATGTGGACCAAATCGATTAAATAATAACACATCAACCTATATCATCAGTCTTAACAAAATAAGCTGAGGAAACTTGAAATTAGAGAATGAAGCCCTTGGTGAAGCAGGTGCGCCTAATAACTTATCTAGTATCACAGTATTCAACATTTCAAGGCATCATTCTTTAATTCCTCCAATAAAACGGTTATGACAAAATCTGTGGTCAACATAATCCACTTGACTAGCATGTTTCTAAAGATACTATTCCTTAATTCTTAAAATAAAATGGTTTCTGACAAATTCTGTAACAAAGAGTCAACATAATGCAGTTGGCTAGCATGATTTTAAAGGAAACTATTCTTATTTGGCTAACATTGATGACAGGGTGACACTTCATTCCATTTGATTTGGTTCAGTGAATATGATTATTAGGGAATCATAACCAAGAATGTTGGAAACTAAAGAACACAATCCACATGCTTAACAGAGGCCCTCCTATCTATCAAGGACAGAAGGAACAAACCGCTAAATGATTGCTGTTGGTACAAGTCAGTTGATCCCAACCCCCAACTGAAGACCTTAGTTTTGGCATACCAGAATCAGTCTACAGCATACATGGAACTGATAAGTAAGAAGCAACAGCAAACAACAAAATACAGCAGGTATAGAGTGGCTGCAATCACCTTCTCCTTGGAAAGTGGAACCAAAATCAAGTGATGAAACTTGCTTGAAAAGAACAGTCTTCGTAAGGGAATATTAGAAAATTTTATGATACCTGAACCATGACTTTCAATGGCGTCCTTCTCTTCATCAACACTCTCCACATTGGCACCCGAGGTCCCATCTAGTAGATAATGAAGAATTTTTTTCTTGGATAAAGGAACTCCAGAACCAGCCTGATGAATGAAGAGCAGTAATTAGAAATGAAGTAAAGAGTCATCACCAAAGCTACATATGCAACCCACTGCTATATAATATTGTCAGTCTGATGTATATGAACTTTCGGACAGATAATCTTCTCTAAATCATTATGATCTGGACATTACTTCAAAATAATGACTAAGTAGCACTCAAAACGCCTAAGGGGTATATCACGTTTGAAAATAATTAGCAGTTTAAAGATATAAGCAGCCTTATCTCCAAATACGCACACAAAACAAACACAATATTAGCAGCCCTAATACATAAGATTATTCTGCATACAGCACAATAGCAAGAGGGTCATGATTAAATCTTTGATAGAACACTGCAATGTCGAATAACAAATGAGATGATTTGTGAGCATTGCTATGACTAGAAAGAGCTTACCTCATAGTATAATTCAACAGCTTCACGGGTATAATTGTTTTCTGTATCCCATGGCAATGGTGGACAACTTTCTGAGAACATGTTTGAAAGCTAAGGATATCATATAATGCAGTATATATATAAGGGCAGGGAACATTAAATGCAAATTAATAGGACATATGTTAATAAAAACAAAGAATGCTAAAAAAATGGATATCATGTCAAGATGGGCCAAAAACATGTCTGTTTCACAGAAGTCTTCAATGAAGTCACTGGACATAACCTCTGCATACAGAAGAAGAACCGGCCAATGAAGAATTTTATTTTTATCAAGTACTGGTTTCCTCAATCCAACAAGTTCTCCAAACATTGCCTTCCCCACCTTCAACCCTCTATCTTCAATGGCAGAAAGTAGGTCCTGAACATTTGAAGTAGAGAAAAGATTGTTACCTATACTTTACAGCTCATCATTCATTCTAAAAGTTCAAAAATGGAACCTTAGCCTCTGACACAGCCTTTGAAACTTCAGCCTCACGTTTATCATGTTCCACCTTCACTAAATTTATCTGCTTGGCAAGCTTTTTCAGTTCTTCGTTATCTGGGTCTTGCTCGAGTCCATTTTCACTAAAAGATTTTGCCTCCACCAACAAACTCAATGACAGAGAGGCCTTGGCAGCTCGATACATTGCCTAGTAATTAAACCAGATGATTCACAGCAGACCAGAACATCAAAGCAATTTCCAGAAAATAAAGCAAGCTAAGGAAGGACTTGAGATAAAAAAATAAAAAATAAAAAATAATAATAATAACAACAACAAATATAAAACTACCTTAACGTTGGTGGGGCAAAGCTTAATAGCCTCCTGAGCATCTGTAAGAGCTCGCCGGTAATTTCCGAGAAGTAGATTCACATGGGCTCTATTGGAATAAACGATTGAGTTGTCAGAATCACTAAGAGCGTCCTGGTTTATCGCCCTCGTGTAGCATTCGATAGCATCAGAGTAATGCTTCTTACCCATCTTCACATATTCATTACCTTTCTCCTTCAAAAAAAAAATCATGGGCATTCAAGAATCTGAACGGAAATAAAAATAATAGCAGTAATTCTTGAAAAAGATGAAGAAGAGATAAATTAATAAATAATTACCTTAAGTTCAAGTGCAGTAGAGTGTTTAAGAGCGGAGATGGCTTGGAGGTCAGCAATCTCGCTCTCTGTTTTGGGTTCTGACCCTGCTTCCATCCATAGCGCCATTTCCCTAATTGCTGTTTACGACACACAGAGAAGGAAAGACACGCAGAGACACAGACTACTGATGAGTAGAAGAGGCAGCTGCCGTCGGCGTTTCTTGAAACACGAAAGGTGTTTGTGTTTTTGTCTCGTGGTTTACAGAGGGATTCTAGTGTCTTGGACTTCTCTTCTTTATACTACAACACACGCACGCAGCCAGTTCGGAGATTTTCATGAAGCTTCGGAAGCTGAGACCTAAGAGGTACCTCTTACAATAATTTTATTTATTATTGAATATAAATAAATAAGAAGTATATAGTAAAAATACAAAAAAATAAAAAGATAATAAAAAACTTCAAAATCCACATGATCTTAATTCGGAATCTATTTCTAGATTTTACTAATTCATGTTATATGTGTATTATTAAAGTTTATTATTATTATATTTCTTAATATTTAGTATTATTCAATTGCAATAATTACGTTTTTTTAATCCGCAATGGACTCGCTCGAGTCAAAATATCTCTAATCAAATGTCTATCGTAGAGTAACAGTACCTCGTTTTTTTAGCGTAATTATCTGACTTGGTATGGAATCAAACGTGATTAAAGTCCAGGATCAACAAATTAATTTGGATTAATTTTTTAAAAATATTTTTTATATATATATTAATTTTTATAATTGAGTTAATAGATTGCAGATAAATCACTTAAATTTTAGTAGATGGTTGGTTTGAAAGAAATCTAAGTATAGATTTTAGCACCTATGGTTTTAAGATTTTACTGCAATGAATTGTTAATTTTTTTTATATGAAAATTATAAATATAGCTTGTTTAAATAATTAATTTATAGAAAATAAATTAAATTTGACCCAATTATGGAAGAAAAAAATCCTTTCTTTTCATCATTTAAACCATGGCATCTTATGGGACACAGATTTTTGTTTCAGTTTTTTTTTTTTTTGTCAAAATTAGATTTTGCACATTTAGTAAATACTAGATTATTATTAATAATATTCCAAAACGTGTGGGGGAAAGTATTTTAGCTTTCCCCCCATGTTTTTTTTTATTTATTTTTTCCATTCCCCACATGCTTTTTCAATTATTTTTTTTGTTTTTTCATTTTTTTTCTTAAAATTATCTTTTTTTTTAATGTTTTTTTCAAAAATATCTTTGATGATTTTATTTTTTTACTATTAAACTGGTTGAGAATTTAGCTTTATAGTTTTTTTCTTTAAAACATTGTCAATTGCTAGAGTGTTTCTCCACACATTGTTTTGCTACAGTGTTTTTCCACATGTTTTTTTTTCTAAAATTATCTTTTTTGAATTTATTTTTTTAATATTGAGATGGTTAAGAATTTAGTTTTATAGTTTTTTTTCTTTAAACATTTTGGATTGCTACAGTGTTTCTCCACATGGGTTTTATGCTTTTTTTATGATTTTCTCCAAAATTATCTTTGTCGATTTTATTTTTTTAATATTAAGTTGGTTGAGAATTACAAGTGTAGTTTTCTTCACAAAACATCGTGGATTGCTATAGTGTTTCTCTACATGGGTCTTTTTTCCTTTTTTTTTCTTTTTTATGATTTTTGTTTTTTTATATGATTTTTCTATTTTTTTAATTAAGCTAGTTGAGAATTTAGTTTTGTACTTTTTTTTCTTTAAACCACCGTGGATCATTCCCCACATATTTTTTTTTGTTATGAATTTTTTCAAAATTATCTGTCAATTTTATTTTTTTTACTATTAAGCTGGTTGAGAATTACAACTGTATATTTCCTCACAAAACACTATAGATTGTTACAGTGTTTCCCTACATAGTTTTTTTTCCTTTCTTTTTTTTTTTTTATGTTTTTTGCCTAAA
>Ga0307511_10007728_pt1 | contig 10808 bp, 10 predicted proteins | sample 13_EM_MG_FD_200266 | JGI IMG/M metagenome (GOLD analysis project Ga0307511, IMG submission 200266) | Populus trichocarpa ectomycorrhiza microbial communities from riparian zone in the Pacific Northwest, United States - 13_EM | ecosystem: Host-associated > Plants > Roots > Unclassified | place... | reverse complement strand
CCACCCCTCGCCGCCGGTTACGACGGCATCAGGGTCAGCGGCTACGCAGGCTGGCCGCAGACGCGGGATTGGCCGAATTTCTGGAAATACGAAGGCAGCCTCAACGATTCGATCGTCGATCAGCGGATGATCGTGCTCTGCACCTATCAGCTGACTGGAAGCACCGGTTCCGACATTCTCGACGTGGCGCACACGCACCAATGCGCCATATCAAGACGCATCGGCAGCTGGCAGGTCATCGAGACCGCCGCGCTCAAGGAAGCGAAAGAGGAGATCGAAAGACTGAACGAGGAGCTGGAGCAGCGCGTGATCGATCGTACGCGTGAGCTCAGCAGGAGCGAGGCCTATTTGGCTGAAGCGCAGAGCTTGAGCCATACGGGTAGTTTCGGCTTGAATGCCTCCAGCGGCAGAATCTGGTGGTCGGAGGAGACGTATCGAATCTTTGAATTTGATCGAGCCGATCCACCTGACCTGGCGCGAATAATTCAACAAACGCACCCGCAGGACAGAGCTTTCTTCGAGGAAACACTCAACCGCGCACGACATGAGAAGAAGGATTTCGATCTGGAGTGTCGGTTGCTGATGCCCGATGGTTCGGTCAAGCATCTGCAGGTGGTGGCCCGCGCATTAATGGTCGAGTCGGGCGACGTCGAGTTTGTCGGGGCGGTGATGGATATCACCCGGCGCAGGCACGCCGAGGAAGCGCACCGAGTGCAGGAGCGCGCGCGCGAAGAGATGCAGCGGCGGCTGCAGCAGGCGGCCAAAATGGAGGCGATCGGGCGGCTTGCCGGCGGTATCGCCCACGACTTCAACAACATCCTCGGCGCGATCCTCGGTTACGGCGAACTTGCGCAGAGCAACCTGGGTCAAGGCAGCGCCGCACGCCGCCACGTCGATCAGGTCATGCTCGCCGGCACACGTGGCAAGGGGCTCGTCGACAGCATCCTCGCTTTCAGCCGCAGCGGGATAGCCGAGCGCGTGCCGCTACACTTGCAGTCGGTTGTCGAGGAGACACTCGATCTGCTCGCACCGTCGTTGCCTGTTGAGGTGCGCCTCGAGAGGCGACTCGATGCGGTCGACACGGCGGTGTTGGGCGACGCGACCAAGCTCCATCAGGTCACCATGAACCTCTGTACGAATGCAGTGCAGGCGATGGACCAGGGCGGCGTGCTGACAGTAGCGCTTGATCGTGTAACGGTGGGCGAGCGCCGCCTACTTTCGCAGGGGACCCTCAGTGGCGGCCACTATGCGCGCCTCAGGGTCAGCGACACCGGTAGCGGCATCCCGCCCGCGGTGCTCGAGCGCATGTTCGAGCCGTTCTTCACCACCAAACGCGTCGGCGACGGTACAGGCCTTGGCCTTGCGTTGGTGCACGGCATCGTCGCCGACTTCGGCGGGGTGATCGATGTGGAGACGCAGATAGGTGCAGGTACCACCTTCACGATCTGGCTGCCGGCCACTGGCGAGACGCCAAGGCTAATGGCCGAGTCCCCTGGCGACCTGCCGCGAGGGAATGGTGAGACGGTGATGATCGTGGACGACGAGCGTGCGCTGGTTGCGCTCGCAGAAGAGACCCTTGCGGGGCTTGGCTACGAGCCGGTGGGGTTTGATTCCAGTGTCGCCGCGTTGCAGGCGTTTCGCGCGGAACCACAGCGCTTCGATCTCGTGCTGACCGACGAGACGATGCCCGATCTCACGGGGATCGAGCTTGCGCGCGAGATCCGGCAGTTGCGGCCGGACATTTCGATCATTCTCATGAGCGGCCACAGCGACACGCAGCTTAGCGAACGCGCACGGGCCGCAGGGATAATGGACCTGCTGCGCAAACCGCTCGCCCGCCGCGATATCGCCGAACCGGTTGCGCGCGCGCTGCAAGCTGGTCATTCGCGCGTGTAGAACTGAGCGGCCCGAGCCGACGGAGCGAAGCGGCGCTAGAAAGCCTGGCAGGGACCTGTTCAATTGGACGGATGCGTCGCAGCCGTCTCCTTGAGATCACGCACCATGTAAGTGACGGCATGTGTCCATGCTGAATCGTTGTCGCCCCTGAAATCGTATGACTTCCTCCCCACGATTTGACCGGACTTCACATCGTGAAACTCGTAAGTCAACGACAGTATGAGCCCGCTGACACGATCGACCCAGGTCACCAGCACCTGGTCCGCCCCAAGTTGCTTACCGATCGGCAGATCGCAGCCATTGCAGTCGTGGAGATAGGCATACTGATTGGCGAGGCGCGTGATCAACGCCTGTGCGGGCGATGTATCCACCACGCGATAGAGCCCACTGAGCTGCAATTCGTGGCGCAACTTGTCACTCTCCATGCGCAAGCGCGCCGCATGCTCCGCGGCAAATTGGGGACCCCCAAGATCGCCGGTCAACTCAATATCGAGGACTACCAGTCGCGGTGGTTGAGCGGCTTCGGGCGAGCCAACAGATGTTGTCACCGCGAAGCAAGCGGCCAACAAAAAGTACAAACTGAGTGTTTGGCGCTTATTCACTCTTCCATCCGCCGCCGAGCGCACCCCTGCACCCATCGCTTACTCCTGCTTTTCGCAGTCGTGACGCGTTGCCTCGTAGAGGAACCACACGCGATGCTCGGCCTCGTCGATCCAATTTTGGATCAGGCTCGCGGACGCAACATCGCCGTAGTCGTCGCAAAGAGTATGGGCTCGGTTCCATGTACCATTGCTCGAGCATTCATGGCCATAATCTCCTGTTTTGCGAATGTCGATCAGACTGAATGGGGAAAATGTCCCGCGCATTTCCGCGCGAGCCGCTCCGGTTTCAATTGAAAATCGGACATAGGGCCGTTGACGGCGGACTTTGACCGCGCTTCTTCGCGGCTGCGGTTACGGCTTAGCCCGTGCAACCGGCACTCAATCCGTCCTCCCTGCAGGGGGAGCACTCGCCAGCCCGCCAATCTCGGCCCTCTCGCGAATCCTGGCTACCTTGTCGGAGCTTGGCTGCGTCAACTACATCGAGCATCTGGATGCGTACAAGGTTCAACTGCCGCATCCACAGATCCATCAACGCATCGGGTGTGACGCTGAAGCTCACGGCAGCATTGGCCCACTGATCGTGTAGGCGATGCCGTACTGCTGCAGCCTGGCGAGAGCGGCCTGAATGCCCGAACAACGGAAAGCGACGTGATCGAGTGCCGAGCGTCTATGAGAACATCCGGACGCTCGAATCCGGGCTCGACATGGAAGCACTGCCCCCCGACGAAGCTTTACGCCAACTCGTCCGCGTGACGTTCGACCATCACAACAAACAGACCGATTTCGTGAGACTGGTGATGAACGAGAACATTCATCACGGCGAGCATATCGCGCATCTGGCCGAAATCAAAGTGCGCAACCGCACCGTTGTTACGATGCTTCGCAGACTGATCGACCGCGGCGTTGCCGCCGGAGTCTTCCGGCCGGATCTGGACCCCATAGAGCTTCACATGTCCATCAGCGCGCTGTCCTTCTTCAACGTCTCGAACCGCTACACTTTTTCGCAGATCTTCGGGAAAGACATGATCTCCCCCAAGGCGCTCCTCGCGCGACGCGAGGTCGTGGTCGACATGATCGAGCGGTGGTGTCGGCCCAACCGCTAGCGCGGTGACAAACGGACGGCGCGGCTACTGCAGTATTCAATCTCGCTTGTCACCCATTCTCCGGCACACCGGACCCGCGGCGACCTGGCGCGAACAACACTCTGCTTCCCATACCATCGGCAATTCCGCTCGCCGGCCGCCGCCTACCTGTTTGATCGCGGACACAATCACAATCTGTTCCTGCAATCGCAGACTCGCTATGTAATTCGGAACTAAATGGAAGTGCGTTTTTCGCCGTTCTGGCTGCAGTTGGCATACGACGCATGGCTACTGGGTCTGTTGGGCCTGATTTCGTGGTTTTACCGGTTTGGCGTCTGACATCTGGCCTTGACACGCCCACCCACCGTTGGTGCGTCGCGCCAATCAGTGGGCCGAACATGAATTTCTGGCAAAAATCGGGGGTGCGGCGCTAAGCTCCCCCGGATATCGCAGTAACCGCCGCAGTCGGCAGGCGGCTAACACAGGTCAATGCGATGCTTCCGCGTCTCACGACAGAATTAGAGTTGGTGCGGGCAAAACCGAGCCCGGGGGAAGCCACATGCGAGTGAACAAAGCGCAGCCCAATTGTCCCCGCCAGACGTTGAACGAGGTGCTGGTCGCCGAGATCGGCTGCCTGAGAGCGGATCTGATCGCTAAACCCCAAAGCCTGAACGGCGCTTCGGTGGCTGGCCTCGGAGCCCGCAAGCCCGCCCCGGTCACCCTGCCCGGCAGCCCGGAGGCCGCTGCCGTTCCCGGCGCCGGCCACGCGAGCCTCACAGCGGCCGCAAGCTCCAGCTGCCCGAATCCGGAGCAGAAGGTTCACCTGACTGCGGCAACCTACGACGACAGTGAGGCGGACCGCGTCCAGAATCTTCGCAACATCTATCTGCAAATCGGCCGTTGGTCGCAGCGCTCCAGGAAGGGACAAGCCGGCTACGCACCTCTGTCAGCACTGTGCCTGTCAGGCGGCGGCATCCGCAGCGCAACTTTCAACCTGGGAGTTCTGCAGAGCCTCGCGCGGATTCAGCTGCTGGGAAAGTTTGACTATCTCTCCAGCGTTTCCGGCGGCGGATACATTGCATCCTGGCTGCGGGCGTGGATGCATCGTAAGGGAGTGCCGGATGTCGTCACTGAGCTCGGCAGTGGAGCCAGGGGTTGCGACCCCCTGTCAACCGAGCCCAAGCCCGTCTCCAACCTGCGCGAATACAGCAATTATCTGACTCCGGAGGTGGGCCTGTTCTCGGGCGATACCTGGTCGGCCGCCGCCACCATCGCCCGCAATCTCCTGCTCAACTGGTTGGTGCTTGTACCGCTGCTCGGCGCCGTGATCGGGATCCCGCTGTTGTTTCTGCTGTTCATCCGGACCACCGGGCTGCCGGATGGCCTGCCCTTCTACCTGTTGGTACTTGCGGTTTGCATTGAGGTAGTCGCAAGCGTGCTGGTTTACCAGGCGCGCCGCTTTGCCAAGATTCCGGACACGCCCCAGAGCTATTTCATCTTTCGCTGTGTACTGCCCATCTGCCTGGCCGCAGGGGCGCTTTCGGCAGCCGGGACCGGCCTCCATGTGCCCTGGAGGGCGTTGCAGCCGGCTCCTTCCAGCGCGGACTTGTATGCGCTGTGGACGTTTGCCGGCATCTGGAGTATCGGAGTCCCCGTCCTTGGATGGGCAATAGCCGAAGTGATTGCACACATTGTGCCGCGTGCGCAGGTAGCGACCACCGGTAAGGGCGACAAGGTCAAGGGCGACGACATCAGATTGTCAGACCAACAGATCAAGCTGGACGCGAGGCAGGTCTCGCTGGGACTCGAGATCCTGGCACTCTTGGTCTCCGGCCTGGTTGGAGCGTCACTGCTCGTAGGATCCGTGACGTGGTGGTTCTCATATCTCTACAACCACCCGGCGCTGTACGCAATTCTCGTGTTGCCGTCGTTATTGGGGATGTACCTCTTATCCCGCGTGATATTCATCGGCATCGCGAGCCTCAATGACGAACAGGGGGATCGGATAGATCCGGGCTCAAGAGACCCTCCGGAACCGCGGCTGCGCAGCAGGATCTCGAGTAACGATGCAGACCGGGAATGGTGGTCGCGACTGTCCGGATGGGTACTACTGGTCATAACGTCTTGGGTAGCGGTCACGGGTATCTGCCTCATCGGCTGCTATCTGCCCAACGTTTTGTGGGGACTGTTCCGGATCGCCAGGGAAAATCACGATACGGTAACCTATGTTGTCAAAGGGGTCGTTGCAGCAGCAGGACTGGTATCCGGTGTCATTGCGGCACTCACTGCGGCCAGCTCCCAAACACTGTCTCAGGGTGAGGCACAGGGCAAACCCACACCGCCTTCCGTCGCTCGAATATTGGCAATTGCAGGCCCGCTGTTCCTCGTTTGCCTGATCATGGTGCTGTCATGGGGTGTCAAGGGGCTTGCCGAGGCCATCATCGGTCCGGCTGAGCTGTTCAGACTGCATTTCAACAGACCCGGCTCCGCGCAGCCGGTTCCCTGGCAAGTCACGGCGCAGTTCATAGCCCTACTGGCAGGCCTGGTGGGCGTGGCCCTGGTTGCCAGCCGGATTTCGAACGTGAATCGCTTCTCTCTGCATGGGATGTACCGCAATCGCCTGGTGCGCGCCTATCTTGGCGCCTCGAACTGCGCGATCGATGGCGAGGAGCGCAGGACACCCGACCCCTTTACGGGTTTCGCGCTCAACGACAATTTTCCGTTGCATCGATTGTGTGCGCGTCCGCGGATAAGCGATTCCCAAGGAGATCAAGCCGGTACTGGGACGTTAAAGGCATCGCCAACCCCGCAGCAGCTGACAAACCCGCACGCGGTGCCACCAAGCGCGCCCGAAGGCTCACCGGATCGCGAATTCGATGTCGAGCGCCCACTGTCCATCATCAACACCACGCTCAACCTGGTAAACGGCGGGAAACTCGCGTGGCAGCAGCGTAAGGCCGAATCGTTCTCGATGACCCCGTTGTTCTGTGGCTGCTGGGCCGAGGGGTACCGCAAGTCAAAAGAATACGGTGGGCCCGGCGGCATCACCGTCGGGACGGCAATCACGATTTCGGGCGCCGCTGCAAATCCAAACATGGGATATTCGTCCTCCCCGGTCCTTGGATTCCTGATGGCCATTTTCAACGTTCGCCTGGGAGCATGGCTCGGAAACCCCAACGCGCAGGGCAATCGTACCTACGCGCATCCCGGCCCCCGGCACGCCATCACGCCGTTGTTCGCTGAAATGTTCGGACTGACCGATTCAAAGCGTGGCTATGTCAACCTGTCCGACGGTGGCCACTTCGACAATCTCGGACTCTATGAAGTCGTGCTGCGCCGCTGTCGCCAGGTTCTCGTCAGTGACGCGGGTCAGGACGGCTCGTTCTCCTTTGAGGATCTGGGCAACTCGATTCGCAAGATTCGCATCGATTTTGGCATCAATATCGTCTTCGACAAGATCCAGATTCTTCCCAACACGCCCGAGAAAGAGGGACTGTGCTGCGCGATCGCGCGGATCCGCTACAGCGATGTCGACGAGACACCGCCCGAGGATGACGGCTGTCTGATCTACTTAAAGCCAACGCTTCGCGGCCGCGGAGCGCAAGTTCCGTACGACATCTATAGCTATGCGCGCGGTAGCGCGAGTTTTCCACACGAATCCACGGCGGACCAGTGGTTCAGCGAATCGCAGTTCGAAAGCTATCGCGCGTTGGGATCACATATCGTGGAGCAATTGACCGAGACTTTCGGTGCGCAGCGACACGCCGATTTCGACGCTTTCCGCGCAAGCGTCGATGACTACATGACGGGTGAATTCATCGGGACGCCCTTCTCGAGTCCGACCGTGCCTGGAGTCATCCCGAGCGTTGCCACCACAGGTGCGCTCGTCACCCCTGAGGTTGCTTCGGCCGTGGCCTCTATTCGATTTTGAGCACCACCCGAAACCGGGCCTTACCGCTCAACATCCGATCGTAAGCCTCCTGGGCCTTCTCCAGGGGAAAGATCTCGTTCATCGACTTGATTCTGTTTAGTTGGCTGAACAGCAGTGTGTCTTCGGAATCCACGCTGGTGCCCGAATACCAACCCTTCACCGCGGCCCGTTTGCGTAACAGATCCATCGAGTCGACGGTCATCGCACCCACGGCCCCGATCACCATCAGCGTGCCATTGCTTCCGAGGCCGCCGACCACTGCTTCCATCGCCGCAGCATTTGTCACCGTTGCCAGGATTGCCTTTGCTCCGCCCAGCCCCTGCAGCGCAGCTGCCGGGTCGCTCGCCTGAGTATCGATGTATTCGTGCGCGCCCAAGGAGCGAGCCAGCTGCTCTTTATCGCGGCCGCGGTTCACTGCAACGACGCGAAAACCCAGCCGTGCCGCAAACTGAATGCCCAGGTGGCCCAGTCCACCCACGCCATGAATGGCGACCAGATCGCCGGAACGGGCGCCGCTGTTGCGCAGCGCGTTGAACGTCGTTATTCCGGCACAAAGCAGAGGTGCCGATTCGACGGCATCGAGTTCAGCGGGAACGTGAGCCAAAGCGGTGACGTGCGCAAGCATGTGAGTGGCATATCCGCCGTCTCGCGAAACTCCCGTGGCTCCCTGTATGTTCTCGCATGCGAATTGGTTGCCGTGACGGCACTGCGAGCAGTAGCCGCACGAGCCTGGGAACCAGCCTACACCGACCCGCATACCCGGTTTCCAGCCTTCGACCTCAGGACCAACAGCGTCCACAGTACCAATCACCTCGTGGCCGGGTATGCGGGGATACTTCGTCCCCGGAATGAGCCCTCCGACGGTCACTGAGTCGCTATGGCAAACGCCGCAGGCTTGAACTCGCACCAGCGCCTCACGGCGGCCAGGCCGCGGAACCTCGCGCTCTTCCAGACGCAACTTGCCGCCCGCCTCCGGGACCACCATTGCTCGCATGCTGCCCATGATCTTCTCCCGACCTGCCCAGCCCCTTGCGGCTTATGGAACTCCTCATCTGCTTCGGATACAACCCCCTTTTGGAGGGAGGGTTGTGCAACTGCGGCGTCTGCGGTTCAGATCGGCTTTCGCCTTGCTCCATCATCAGTAACAACTTGGCATCGTGGACTAACGTACAGGTACCGTCCGGAATGTTGCCGGCAAGACTCCGAAGAGCAGGAACCAGCTTCGGCACACGAAGCGCCCGAGCTCTACGTCGTCTATGGTCTGACCGTTGAGTTTCCGGGGTACAGTCATGCGGATGAATGGCGCCAACTCGTAGTTGATGCCGTCCGGGTGCACAACTCTCTTCCACACTTCGTCTAACGTGGCAGAGACAATCGATTTTCTTTCCAGGGTTACCGGCATCACGCCCTTACCCCCAAACGTTTCCTTACGGCCTCCCGGCACGCCGTGCGTTGCCGCGCGTAGTTCGCTTCGGCGCCTCTTCAGGGGGTGTCCATGGCTGCCCCGTCCGCTCTTCGATGTAGCGCCGAATAAGTCGTCGCACGACCTGGGAAGGCGTCGTGTCCTCCTCGGCGCAAAGGCGCTCGAAGTAAGCCTTTTTGCGCGGATCGATGAGGATTGTCAGTCGAGCGGTACGGTCTTCGAGAGCCACGTCCGTCCTTTTAGGGTGCGACAGGGTGCGGTGAATAGCATTATAATCGAATGCGTATCGGAGTAGCACCCTCTGCGATGCCACATATTTATTCGTCGTTGAACGCCTGCCTGGCGATCATCGCCGTGTGGGGTCTCATCGGACTCGCAGGTTTGCTGCGTCCGACGAGCCTCCTATATGTCGGGCGGACGCTTTTCCCGTTGGGCGCTCTGTGCGGCGTGGCCCTCGCGGTGGTGGCGGCTACGAGCCTCCAGGCACCCGTAGAGCAGGCCGTCCTGAGTATTGGGTTGCCCGATCTGCCCATGCATGTGCGGCGCGATGCACTCTCCAGTCTCTTTCTGGTTCTCCTCGGCGCTACCTCGGCGGACATATCCATTTTCGCCGCGGGTTACTTCCGCCGCGGCGCGGGTACTGCTTAGCGGGTGCCTTCGCGAGATCGCGAGCGAGGTTATGACGTTACGCACGATTTACGACGAACACGAGGGTGTACGTGATCGTTTTACGGGGGCAGGAACGGTCACCCCCGAGCTCGCCGCCCGCTTAGGACTGACCGGGCTCGCCGGTCGCGCAAGCGCTCAAGCTTTCGATCTGCGCATCGATCTGCCGTGTGCGCCCTACGGCGAGCTGATGCCTACCATGGTAAGCCGTCGCGAGGGTGATGTGGCCGCGCGCGTCGCGGTTCGCTTCGACGAGTTGCAGGAATCGTGTCGCCTTATCCAGAGCATTCTCGACGCACTGCCGGACGGACCTCATCTTGCGCCGGTGCAGGTACCGCCCGACCGGGCCGTTGGCGTAGGGTTGATTGAGGGGTGGCGTGGGCCGGTGCTCGTCGCGCTCGAAGCGGGTCCTGGCGGGACGATCCGCCGCTGTCATCCGCACGACCCCTCCTGGCATAACTGGCCCGTAATCGAGCACGCCATCATCGGCAACATCGTCCCTGACTTCCCGCTGATCAACAAATCCTTCAACCTCTCCTACAGCGGCCATGATCTTTAGCGTACCTTCATGTTGAAAACACTGCGCCAGATTGCATCCATCGGCATCGTCTCCGAGCCACCGCCGCAGGCAGATGAAAGCTTGCGGATCAGCGATGCCCTGCAAGATCACATTCGTGCCGTGATTGGTCGTGCGCTGTGCGTCCGCCACATCGACGCGGGCTCGTGCAACGGTTGTGAGCTCGAGATCCACGCCCTCAATAATCCTCTTTACAACCTCGAAGGGCTCGGCATTCGGTTCGTTGCAAGTCCCCGGCACGCTGATCTGTTGCTCGTCACAGGTCCCGTGTCGAAACACATGGAAGTGGCGTTGCGCCGAACGTATGAGGCCACGCCCGATCCCAAGCTCGTGGTCGCGCTCGGCGACTGCGGATGCACCGGTGGCATTTTTGGCGAGAGTTACGCCAGCTGCGGCCGTGTGTCGAACGTCATTCCGGTCGATGTGGCAGTGCCGGGTTGCCCGCCGAGCCCAACACGCATTCTGCAGGGCATTCTCACCGCTCTGTCTCGCTCTCCTGCACTCGTAACACATTCCGGTGAGGAAACGTGAGCGAGACGATCCCGCCGCTCCTTGAGATGGAGAGCCCGTTTCCTGAGCAACAGCACACGCTGTACCTCCTGGAACCGCTGGACAGCTGCCAGAGCTCCCT